>Ga0114939_10000598_pt1 | contig 30250 bp, 24 predicted proteins | sample AshMeaCrysSpring_FD_87196 | JGI IMG/M metagenome (GOLD analysis project Ga0114939, IMG submission 87196) | Groundwater microbial communities from Big Spring, Nevada to study Microbial Dark Matter (Phase II) - Ash Meadows Crystal Spring | ecosystem: Environmental > Aquatic > Deep subsurface >...
AATCCCGCCAACAAAATCCAGGAAGAAGAGTTCTGTTTGGGAAGAGTTGGAAGAAAATCCAACACAATCAAAATCCGATTTTCAAACCGGCCATTTCATCCGGTTTTCAAATCGCCGGTCACATTTGTCGGAGTGCCACCCTTTCTGCGGTCCCCCGAAGCTCCACCCGGCACCGAAAACCGGATAAATCCGGGGTTCCAACAGGGCACACGCCCCGCCGATGTCCAAATAAAAATGGCTCATGCGGGAAGTTCGTGTTTCACCACGGAACCCGGGAGAAGGTCCTATTCGGAATCGCGCGAAGTGCCCTTGGACTGCGGCAATCCTCTGCCGCTCTGGAGGAAAAACCAATTATCCTAAAAACCGAAATGAACCACGGAGTTCACGGAGTGTAACCGATCAAGGGGCTGTGGTTTACGAAAGCTTACAAGACAAAGGGAGGTCTCACCCAAAAGATGACCGCCTATCAAGCCTTCGAAATCCTCTTCCCTCTGCGCTTTCCGCGTCCTCCGTGGTTAATTCCCATTTTCTCTTTTAGGATTATTGGGCAGTCCGCCCGCTTGGAAAATGAGGTTGCGGGGAACAGCGAGCAGGACTTTTTTTGATTGGCCGCGTCTTTGACTGGAATCCGCTATACCCCAGAGCTGCAAAGGATTGCAGCAGTCCAAGGGCGGGCTGCGCCCGCGATTCCCGAGCAATGTCCCATCCTCGGAACTGTGCGAAGCGATTTGAAGCGCGACGTGCCCTCGCGGCGGCTTCCTTTTGGACCCGATTTTCTCGAGCAAAGAGAGGGCTTTCGTGAATGTCCCGAGAAATTTACAAGCCGGCTGCCGCGACTTGCGGAAGGTTGGGCGGCCGGCGTGTCGCGCCTCGGGCAAACGGGTTGAGCAGATTAACGCCCTTATTATCGAAAGCCTAGAAGAGGTTCTTCCGGGTCTTGGTGAGGGTGTCCTTGAGCTTGCCGATCAGCGAGCGGGCCTGTTCCTCGCGGTCGGCGAGCTGTCCCGCGCGTTTCGGGAATTTGGCTCCCAGAATTTCGATCTCGGCAAGAATCATCTCCGCCGTGCGGATAACGCCTTCGAGTTGTTTGATGGTCTCGCGGGTTGCGCGGCTTTCGCGGTTGATCTGGAGGAAGAGGTCGTTTTGAAACGCGAGCCAGGAAAGCGCATTGTCCAGTGCCTCGATCCCGCCGACGAGACGTCCGTCCTGACCGAAGGACGGCGGTTCGGGATCGCCGGGACGCACAGGAAGGGTGGACGGAGTTTCGGAAATCCCGGTCGTCCTTGCGCGGTCACGGATTACCGAGGGAGTGATGAAGATCACCAGATTGCGTTTATTGAGGTTGCGACCTTTGCTTTTGAACAACTGTCCGAGAACCGGCACATCCTTCAAGAAGAGGACGCCGTTGTTGTCTTCCCGGTCAAGAGCTTCTTCGAGTCCACCAACCGCCAGTGTGTATCCGGAGTTCACCTGCAGGGAGGCCTGATAAACGCGGGATGCGGTGATTGGGTAGGAATTGGATTGGCCGGGGGCGAGCGAGAGATCCACAGCACCGCTCTCGTTGGAGACTGTGATCGCCACATTAAGGGTTACAGATCCATCCGGCATTGTTTTGGGCAGGATATTCAACTGGGTGCCGACCGGGAGATATTGCACCTCGCTGGTCTGTGTCGAAGTGCCTCCGCTGGAATTTGTGGTTCCGCCGAGCAGGATCGGAATGTTGCGGGAATTTGAAATGGCAACCTCCCGATTGTTCACGGTGAGCACTCTGGGGTATTGGACAAGATTCGTATCGCTGTCCTGCATAAAGGCCTCGATGGTGAAGCCGACGGTATCTGGCGAGAGAACTGCGGTGTAGGCGGCCCCCATCCCCGCATTGTAGCCTCGGATGGAGTTGTAAATGTCGCTGGTGATGTTGTTGACGGTGCTATCAAAATCAGAACTATTGTAACCGTAGTTATTAAGAGCTCCGCCCGGTAAAATACCCGACCCGCTGCCACTTTGGGTGACGGATGTGTCTGTCTGGTTTCGATTGAAGCCACGGTTGCTTTCATTATCGACTTGGAAACCGACATTGCCCGTGCCGGTGAGTTCTTGATTGAGGTTCACGCCCCATCCGCCGTCCGCGCCGAAGGTGCGGAACCAGTTGATGCCGAGATCCTGGATCGGATTGCGGGTGGTCTCGAAGAACTTGACTTCGATGCCGATGAGATCCTGCGGTTGATCGGCGGCTGCAAGAAATCCCTCGATCCATTGGTGTTGCTGACGGGTGGCGATGACGTAGATCGTGTTTGTGTCGGAGTTGAAGGTGACGCTGGGTTGGTCAACCACGGGCGGGGTCTGTGGAGCGATGCGTGAACCGGCGGGATTCAGCCCGGTGTTGGCGGGAATCGGAGGGAAGTTCTCCACGCTGGCGACGCCACCAGCGACTTTTCCGGTGACACCGCTTGATTGGATACGGAGCATGTTCCGGATTTCGGCCACGATGGCGGGTTCTTGGACCTCGTAGATGAAGACGGGCTGCTGGACGACGATTGTCGCGGTGGATAGGGTGCCGGACTGCGAGCTGCCACCGGCCGTGCTCGTCGCGCCCGGGCCGGTATTGAAGTTGACCCGCTCCTGCGGGGTGAATCGGAGTTTGTAAATCCGACCGATGAGTTCGAATTCGTTGTAGGGACGCAGGAACCAGACTCCGTTCTCGTAAACGAGAGCCACATCGTTGGCTTTGGCGATGCTCTCCAAAACGAGGAACGGGCTTGCCCGCATCGTGAAAGTCACAAGCACTTCGTCGATCGAGGACGTGGCGCCTCCACCCGAGCCCCCTGCTTCGGCGGGTATACGGCTCTGCATGGAAACGAATGGAATCCCCGCATCGTCGGCCAGGAAACGCAGGACGTCGGACAGGGAGGCTCTGTCGAACGTGTAGAGTTTTGGTGGGGAATTGCGGAGGGCGTTGGCGATGGCATTCCCCTCGCCGTAGTCGGTCTGGACTGTGAACGGACGCGGCTTGAGCAGGGGCGCGGGCGGAGGGGTGGGCGCGGAGATGCTGACCGGCGCGGGGGGCGAGATTTGGGTCTGGGCAAGTGCCGAGGACAAGCAAAACGCCATGGCGGCCAGTGACTTGCCCGCACCAAGCATGGGGCAGCAAGGCGTGGTGAGGGTGCGGATAAACTTGGACAGCTCCATCTGGTAAGGCGGGGTTAGGCAGCGAAAACTGTGAATAAGTTAAAGGATTGTGCAACGATTGGCCAGATAAATTTACGCAACTTTGCGCATGGATTTGGACGCAACTTTCGTGGCAAAACGGACAGAATCCGGCCGGCTTTTCCGCCATCAGCGGGTTCTGGAGCTGGCGGCGTTGCGGGGTGTTCCGGGCGCGGGTTTTCCCGGGCCCTTCGGGACCACGTCCGAAAGCAGATCATTTTTGTCGGTCGCTATTGTCGGCGGTTGCCGCCGGATGGTAAGTTGCTTTTGTAGGAAGTTACGGCACCGATTTGGCCGCGTGGATTCAACTCCATGTTTCCGCGACGCGCCCGCCCGCGGGCCGCACAGCCCGTCGGTGCCCACGGATTTTGGTAGGGCTTGTGGAAAACTTCTCAATGCTTGCCGCGCTGTTTCCGAATCGAAGGGAAAGTCTTTTCAACCGGCCGGCGTGCCTCGCCGGGACGGGGCTCAGGTTTTTGGGTGGGATGTTGCGCCGAGGTGGGTGCGGAGGAAGGTTGTGCAGCGGGAGGGGTCGAGGGTGGTGCGGATGTCGCGGGCGGCTTGGAGTCCGAGGGGTGTGGATTCGGTGCGGTTGTCGAAGACGCGGCGCATGAGGGCGGCGGCGTGGTCGGTGTCGGGTTCCGCCCAATGGTTTCCGGCCTCGTAGTCCCCGTGATTGGTTTCGAGTTCGACCAAATGGAAACCGACGAGGTGGCTGTTTGAGGCGGACATAAATTCCATGTTGCCGCCATGTCCGGTGGCGATGACAGGTTTGGCGGCCCACATGGCCTGGGCCATGCCGAGGCCAAGGCCCTCGCTGCGGTGGAGGGAGACGTAGGCGTCGCAGGAGGCGAAGAGGGAGCCGACCCGGTCGGCGCGGAGGTGATCGTCATGCCAGGCGACGCGGAGACTCTCCGCTGCGGCACGCAGGCGGGCCGCCTCGGCGGGGCACGCGGCCGAGTTGATCGTCTTGATGTAAAGTTGGGCCTTCTCGGTGGGCGAGAAGGCGCGGCGGAAGGCCTCGATGACGGCTTCGGGATTTTTGCGTGCGACGAGGCTCAGGAAATCGAATGTGCAGAGAAAAACGAACTCGTCGTCCGGCATGCCGAACGCGCGGCGGTCGGGGGGGGCGTCGGATCCGCGGAACGGGTAGGGGATTCGGCGGACGGGAACCGGGGACACGGCGCGGAAGGCGTCTTCGCAAAATTTTGTGGGCGTCCAGATTTCGTCGTGGGCGTCGAAGGCGGCGTGCCAGCGGGCGGGAAATTTTTCCAGTTCCCAGAACCAGATTCCGATATTCCGGCGTCCGTCGAAAAACCGGCGGGGGGTGTCGCGGCGGAAGCGGCGTGTGTAGCCGGCGGGAAAGGTGAAGAGGTTTGTGTGGTGGGGGTTGGTTTTCGAGAATCCGCCGGGCGGAATGCCGAGGCTGGTGTCGAGGTTGCTGTGGACTTTGTTGCGGATATTGACGAGGGCGCAGGGGAGTCCGGAATCGGCGGCCGCGAGGGCGAAGGCGCGGGCGGCGCTGCCGACTCCGAATTCGCTCGCGAGGAAACCGACCACATTCACGCCCGGCGAGCCGACGGGGGAGGGCGTGCGGGAATGCCTTGCGCGGAGGCGGTTCCATTTTGCAATAAGTGAGGAGTGGCCGGAACGGATGAGCGCCTTGACGATGGGCTTGGCATCGACATACGGACGGCCGAGATAGCGTTGGTGGAGGGCGGCGAGATCGCGCGCGGCGGCGTCGGTTTTTTTGTCGCGTTCGGTCTGCTGGGCGGGATGCCAGCGATAGGCCACAAGCGGGTCCGCGATCCACTGAAACGGGCCTTGTTCGAGCAGGTGGAACCACATCTCGAGATCGGCCGCGTGAAAGAATCCCTCGTCGAACCCGCGCGCGGAGAGTTCGCGGCGGAACATGACGCCGGTGGGTGATCCGACAAGGTTGCGGGATTCGAGCAGGCAGCGGGAAATGATGCCCGTTCCGCTCACGGGTTTCGCGGCGTGGGGGTGGGTGAGGGTGCCTGTCGTGCGGCCGGATTCGTCCACCGAGCGGGCCGGGCAGGCGACCAACGCGAGCGCGGGCCACGCGTCGAAGGCGGCGGCCATCCGGGCCAGCGCGTCGGGCGCGGCGAGGAAGTCGTCGGCGTGAAGCGGCTTGATCAAACGCCCGCGGGCATGGCGCAGCGCGGCATTCCGGTTTCCGACCATGCCGAGGTTGGTTGGGTTGCGAAAAACCCGGATTCGCAGGTCCGAGCGGGCGAATGCGAGCGCGATATCGTGCGAGTCGTCGGTCGAACGGTCGTCGGAGACGACCAACTCGAAGTCGGCTCCTTTTTGGCCGAGGACGGATTCGATGGCTCGGGTGAGGAAGCGGCCGTAATTGAAGCAGTCGATACAGACGCTGATGTGCGGCGCGGGGGGGGCGTCTGGGTTCGGAAACCGGGCGTTCAAGTTCGGAGAAAGCTTTGACGCCCGGGGGAGCGGGAGAGGATTGCGTTTTCGATGGTTGGAAGGGCGGCCGGTCCCTCGGTTGCCGACTTTCTCCCCCGCAGACCCACCAACGCGAAAAAGTGGGACGGCGGCGGAGTGCCGTCCCTACCGGTTGGACGATGGGCGCATCGTTCCCGGGCAGGGATCGCGCACCGCCGGGGTCCGAGGACTTTGAATTGTGCGTCCGATGCGGGAAGAGTGGGACGGCGCCGGAGCGCAGTCCCTACGCGGTTTGCGTTTTGAAACATGAACTTCCCGCGAGGACGGGAATTACCAGTCCTGGGGCTCGAGGAAGCCTTCGAGTTGGCGGATGCGGGTGGGGTGCCGCATTTTGCGGAGGGCCTTGGCTTCGATCTGCCGGATGCGCTCGCGGGTGACCTTGAACTGGCGTCCGACTTCCTCGAGGGTGCGGCTGTAGCCATCGACGAGGCCGAAGCGCTGTTCGAGAACCTGGCGTTCGCGCTCGGTGAGGGTGTCGAGAACGTCACGGATTTTGTCCTTGAGGAGGACGATGGCGGCTTGGTCGGCCGGGTTTTCCGCGCCTTTGTCCTCGATGAAGTCGCCGAAGCTGGTGTCGTCGGAATCGCCGACGGGCGCCTGGAGCGAGATGGGTTGCTGGGCCATCTTGAGGACGGCGCGGACCCGCTCGACGGGGAGTTGGATTTCGTCGGAAATTTCCTCCGGGGAGGGCTCGCGTCCGTATTCCTGAACGAGTTGTTTTTGGACGCGAATCAGCTTGTTGATCGTCTCGATCATGTGGACCGGGATCCGGATGGTCCGGGCCTGGTCGGCGATCGAGCGGGTGATGGCCTGGCGGATCCACCATGTCGCGTAGGTGGAAAATTTGTAGCCCCGGCGGTATTCGAATTTCTCGACCGCCTTCATGAGGCCCATATTGCCTTCCTGGATGAGGTCGAGAAACGAGAGGCCGCGGTTGGTGTATTTTTTGGCGATGGAAATGACGAGGCGGAGGTTGGCCTCGACCATCTCGGTCTTCGCGCGAAGGGCCTTGCGGTGCCAGGACTTCAACTCCGCATGGCGGGCGTCGAGTTCGGCGTCGTCCATCCAATTGCGGAGGTGCATCTCGCGGACCTGTCCGGCGAGGTGGCGGCGGATGCGGCAATCCTCGTCGCCGCTGTGTTTTTGGAGTTCGCGGTTGAGGTTGTGGGCCGCGCGGATGTTCTCATCGGCGAGGAGGACAAAGTCCTCGACGACCTTCTGTTTGAAGAAAAACTTCGGGTAGAGTTTTTGGAGCGAGGCGATTGATCGCGCGAGGGTCTTGCGGTCGGCGTCCGCCACCTTCTTGTGGCCGGCAATTTTTTTGGCGTAGAGTTCCGAAATGTTGTCGGAGACGCGTTTGACCTGCTGGCAGAGCCGCGGCAGGCCTTTCATGTATTGCTCGCGGCTTTCGATTTTCTTGTCGAGGATGACGCGGTCGAAGCGTTCGCGCGCGTCGATGAGTTTCTGGGCGAGGTCGAGGTGGGCGCGGCCGATGAAGCCGAATCCGTAAAGGATTTCCTGGACCTTGAGTTCGGCCTCCTCGATGCGCTTGGAGATTTCGACTTCCTGTTCGCGGGTGAGCAGCGGCACCTGGCCCATCTGCTTGAGATACATGCGGACCGGGTCGTCGAGGATGTCGAGTTTCGAATCCGCTTTGTCGTCCTTTTCCTCCTCCTCGGCCTCCTTGGCGCGGCCGTCTTTGACGCGGTCCACCTCCGACGACTCGATGATTTCGATCTCGACCGCGCGGAGTTGGGTGAGAACGGTGTCGATCGTCTCGGCGTCGTTGACATTCTCCGGCAGGGCCTCTTCGAGGTCCTCGTAGGTGATGTAGCCCTGTTCCTTGGCGAGTCGGATCAGCTCGCGGACCTTGTCCTGCAGGACCTTGGGTGCGTCGGCGGGGGTGGCGGGCAACAACCCCGAGAGCTTCGAGGCTGGCGCGGAAGGCTTGGCGGATTTGGATGATTTGGAGGATTTGGAAGGGGAGGGGGTCTTGGAGGCGGATGCTTTCGCGGATGGGGCGGGTGCGGCGGCCTTGGACGCGGACGACTTCGAAGACGCGGGCGACTTCGAAGACGCGGGCGATTTGGGGGCGGATGGCTTGACCGCAGGTTTCGGGGCCGGCTTGGCGGTGGCCTTCACCGGATGGGAATGACCGGGCTTCGGATGTCCGGTTTTGGCGTCGGCCGGCTTGTTTGCGGGTTGCGCGGGTTGTTGGGGAGCCGTTTGGGCGGCGGGGCCGGCCGGTGGCTTTGCGGGCGGGTGCGCGGCTTTTGGCGAAGACTTGGCGGGTGTCTTCGATTTGGGTGTGGCCTTATTGGAAGCGCGGGAACCCGCGCCCGAATGAGATTTGGCGGCAGCTTTCAATGATCCTTATGGCTTAAGCGGAGGGCCGGATAAGATCGTTCAAGCGGTGCGAAAGGTCAAGGATTTGTTTTTGGAGTTCGATGGCTTGGTCGGAGGAGAGACCGGGTTCGCGAAGGCGGGCTTTGAGGGATTCCTGATCCGAGCGCAGCCGGGCGGCGAGCAGGCCGTTCCATGCCGAGCGGCAGGCATCGAGCGGGTTGTCCGGGAGATTTTCCGGGTCGAGAGAGGCGAGGGCGCGTTCCATGGGCGCCGGGAGGGAGGCGGCGAAGGTAGCTTGCGAGGCCGGGGAATCGAGTGGTTCCTGGGTGGCGAGGATTCTGGCGAGCACATCGCCCCCGGCTCCGATGGCGGGGTTGGGATCCTGAGCGGCGAGCCACTTGCGGGAGGCGGGGTCGTAGAGCGCCAACCGGCAGAGAAGCTCGACCCCGGCGGATAGGCTTACGACCTGCGGAGCCGCCCCGGCGGGCTCGGCGGGGGAATCCGGGCGGGGTTGTTTGGCCTGGCGGAGCTGGTCGGCCAGCGTGCGCGGTGGGATGCCAAGGCGCGCGGAGATGCGGGCGGTGACGAGTTCGCGCTGAACCGGGTCCTTCACAAGCGCCACGAACGTGCCCAGTTTGCGGGTGGCGGTGGCGAGTTTGCCGGGGTCGGAGGCCGCCCCGCTCTCCATGGTCCGGTCCACGGCATATTCAAAAAAGTCCCTCGCCGCCGCGACACGTTCCCGGAACGCGCCGGCACCCTCCTGGCGGATGAGGGAATCCGGGTCGTGGCCCTCGGGCAGACGCGCGACGCGGACGGCGAGGCCGCATTCGACGAGGGCCGGGACCGAGCGGTTGGTGGCTTCTTGTCCAGCTCGGTCGGAGTCGAAGCAGAGAATGACCGACTCGACGAAGCGGGCGAGGATGCGGGCCTGTTCGGTGGTGAACGCAGTGCCCTGGGGGGCGATGACATTGGTCACGCCCGCCTCGAACGAGCTGATCAGGTCGATCTGCCCTTCGCAGACGATGGCCTCCTTTGCCGCGATGAGGGCGCGTTTGGTCTTGTCGAGGCCGAAGAGGACCCTGCCTTTGGTAAAAATGGGCGTCTCGGGCGAGTTGACATATTTCGCCGCCTTGGGATCGGCTTCCAGGATGCGTCCGCTGAACGCGACCACCTCGCCGTAATCGTTGCGGATCGGAAACATGAGCCGCCCCCGGAAGCGCGCGTAGGTCGAGCCCGCCCGGCCGTCGCGGTCCTCGCGCTGGGAAACGAGGCCGCTGAGTGCGATGTCGGGCGCGCGGAACCCTTTGCCGGCGAGGAAGTCCGGCAGCGCGTCCCAGGAATCCGGGGCGAAGCCGAGTTGCCATGCGACGGCGGTCTCCCTGTTGAGTCCGCGCGACTTGAGGTAATCGCGGGCGGGGGCCGCGGACGGGGCGGTGAGCAATTGTTGGTGGAACCAGGCCGCGGCTTCGGCGTGGATCGCAAGGAGCCTCTTGCGTTGTTCGTTTGCGCGGTCGTCCTGCCCCGTCCCGGTTTCCTCGACCACCGGAATGCCCGCGCGCGAGGCCAACCGCCGGACGGCGTCCACAAACGAGATGTGCTCGTAGTCCATCAAAAATCGGAAGACCGTCCCCCCGGCTCCGCAGCCGAAGCATTTGTAGGATTGCCGCGTGGGATTCACATGGAAGGACGGAGTCTTTTCGTTGTGAAACGGACAGAGGGCGCGCCAGGTGGCGCCCGCGCGTTTGAGCGGGAAATACGAACCGATCAACTCGACGATGTCGGTGGCCTCCGCGACCCGGCGGATGGTGTCCTCGTCGATCCTTGGCATGCGGGTCAGGCCCGTGCGGCGAGCACCCGCTCGAGCGCTTCGACAAACCGGCGGTTCTGGTCCATCGTGCCCACCGATACGCGGATCCACTCCGGGAGTTTGTAGGAACGCATGGCGCGCACGATGATTCCCGCGGAGAGCAACTCGCGGAAGACCGCGTCCCCGTCCCCCACATGCACGAGCACGAAATTCGCATAACTCGGCACAAAGCGAAGTCCGAGCCGCGCGAATTCCCCCTGGAGATACTCGCGTCCCTCGTGGGTGAGTTCGCGGGTGCGGCGCATGTGGGCGGTGTCCGCGAGTCCGGCGGCGGCTCCCGCCTGCGCGATGCCGTTGGCATTGAACGGCTGACGGGTCTTCTGGAGGACGGATGCGATGGGCTCCGGGGCTAGCCCGTAGCCGATCCGCAGATTCGCGAGGCCCTGGATTTTGGAAAACGTGCGCATGACGACGACATTGCGCCCCTCCCGCACGTAGCGGATCACATCCGGGGGTTCGTCGAGGAACTCGTGGTAGGCCTCGTCAAAAATCACAAGCACGTGGCCGGGCACGCGTTCCATGAAGGCGTCGATCTCGTCCTGCCCGACCAGCGTTCCGGTCGGGTTGTTCGGGTTGGCGATGAAGACCGCCCGGGTGCGGGGGGTGATGGCGGCCAGCATGGCGGGGAGGTCGTGCCGGAAATCCGGGTCGTCCACCTCCACCGTCGTCGCGCCGAAGAGCTGGGCCATCAACCCGTAAACCGCGAATGCGTGGCGGGCCGTCACAATTTCGTCGCCGGGCTTGAGAAACGCGTGCCCGACAAATTTGATGATCTCGTTCGACCCGTTTCCGAGGACGACATTCTCGCGGGCCAGTCCGAACGCATCGGCCACGGCCCCCCGCAGGGCCCATCCGCCGCCGTCGGGGTAGAAGTGCGAGCGCTCGAGCGCCGCGCGCATCGCGTCGAGCGCCATGGGCGACGGCCCGAGCGGGTTTTCGTTGGAGGCGAGTTTGATGATCGAGGACGGCGCGATCCCCATTTCGCGGGCGAGGTCCTCGACAGGCTTGCCGGGTTCGTAGGCGACGAGATTGCGGATATGGTCGTGTGCGGATTGCCACATGGCGGAGATTGGGTTAAGGTGCGATTCTCGCCCGCCGGCGCTTCTGTGAAAACATCAAAATCCACCCTCCGCATCGCCGTCATTGCCGATACCCACGGCCGCCTCCCGGCAAATCTCCATGCCCTCGTGGCCGGGGCCGATGAAATCTGGCACATCGGGGATTTCTGCGACCTGGCAACTTTCGAGGCCTGCAAATCGCTCGGCCCGCCGCTGGTCGCCGTCCTGGGGAACAACGACTTCACACTCGATCTGCCGAAGACATTGGATATCAAGCGCCACGGTCACAGTTTTCACCTCGTCCACATTCCCCCGGCGCGTCTTCCAGCAGCCGGTTTCCTCCTGCACGGGCACACCCACGTCCCCCGCGACGAACGCGTCGGACCCACGCGCGTGTGGAATCCCGGCTCGCTTGGCAAAGCCGACAAGGGCGCGCCGCGTTCCTATGCCTGGCTCACCCTCGACCCGGACGGGACGGTGGATTGGAAGGTGATGAGGCTGTAGGGCCACGCGCAGTTCGCGCCATTCGCAACGGAAAATGGGCTAAAGGTAAACGTTCCGTCGATGGCCGACGGCGACAACAAGCACCAGCAACTCGTGATCTTTGATCTGGCAGAGAATCCGATAATCTCCAATCCGGTAGCGCCACAACCCGGCCAGATCTGCCCGGAGTCCCTTGCCGAATCGACGCGGATCGGAGTCCCCTGCGACCCGCTCATCGAGATAGGCCAGAATCTCACACCGGGCTTGGTGGCCGAGCTTCTTAAGGTCCTTCAAAGCCCGTTCGTCGAACCTATAAACCCAGTTCACGTTTCACTTCGGCGGCGGAATAGGTTCTGGACGGATTTTTCAACCGATTGGTAGCCAGATAGATGTCCTCCAAATCTTCCAAATGCTCTAGGATCGCTTCACGAGCGTAGAAGGTCTTTGTGCGCCCGGTCATCTTGGCCAGACGGTCAAGGCGCTTTTCTGTATCGGTGTCCAGTCGGATGGCGAGCATTCCACAAAACTACAGCCGCTATACATGTATAGCAATCTGGAAAATCTTTTCTCCAACATCCACCAACGGTTCCCGGAAACCCCACAGGCCCGGAGATAAACGAAAAACTGCGGGGTTTGGTGCCTCTTATGCGCCTCTGGGGAGCCCCGGGAAGAATGCGTTGGTGCGGGCGGCGTAGTCCCGGAAGGCGTCGCCCTTGGTGGCGAGGGATCTCGCCTCGGCGGGCGGGATGCCGGTGACTTTGGTGAGGAGAAGATACATGATGGCCGGCGCGAGAAGGCCGGCCCAGCCGCCGGGAGCCGGGAGGGCGAAGATGGCGAAGCCGAGCCAGACCACCCATTCGAAGAAGTAGTTCGGGTGCCGGGAATATTTCCAAAGGCCGGTGTCGCAGACCCTGCCTGCGTTCGCGGGGTTCCTGCGGAAGGCGGCGAGCTGGGAGTCGGCGAGCGATTCGCCAGCGATCCCGGTCAACCAGACGAGGACGCCGATCATTTCGACCGGGCCGGGAGACGGGGCCGTGTGAAAGGCGGCGGCGAAAAATGGAATCGAGAGCACCGCCACCAGGACACCCTGAACTTGGAAGAACGCAAAAAACATGAGCCACGGACGCTTCGGAAACATCTCGCGGAGAGCGGCGTAGCGCGGGTCCTCGGACCGCGCGTGGCGTCCGACCCGGATGGCCAGATAGGTGCCCAGGCGCAGGCTCCAGATTCCGACGAGCGCCGCGAGCACAACGAGCCTCCAGAGCGGAGCCTCCCCCAGCCAGAGGCAGAGGGCCGCGACCGGAAGAAACGCATACGCCCACGCGACATCGACCCATCCGGCGTTGTTGAACCGCCGGGCAAAGATCCATGCGGCGGCCATCCAGACGATCATGACGTTGGCGGCGAAGCCGCCGAGGATCCACGCGTTCACGTGAGCGTGGAGCTGCCGGGCCGTGCGGCCGCGTAATCGAGTCCGTCAACGGGCGAGCCCGCGTTGAGGGAGAGGTTGCCGGTTTTGGTGAACACAAGCTGGGCGACGGTGATATGGCGCATGGCGAAGGCGGCTTCGCAGTAGGCGAGGTAGTAGCGCCATTTGCGCACAAAGCGGTCGTCGAATCCGAGTTTGCGAACCTCCGGCAGACAGGTGTCGAAATTTTCCAGCCACATGTGGAGGGTCCTCGCGTAGTGGGGGCCCATGTCCTCGTAGTTGTAGAGGTTGAGGGCCGGGGTTCGCGAGGAAGCCTGGAGGAGTCGTTGGGCGGACATCAGCAGCGAGCCGGGGAAGATGTGCTTCTGGATGAAGTCCACGCCCCGCCGGAGCACCTCGTATTGCTGATCGGGGCAGAGGATTCCCTGGATGCCGAGCAGGCCGTGGGGTTTGAGCAGGTGGGAACAACGCTCGAAGTAGCCGTCGATGAAGGCGTCGCCCACGGCCTCGATCATCTCGATCGAGGCGATTTTGTCGAAGCGGCCCGTGAGGTTGCGGTAGTCTTCGAAGAGGACTTGCACGCGGTCGGCGAGGCCGGCGGCCGCGATGCGGGCGCGGGCTTCTTCGAGTTGCTCGCGCGAGATCGTGGTCGTGGTCACGCGGCAGCCGAAGTGGGTCGCGGCGTGAATCGAGAACCCCCCCCAGCCGGTGCCGATTTCCAGCACATGGTCGGCGGAGGACAGTCCGAGCTTGCGGCAGAGGACATCGTATTTTTTCCGCTGGGCTTCCTCGAGCGGCAGCCCGGCCGGATCGAAATACGCGCTCGAATACGTCATGGTCGGATCGAGCCAGAGCCGGAAGAAATCGTTGCTGAGGTCGTAGTGGTCCGAGATGTTGCGGCGGCTGATGCGCAGGGAATTCGGACGGCGGCGGTGGAGGAACCGGTTGTAGGCCGACACGATATCGAGGAACGGCGCTTTTTTTCCGCCGGGTTTTTCCAGCGCGGGCGAGTCGGCGGCGTTCCTCAGGAAGAAGGCGATGACGGCCGCGAGGTCGGGCGAATCCCACTCGCCGGCGATGTGGCTCTCGGCGAACCCGATCGGACCGAACAAGACACAGCGACGGAAAAAATTTTCGTCCGAGACCCGGACGCGCGCGACCGGCCGCCCGGCAAGGCCGCCGTAGCGGAGCACGCCGCCGTCGGGCAGTTCCAATTCCAAGCGCCCCGAGGCGAGGGGTTCGAGCGTGGAGAGAACGAGTTTGCGAAAAAGCGGGCGCATACCGGCCATTAAACGACCAGAAACGCGAAGGGGAATCGTTTTTTTATTTTCCGGTGAGAAATGCCGCCTCCCATTCCTCCGAGAGGGCGTCCGACTGCCGGATGGTGGCCGGGACGATCGGGGGGATCCCGCCGGTGCGGACGCCGATGGCGCGGAGGGCCTCCCGCACGGTGGCGTCGTAATTTTCGCAGAGATCTTCGTAATAGACCGTGTGGGGCACGATGCGGTTCCTGTCGAAGAACCTGTCCCAGACTTCCTCGTCGGCGCGGGTTTCCGCAAGGCAGCGGGCGATGAGGTCCCTGTCGTAAACCGGCTCGGCCGTCGCCCGGTTGCCTTCCTGGACTTTCCACAGGCCGGACTGCAGTGCGCGGGCCTTGGAAATGGCCTGCCGGAGCTTGTTGCGGCGGACCATGCGAAGGTATCGCAGGCGGGGGAACACACGCTGGAGGCGGGCCGGTTCGGACAGGTCGCCGGGCACGGCCGCCCGGATGCGGTCCAGAAATTCCTCGAGATACCAGCCCATGATTTTGAAACCGAAAACCTCGTTTGATGTCGCGGTGGCGGGAATGATTCCGCGAAGGTAGCCGGCGAAATCCGCGCGGGGGTCCAGCCCGTGGGCCTCCCCGTATCCGGCCTCGAATTTCGGGAGGAAGAATTGTTTCGGGCGGCCGGCCCGTCGGGTGGCGTGGAGGCCGTCGGTGAAAAAGTTGCTGCCGCTGCGCGCGGTGGCGCAGACCATGTAGCAACGTCTTGGGTGCCGCAGGCTGTGGAAAATACCGCCCATGCCGGGAGAATGCCGTCCGCCGACCGGACTGAGAAGCAGATATTGCGCAAAAGTCTGCATTCGACACGGAGGGGCCGGGCGAATTAAAAAGGTATCATGCAGCCGGGCGACCTCACCGCCGATTTTGTGCCGCACGGGCGCGCCAAGGTGCCCGGCTTGACCGTCTTCGGACGTTACCGGCTCGAGCGCATTCTGGGTCAGGGCGGCATGGGGGTCGTGTGGCTGGCCCGCGATGACAAGCTCGACGAGATGGTTGCGCTCAAGTTCCTGCCCGACGCCGTGCGGGCCAGCGCCGCCAGTGTCGAAGAACTCAAACGCGAAACCCGCAAGAGCCGTCAGCTCACGCACCCGAATATCGTCCGCATCCACGACTTCGCCGAGGATGCCGACAACGCCGCGATCTCGATGGAATTCATCGACGGACAGTCGCTGGCCGAGCGGCGCGCGAGGTTGCCGGAATCCGCCTTTCAGCCGGGGCAAATCTGCGGTTGGATTCTCCAGGTTTGCGCGGCGCTCGAATACGCCCACGAGGAAGCCCGCATTGTCCACCGCGACCTCAAACCCGCCAACATCATGGTGAATTCGTCCGGACGGGCCAAGATCACCGATTTCGGGATCTCCCGCTCGATCAGCGACTCTTTTGCGGCGGTGAGCGCCTATCAGGCCCGTCCCGGGAGCGGCTCCCCGCCCTACATGAGTCCCCAACAGGCCTCCGGGGACCCCGCCACCGAACTCGACGACATCTACGGCCTCGGAGCCACTATTTACGACCTCCTCACGGGCAAACCGCCATTTTACACGGGAGATATTTTCAAGCAGGTCGAGACGCGCACCGCACCACGCATTGCCGAGCGCCGCCGGGAACTCGGCGTCGCGCTCGGGCCGGTTCCCGCCGAATGGGAGTCCCTCGTCGCCGCCTGCCTCTCGAAGGATCCCCTCAAGCGGCCCGCCAGCGCCCGCGAGGTCGCCCGGCTCGTGCAAAACCTGCCGATCGAGGAGCCGGTGGTGGTCGATTCCCCCACGATCCCGTTGGCTCCGGCCCAACCGCCTCCGATCACGCCGCCCCCAATCACCCCGCCGCCGGCCACTCCTCCGCCAATTACGCCTTCGCCGATAAATCCAGCCCCAGTTACGCCCCCTCCAATAACTCCTCCGCCCGTAACACCGCCACCAGCAACTCCATCGGCGGGATTTGCGGGTGTGCCGACCCCGCCGCCCACGGCCCGGCCCGCCACCGTGGGCAGGCAGACTCAGACGGCGGGGGCGACAGATTATGGGCCGTCCACCCGCAGGGGCGGTTCGCGCCTGCTCGGGTTGGCGGTGGGAATCTTTGTCATTGCCGGGGTTCTGGCGGTCGCGGGCGGATTGCTTTTGCTGGGACTCTGGGTCGGTCTGGAACCCGGCGGTGGAGCGCATGGGCCGCCGCCCGAGCCGACGCCGGACGATCCCGTGCCGGCTCCCGTTGTGAGCCCGGGGAGCAATATCAAGTACGATACCGGCATCCGATTCAAGCCGGTCGGATTTGAACCCGGACGCTGGGTGGCGGCGCGGATGGCAGACGGGACGTATCCGGTATTCGATGCCAAGACGCAGTCGGTTGACGCGGACGCGGAATTTGATTTGCCGGCCGGCGCGCTGCCGGGGTCCGTCCACTGGCAGAACGGTCGCGAGATGCTCTATGCGGGAGGCCCGCTTGCGGATCGTCAGTGGGCTTCGGTCGCCGGGCTCATCAAGGAGGCCGCGCGGGGCGGGTCGCCGGGAGCGCAGTTCATGTATGGGAAAATCCTGACCATGGGGTGGGGGAGCGACCGGGATCCCGTTGCTGCGGCGAGGTGGTATTCGCTCGCGGCCGAGAAGGGGCATCCGCCCGCCCAGAATAATCTCGGACTCGCGTATCAGCACGGCGAGGGGGTGGCGCAGGATGACGAGCGCGCGTTCGAATTGCTCAAGCGGGCGGCGTCCTCGGGATTAGCGATCGCGCAATCCAATCTCGCGTTTTGTTATCTCAATGGGACCGGCACCCCGCGCGACACGCGGCTTGCCGCCGAAAATTTCCTCAAAGCCGCCAAACAAGGCTACCCACCCGCCCGGGCGATGATGGGTGCGCTCATCTCGGACGGTACCGGCTACGCGCAGAATGACGCGGCGGCACTGGCTTGGTTCCGCCTCGCCGCCGACCAGAACGATCCGAGCGGGTTTTACTTTCTGGGCCGGGCCTATGACGAGGGGCGCGGAGTGCGCAAAAATCCACAGGAGGCCGCCAGGTTCTACCGGCTTGCCGCCGAGGCGGGCATCACCGATGCACAAAACGAACTCGGGGAATTGCTCATGGGCGGGAGGGGGATTCCGCGCAATGATCACGAGGCGCTGAGCCTCTTTCGCCAAGCCGCCGCGGAAGGTTCCACTGTCGCCCGCAACAACCTCGCACTTATGCTCCGCGAGGGACGCGGGACCGAGAAGGACTACAAAGAATCCGCGCGATTATTCAAAATTTCGGCCGCCGAGGGCGATTCCTATGCCCAGTTTCACCTCAGCCTTGCTTACCTCAACGGATGGGGGGTGTCGAAGGACGACGGACAGGCCATGAAATTGGCGCGAGCGTCCGCCCAACAGGGAAATACCTTCGGGCAGGTGCTCCTCGGGCTCATGCATGAAGGCGGTCGTGGCGTGCCCCAGAACACGCACGAAGCGGTCCGCCTCTATCGAGAAGCCGCCTCGCAAGGCAATGAATGGGGCGCTGCCCAGCTTCGTCAGCACGGAATCCAGCCGGGCAACCCCCAAAAACCACCACCCAAAAATCCGCGGGGCCTCCCGCCAGCCCCATTGCCGGATCCCTGATCCCCGAAGGGCCGGCGGTCCCGTTTGCCGTTCTTTGCTTCTTTACCGATCCAAGTCAGGCCGCCGTAACTGAGTCGGAAAAAGCACAACCCTCCATGCGCCGGGCCCATGGGACGCGCGGGGCGACCCATGGGATTCGGCGGAGAGGGAATCAGGCCTGGGCGCCCGAGGCGGCCTCGTCGCGTTCTTTCATGGCAGCCTTGCGGCTGAGCTTGACGCGGCCCTTGTCATCAACACCTATGCACTTCACCCACACGGCATCGCCGATCTTCACAACGTCTTCGGTGCGGTTGACACGGAAGTCGGCGAGTTCGGAGATGTGGCAGAGGCCGTCCTTGCCGGGAAGGACCTCGATGAAGGCCCCGAATTCTTTGATCGACACGACGGTGCCCTGGTAGGTCTCGCCAACTGTAATTTCCTTGGTCATGCCGAGGATGATCTGTTTGGCCCGGTCGAGGGCGTCGCCGTTCGACGAGTAGATGTGGACCGACCCGTCGTCCTCGATATTGATCTCGGCTCCGGTCTCGGCGACGATGCCCTTGATGGTTTTGCCGCCGGGCCCGATGATGAGGCCGATCTTGTCCGGGTTGATGCGGATCGTCTCAATGCGCGGGGCGTAGGGCGAGAGCTGGGTGCGCGGCGCGGCCAGCGCGGCCGTCATCACGTCGAGCACCTTCATGCGCGCGTCGCGCGTGCGCAGGATCGCTTCTTCCATGAGCGCCAGCGAGATGCCGGGCAGCTTGAGATCGAGCTGGAAGCCGGTCACGCCGGAATCGGTCCCGCAAAGCTTGAAGTCCATGTCGCCGAAGTGGTCCTCGCTGCCGATGATGTCGGTGAGGAGGGTGTAGCGGCTGATCTGGTCGGCCGCATACTCGGTGACGAGGCCGCAGGAAATGCCCGCGACCGGCTTCTTGATGGGCACGCCGGCATCCATGAGCGAGAGAACCCCCGCGCAGACGCTGGCCATCGAGGTCGAGCCGTTCGATTCCATTACTTCGCTGCTCACGCGGATCGCGTAGGGGAACTCGGTCTCCGGCGGGATGACCGCAAGGATGCTGCGCTCGGCGAGCGCGCCATGGCCGATCTCGCGGCGGTTGAATCCGCCGGTGCGTCCGGTCTCGCCCACGCTGAACGGCGGGAAGTTGTAATGCAGAATGAACCGCTTGGTGGTCTCTCCTCCGGTGTAACCGTCGAGCTCCTGCGCCTCGTCGGTGGGAGCCAGTGTCGCAAGGCAGAGCGCCTGGGTTTCCCCGCGCTGGAAGAGAGCGCTGCCATGACTGCGCGGCAGGAGCCCGGTCTCGGCGCTGAGCGCGCGGATGGTCGCGGTGTCGCGTCCGTCGCAGCGGATTCCCTTGTCGAGGATGCTCACGCGGAACGCCTTTTTCTGAAGGTAGTCGAAGGCCTGGCCGATCTCGAACGATGTCGCGTTCGGAAATTTGGCGAGAATCGCGGCCGAGACTTCCTCGCGCAGGGCGCCGACCGCTTTCTGCCGCGCGACTTTGCTGGGCGTGTAAATGGCCGATTCGATGCGGTCGCCCGCCACCTGGTAGGCGATTTCGAGCAATTCATCGGGAACCACGAAGAGCTGGACTTCGCGTTTCGCCTTGCCGGCTTTGGCGGCCAGTTCGCGCTGGGCGGCAACGAGTTTCGACACAACCTCCTGGGCGAAATGGAGGGCCTTGATGAATTCTTCCTCGGGAAGCTGGTCCGCGGCGCCTTCGATCATGATCACGTCCGTCGCGTTGCCCACGTAAACAAGATCGAGGTCGCTGTCCGCCATCTGCGAGTGGGTCGGATTGGCCACGAATCGGCCGCCAATGCGGCCGACGCGGACGGCTCCCACCGGGCCCGCGAACGGAATGTCCGAAACGCAAAGCGCGGCGCTCGCGCCGTTGATGAAGAGGATGTCGGGATCAATCTCGCCGTCGGCGCTCAGAAGTGTCCCGATGATCTGCGTGTCGAAGAGATAGCCCTTGGGAAACAGGGGCCGGAGCGGACGGTCGGTCATCCGGCAGGTGAGAATTTCTTTCTCGGACGGACGGCTTTCGCGTTTGAAATACCCGCCGGGGAACTTGCCCACGGCGGCGGCTTTCTCACGGTAGTCCACCGTGAGCGGGAAGAAATCCTGTCCTTCCTTGATGCTCGTGGCGGAAACGGCGGTTGCAAGAATGATCGTCTCGCCGGAGCGCACGGTCACCGCGCCGTCGGCCAGACGGGCGAGCTTGCCGGTTTCGATCGTAATGGGGGATTGGCCGGCTTCGGCCGTAACGGAATAAATCATATAATTGGAATGAAGTTTTGCCCGAGGGCCGGGAGAATTCCGAGCTGTCCGGATGCCGGACCTCTGGCGGGTTGGATGTGAAAAACCCGCCGGAGTGGCGGGTTGTTCGGATGGCTCCGGTTATTTGCGGAGGCCGAGTTTTGCGATGACCTGGGTGTAGCGCTCGGCGGCGGTTCTCTTCAAGTAGTCCAGAAGCGAGCGCCGTGTGGCCACCATTTTGAGGAGGCCCCTGCGGGACGAGTGGTCTTTTTTGTGGATCTTGAGGTGTTCGGTGAGGTCGTTGATCCTCTTGGTGAGAAGCGCGATTTGAACGTCGGCGCTTCCGGTGTCTTTTTCGTGGAGGCGCAACGACTCGCCCCCGATCTGTTCTGCTGTTGCCATTTTGGTTTTTTCTTTGGAGCCGCAGAAAATGTCATCGCACGCGGTGCCATGCAAGGAAAAACCGGCAACCTATTTGCCTTGGAAAACCGGCTTGCGCTTTTCTTTGAACGCCTCGATGCCCTCCTTGTAATCCGCGCTGTCGTAAACCATCCGGCGGATCTGCTGGATGCGTTCGGCGGTTTCCGTGCTGATGAGGGCGCCGGTGGTGATGAGGCGGAATTGTTCCTTGATCGCGCGCACGGCCAAGGGCGCGTTCGCCGCGATGCGCTCCACCATCTCGAGCGTGAAATCCTCCAGTTTGTCCGCCGGCACGACGTGGTTCAGAAACCCGCTGCGCAGCGCCTCCTCCGCAGGCGTCGGTCGCGCGGTGAAAAACATTTCCTTCGCTTTGTTGAGGCCGAGGTGGTTGATGAAGTGGTTCAGCCCGGAGGCATTGTAGGGAATGCCGATCTTCGCCGGCGTCATCGCGAAACTCGCCCCCTCCGCCGCGATCACCATATCGCAGGCCGCGCACAAATCACAGGCCCCGCCCCAAACCGACCCCTCCACCATCGCGATCACCGGCACCGGACAATCCTGGATCTCGCGCAGCAACCGCTCGAGCGTGTTGCCGTAGGCCAGCGGATCCCGCCGCGGTTCCGGGAGTTCCCAGATGTCGTGGCCCGCCGACCACACCTTCACACCCCGCCGCGCGCGGACGACCAATGCCGCCGCGCCCTCCGACACAAGGGCCGACATTCCGGTGGATAGTTGATCCATTAATTCAACGCTCAGGCAATTGAGTTTTTTTTCATTATCGAATTGAAGGATCCCGGCGTGGTTCGAATGAGAGGAAATAATCATGACGCGCCAGCTCTAAACCCGCCCGCCCGCCCCGCCAAGAACGAAACGCCGGATTGCTCGTGTTGGCCGTGAACCGCTGATGCCGCTGATTTTTTCCAATAAAAACGTTTGACGCGGGTCGGTCGGGGGGGCAGTCTGGACGGCTCAACTTTTCCGAATTATGGCTCGCAAATGTGACATTACCGGCGCCCGTCCGGCGCGCGGCTCGAAAATCCACCGTCGCGGTCTCGCCAAGAAAAAAGGCGGCATCGGCATGCACGTGACCGCCGTCACACCCCGCTGGCACCAGCCGAATCTCAAGACCAAGCGGGTCTGGGTCCCGGAACTCAAAAAGTTTGTCACCGTCAAAGCCACCGCCCGCGCGTTCAAGACGATCGCCAAAAATGGCGCGATGAGCACGCTTTCCAAGGCCGGATTGGTCTGAGTTTCCCGGGTTCCGGGTGTCCGGCTCCGGCCGGAAAAAAACTCGCGTCCGGTCGCACGTGCCGATTGATTCCCTCTTCGGAATCTGTCATTAGGAATGCGCGTGTCTCCGGAACTGCATTATCACTTCGGCAGGCGGTTGCTCCACTGGTGGGCGATCGCGACGGCGTGCGTCACCTTTGTTCTCCTGTGGAGCGGCGGGTTGGTGACATCGAAGGGGGTCGGCATGGCGGTGCCGGACTGGCCGACGACCTTCGGCTACAACATGTTTTTGTTCCCGTTCTCGAAATGGGTCGGCGGGATCTTCTACGAGCACAGCCACCGCCTCCTCGGCAGCCTTGTCGGGCTCATGGTCATTGTGCTGGTCGTCGCCGCTTTCATCCTTGAGAACCGGAAGGCGGTTAAAGTTTATGCCGTGGCCCTGTTGGTCGCCGTGATTGTCCAGGGGGTCCTCGGCGGCCTGCGGGTTGTGTTGGTGAAGGACGAAGTGGGCATCCTCCACGCCGGCCTGGCCCAGTCGTTTTTTTCGGCGATGGTGGTCTTTTGTGTGGTGACCTCGCGCGCTTTCGTGACCGGCCGTTGGGCCGATTTCGAGCCCGACGGGGTCCTGCGGACTCTCGTCTTCGGCGGGACCGCGCTGATTTTTCTCCAGCTCATTCTGGGTGCGACAATGCGCCACGAACACATCGGCCTGGCGGTGCCGGATTTCCCGCTCGCCTACGGACGCGTCGTCCCCGACACGAGTCCCGCCGCGATGCAGGAAATCAATTCCGCACGCCGCGCGGACGGCAACGTCCCGATCAAGGCTTCCTACATATGGGTCCACATGGCGCACCGGTTTCTTGCGGTTGGGATCCTCGGTGTGCTCCTCGCCGTTTTGCTGAGGGCAAAGACGTCGTTCGGTCGCACGCGCTTCATGGCGGCGGTCTGGTCCGGCCTTGTGCTTGTGCAGGCCGGGCTGGGGGCATGGACGGTGTGGTCGAACAAGGCGGCGGATGTCGCGACCCTTCACATGGCCGTCGGCGCGGTCCTGCTCGCATGGGGGGTGGTCTTCAGCGTCCGCCTCGCGCTCGGCGGGCGGGCCCTGGATTTTTCCGTGCCGGATGTCAAACCGAGGGAGGCTGTGGCATGAACCGCGGGATTTCGGAACGCCTGCCTCTCGCCACGGTTGTCCGTCCGGGTGTGGGTTCCCGCGTTCGCGCGCTCTGCGAGAATTTTTCCGAACTCAGCAAGGCGCGGCTTAGCTCGATGGTGCTTGTCACGACCCTTGTCGGCTTTGTGGCCGGAAACCAAGGCTCCATCGACCTGCTGCGTCTCTTTGCCACCCTCGCGGGCACGGCCTCCTGTGCGGCCGGAGCCTCGGCGCTCAACCAGTGGTGGGAACGCGACCTCGACCTCCGCATGCGGCGCACCCGCGACCGCCCGCTGCCCGCCGGCAGGGTGCTCCCCGGCGACGTGCTTCTGCTCGGCATTTTTCTGGTGCTCCTGGGGGTCGGCCTGCTCGTGTTTTTCACCAATATCCGGGCCGCCTTCCTCGCCTTCGCCACGGCGGCGATTTACGTGGTCGTTTACACCCCGCTCAAAACCATGACCACCCTCAACACCCCGGTGGGAGCGATTCCGGGTGCCCTGCCTCCGCTAATCGGGTGGGTGGCCGCGCGCGGATCCTACCAACTCGAAGGCTGCCTGCTTTTCGCCATCCTGTGGTTCTGGCAAATGCCGCACTTCCTCGCCATCGCATGGATCTACCGCGACGACTATGAGAAAGCCGGCTTCCGCATGCTCTCCGGCCGCGATTCCACCGGCCTGCACACCGCATGGCAGTCGCTTCTCTATCTGGTCTGCCTTGTCGCGGTCTCGCTTCTGCCCGCCATCGCGGGCTTCAATTCGACCGCCTACTTGTGGGGAGCCGCCCTGCTGGGAGCCGGCTTCGCGTGGTTTGCGATGGCCTTCCTCGGCGACCGTTCCCGGGCTCGCGCGCGCGCCCTCTTCCTCTTTTCGGTCGCCTACCTTCCCGCCCTCCTCGCGCTTCTGGCCTTCACGCGCCGCGCGTAGAAGGCCCCGCAGTTTTTCTTCCAAGTGAGCAAACGCGGCACAGGTTCCGGATCCGGCAAGGTCATTTCGGAGGCGGATCTCGCCCGCCTCCGCCGCGAGGGCCCGGCCGCCGTCGAATATTACGAGTCGGTCGGCCTGGCCGAGATCCGCTCGCGCGCGGGCAACCTCGCCGCGTCCGGCGGAATCTCGATTTTCGGATTGTTCGCGCTCGGATGGTCGCCGCTGACAATGATTGTTTTCATGTTGGTCGATGCGGTGCTCACCGTCCTCGGGGATTTGCTGGCGTATCCCATCGCGCGCGAACGCATGCGGGCGAGCCATGAACGCGACCACCATTCCGGGCAGATGCTGCTCATCGCCGACGGCCTCGAGGACGGCACCGGACGCTGGGCCGACAATGGCGGCGCTCCGAGCCCGGGACTCATTCTGACCATCGCCACCGGCATGACCGCCATCGTCTGTGTGGTGGCCGTTCTGGCCGTGGCCCGGGGAGAATTCGACGGCTTCGCGAAAGCCGCCGCCGAGCCGTTCTTTCTGTGGTTTGTCGGGGGCAATGCCCTGCTGCGCATTGCCGGCGCTCTCATGGCCGCGGTGCGCGCCCGCCTCGAGCCCGACGGCGGCCGCCTGATCTTCGCGGAGTCCGGCAGCGTGGTTGTCCTCTACGCCGGATTGCTGGCCCTTGTCTGGTTCCCGATCACATTCGGAAACGCGGGCCTCTACATGCTTTTCGGCGCTTTGTTTCTCATTCGCATTGGGTTCGGCGTCTTTGCCCTCATCTGGACCCCCCTCGCACTTGCGAACCTCAAACGCCGCCTGAAACTCCAAGATTTTTCTGTCCGCAAAAAGCCGGGATCCTCGAAGCCTTCACTTCCCTGACCCCGCCGCCGGTATGGTCGGAATGCGTCCCACGGAAATCTACGGGCTTTCCGGGCCGGCGTAAAATGGCTATTCTGCCGGCCAGGAAATGAAGGTTCTCATCCTCGACGGAATCTGGGGCAACCACACCAGATGGAACGGCTTCGCGAGGCTCCTCGAAAAACGCGGAGCCCGCGCCGCCATCTGGCGCTACGACAATAGCGGAAAAACCGGCCTCGCCGAGGCGGGCGCCCGCCTCGCCGGTGAGTTGTGCCGGGAGGAGGGGCCGTTCCATCTTGTCGGATACAGCATGGGCGGGCTGGTCGTTCGGGAGGCGGTCCGCCAAATTCCCGCCGAACGGGTCGGGCGCGTGGCCCTGCTCAACAGCCCCCATGCGGGTAGCGAGTTTGCCCGGGCGCTTTCCCTGCCCGCCACGCGCGACATGCGGCCGGGCAGCCGGTTTCTTCGCGAACTGGACCGCTGCGACTGGCCGTTCCCCACACTCGCGGTGTGGTGTCCGTTTGATCTGGTGGTTTTTCCCGGCTGGTCGGCGAGGTGGACACGGGCCCGGCGGGTGATCCGGTCGGTCGTGCCGGCGCACGTCTGGCCGGTTTTCTCGCCATGGCTGCACCGCGAGGTCGCGGATTTTCTGCTCCATGGCTGAACCGCCCGCTCTGCGTAGGATCAAGGCGGGTAAATCGTGAACCGCATCGGCGACGCCGCGAGGGCCGCCCGAAGCACGGGCTCCGGATCGAGAAACACTGGCGGAGAGTCGGGGCGGGAGACAAGGCCGCCATAGATTTCCAGCAGACGCTTTCCATAGGCCGCACTCGGGAAATTTTGTGCGATGGCCGCACGGTTCGTCGTGATCGCTCCCGGCGGGGCCGCAGCGATCCGGGCCTCGAATTTTCTATCCAAGGCCGCCCGGATGGCGGTGATTTGGCCGGACTCCGGGAGGGCCGAGAAATCGACCCCGTCGGCGTCCCAGGCGGATTCCGCCGCCCCGGCCGCCGATGCCGGGTCGGGCGGAAGCCCGTATGCGGCCCGCGCGGCATCGTGGGCGAGCTTGGCGGCCGCAATGTGGGAACTCCGGTCGATGATCCCATGAGGCACGGCAAGCCGTCGGTAGAGATGGGAAAGTCCGATGCCTGCGGACTGGAAGTCGGCCGTCACATCCGGAAGGTCGCGGCCCGATACTCCCACGCCCGCCAGCCATGGTTCCAAAAATGCCATGCCGAATCCTTCCTCGACGCTTGTGGTGACGGCAAACTCGGCTGCGGGCAGAAAATCGTAAACCCCGCGGCCCAAACTTTCGGCCGCATCAAAGACGACCGGCAGGCCCCATTCGGCCGCAAGTTTCCTCCAAAGCGAATACACTCGCGCGTCGGCCTCCGAGGATGGAGAGGAGGTCACGACAAACTTCGTGCCGGCGGGCGCGCACGAGGCCAGCAAGAGAAACTCGCCCAGATTTTTTCGCCGGAGTCCCCGGCTCGGGTAAACCCGGAAACGATCGCATCCAAGCTCGGCCGCGGAGACCGGTCTCCGGATGTCGGGCGGCACGATCGGGTTGGGCACCACCGGAATTCCGCCTCCCAGAAGTTGCGAAGCGTGCCGGGTGAGCACGGCGAGCGAGGCGCGGCCCCCGTGGGGGTAAATCGGCAACGGACTTCCCAATGCCCCGCGCAGATAGGCGTAATTCGCCGGCCTGGCTTTCTCGGCGAAGTCGTGGATTTGCGCTAGGACGGCCCTCCCTTCGCGGGCCCATGCGGCGACCGCCGACGGGAACGAGGCATTTTTTCCCAAAGCATGGTTGTGCGTGTGCAGCACATCCGCCTCGCCGCCCCAGATTCTCCGGCAGGCCAGCGAAACCTCCCGGCGCAGCACGTCGGCCTCGCCGGCCGGTTCTCCGTAGGCCAGGGCGGGAACAACCGCCACCCGGCCCGCCGCCAGCCTGCCGGAAGCGGGTTGCGCCTCGCCCGCGATCACCAAGACATCGACCCCTGCGGCGGTGAGTGCATCCGCCGCCAGCTCGATGACCCGCGTGACCCCGCCCGGGCGCAGATGGTAGTGCAGGATGGCTACACGCACCGGCCACCCCCGCCCGCAAGAAATTCCCGCATCGGCGGGCGCTCGAAATCCGGCAATTCCCAGGCCACTTCACGGCAGACTCCCTCCTCCCGCAGGAAGTGGCGGTAAACACGGGCCGGATCTCCGGCGAGTTGCATGCGGCCCGAGGCGCGCGCGCGCGGAAGCATGGCGTGCAAAATGGCGAAGCTCATCCGGCCCAACGACGCGGTGTCCTGGTGCCGGTGTTGCCGCTCGTCGAGGTCGGTCTGCCCGATGGCCTCGGCGCCCCAGCCCTCCAAAATATCAATCAAGTGGGCGGTCTCGACCCCGTAGCCGGTCGGCATCGGGATCCCTTCGAGCACCGCCCTCCGCACCGCGTATTCGCCGGAGAGCGGTTGCACCAACGAGGCCAGCGGCGGGTAGAACAACGCAAAAAGCGGACGCACCAACGCCTCGGTCACCCGCCCGCCGCCCGCCGGACGCGAACCCACCCCGGCCGCCGCGTGCGGCCGCTCGTAGAAACCTTTCACATACTGAAGCCCCGGATCCGCCAGAAGAGGCCCCACCGTTCCCAGCACAAAACGGGGGTGCATATTCGTCACATCCCCGTCCACAAAGCAGAGCAGGTCGCCTTGCAAACAGGCCAGCGATTTCCAAATATTCTCGCCCTTCCCGCGCGCCGGACCCGCCTCCGGCAGGACGTCGGCCGCGAGGAAGACCCGCGCGCCCGCCGCCGCCGCCACCTCGCGCGTGCGGTCCTCCGATCCACTGTCCACGACCGCGATCTCGTCCGCGAATCCCTCCAACCCGCCCGCCAGCGCCCGCACCACATCCCCGATGGTGTCTTCCTCGTTCAATGTCGGCACGCAGACGGAGATTGTGCGTCCGCGCTTTTGCCGGGCAAGCGCGGCCGCGTCGGCGAACTCGCCGTGGTGGAAGGTTTTCATTGCCACGCGGCCTCCCGCGCGCGGCGCACAAACTCGGCTGTCGCGGCGGGGTCTTTCCTGCGCGGGTCGGACCCCTCGACACCGCTGGCGACATCGACCCCGAACGGCCGCACGACCCGGACCGCCTCCGCCACATTCGCCGGATTCAATCCGCCGGCGAGGAGAACCCTGCGCTCGGGGTGCGCCCGCACAAAGCCGGCCACCAATCCCCAGTCGGGGACACGGCCTGTCCCGCCCCGCTCGCCCGGACACCACGCGTCCACAAGGAGGTGGGGGGTGTCATACGCAAGGGCGGCCTCCAGCGTTTCCGCGTCCCGCGCGGCGACCGCCTTGATCCAAACCGGAAATCCACACGCGGCGCAAAAGTCTGGCGTCTCCTCCCCATGGAATTGTATCGCCTCGAACAACCCGCTCTCCGCCAGCCTCCGCACAAAGCCGGGCTCCGGATTCACCACCACCGCGATCCGCGCCGGCTTCCCGCCCAACCTCTCCAGCCACTCGCCGGCGTCCTCCAAACGCACAAAGCGCTTCGAGCCCTCGTAAAAATTCACCCCGATCGCATCAGCCCCGGCGGGCACGTCCTCCGGACACGTGATGCCGCAAATTTTTACGAACGGTGCTCCGCCCATTGTGAGCGCGCCGGATTTCACGCCTTTCCCCCCGCCCGTCCGCCCGCGCCGAGCGCGTTCAGCGGATTGTCGCCGCTGACCTTGAGGTGCACGTCGCGCTGGGGAAATGGCATCTGAATCCCGTTCTCCCGGAAAAGCGGGTCTATGGCGGTGCGGATCTGACTCCCCGCCACGCGGCCGTCCGCATGGCCGATCCGCAGCCAGAAATAAACGCGGAACACCAGCGAGCTGTCGCCAAAATTCTCGAAGACCACAAGGGGAGCCGGGTCGGACAGCACGTCCGGATGTTCTTTCGTCGCGCGTTCCAGCAGGCCGATCACCCGCTCGACCGGACTTCCGTAGGCGACGCCGACCGCAAAATCAAAACGATGATTGGGATCCGACAGTGTCCAGTTGGCGACATTTTTTTCGAGCATGAGGCTGTTCGGGACCAGGATCTCGACGCCGTCCGGCCGCAGAATCGAACAACACCGGCTCCCAAGTTGCGTGATCCGCCCGAAATGCCCGTCCGCCTCGACCATGTCCCCCACGTTCACCTTTTGCTCGAGCATGAGGATCAACCCGCTGATGAAATTGTTCATCAAATTCTGACTCCCGAATCCGATGCCCACCATCAGCGCGCCGCCCAGAAAAGCAAAGACCGTGAGCGGGATGTGCAGCAACTGCAGGGTCGTCACCACCAGCACCGCCGAGAGCAGATAAAAAAGCAGCGTCCGCACAACGTGACCCTGACTCGCGGGCAGTCGGAACCGATGGACCAACGACGCTGCCACCCGGCGCGAAAAAGCTCCGGCCAGAAAGAGCGCCACGCCAAGGCCGGCGAGCGCGCCGATGATCTTGCCGGGCGTGAGCACGCTTCCACCGAATTCCACAATCGGAAAATTCCACATCCCCGCCGCCTGTCCGAGCACATCGCGCCCTTTGTGAATGGCGCGCGCGGAAAGGTCGCGGCCCCGGATCTCGCCGTCGATTTCCGCGATGAGGCGGTCCTGAAGATCGGCGATGGCGGCCCCGCGTTCCTCCTGGGTCTCGAGCAATTTGATCTCGCGTTTCGTGGTTTCCAGCAACTTTTCCAGTTCGACCCGTCGGGCCGCCGAAAGCCCGGGCGAGTCCAGCTCGGCCTGAAGCGCCTTCTCCGTGCTCTCGGCCTCGGCCATCCGCCCCTCGAGGCGCTCGCGTGCGGGGCCCAACTCGGCGCGCTGGGACTCGGCCGCCTGCCTCGCCGCGTAAAGCGAATCGAGCCCGCCGTCCTCGGCGGCGCCCAGCGCGGCCCGGACAAGGCTTTGTTCCATGGCGACCAACTCGGTCAGATAGGCATACGACCTGCGGAGCGATTCCTGCCGGCGGCCGGTTTCCAAGCGGGTGAGCAGGGTCTGACGCAACTCGGCCGCCCCGCTTTTCTGCCCTTTGGCGGCGTCCACCCTGCGCTGCAGGTCGGCGATCTCGGCCGCCAGTTTTTCCTCCTGTGCCGCGGCCTCGCGGGATTCCTTCTCGATGGCGGGGAGTTCTTCTTCGATGGCTTTCAGACGCTCCCGCGCGCGGTCGGCGCTCAGCAACTTCGCATACGGACTCGCCGAGATCGCGGCGGAAAATGCGGCCGCGCGCGCCATGGCCTGCTTTTTCTCAAGCTCAAGGCCATACGTATTCCAAAGCAACTGGAAGAGCCCGGCCTCCTCGACACCCAGCCGCAGCCGCGCCAATTCCAGCCGGAGCCCGTCCGCGGGCGGCGAGTCCGGCCGCAGGGACTCCTCGATTCCCAGCAAGTTCTGGCGGGCCTGACGCTCGGTTTGCCGGGCCGCCGCCGCGAGGCGCAGGTTCGATGCCGCCATTTGCTCGGCATGCCGGCCCCGGGCCTCCTCGGCGCGAACTTTCGCCGCCAGAGCCGACGCCTCGTGCTCGGATTTGGGCGGGGCGGCCGGGGGCGCTTCGTCGGCGACCGATTCCTGCGCCGCGATTTGCTCGAGCATCGCCCGCGAGGATTGCCAGAGCCCGG
>Ga0114939_10000599_pt1 | contig 30229 bp, 23 predicted proteins | sample AshMeaCrysSpring_FD_87196 | JGI IMG/M metagenome (GOLD analysis project Ga0114939, IMG submission 87196) | Groundwater microbial communities from Big Spring, Nevada to study Microbial Dark Matter (Phase II) - Ash Meadows Crystal Spring | ecosystem: Environmental > Aquatic > Deep subsurface >...
GAAGTGATCCGGAGTTGAATGATCTGATCATTGAGCTCCTTAACGGGTTTCTCAAACTCCAGGTACTGTCTGTTTTGAAGTGCAGGCATGGGCCAAAGGTAAGGTTTGTAAATAAATCGTTATCATGTCCGTGAACAACGAAGGTTGAATGCAGTCCCGGAATTGGGCGGTGCATTTGCTGCACTTCCTTCCACTGATTTAACCTATCTGCAGCCCAGGCGGAACGGGGGAAGGCAGGCACAATGCAGCAGTCTGGCCCCGTTGCCGGGCGGTCCGGATCCGACCTTGATGCCGAAGGATCCTATGAGCCAGTCCTGCATGTATTTTTGCCTTGGAAATGCTTCCCTGAATGGTCCATTGGATGGCCAACAGGCTATGCCGGAGAACCCGTTTCAGGGAGAACCAGCGATAGGTGCTCAGGCTGGGATGGCAGGCCTGCGTGAGGAAATGTACCCATTCGCGGTCCAGCGTAGGTGGTGGATTCATACCCGTTTTGAGGATTCTCTCCAGCCTATCGTGATAAACAAAGGACTGAGTATCCACCCGGATATTCCCTCCCACATGGAGCACCCGGGATGCAAAATGCCGGTCTTCTCCATAGTGGAAAAAAATTGGATCGAATCCGCCCACTTTATTCAACAGTTCTGCGGGTAGAAACCAGGCAGCGGCGTTGACAAATGGCACATCCAGGTATCTTGGACTGCTCAACGGCGGTTGCGGACCTATGGAATGACCAGCTTCTCTGAGGTAACGCTGGAGATAAAGGTCAACATCCTTCCCACCGCCGTCCAGGTGCAAAGGACTCAGCACAGCCGTATCCGGCAAAAAGGCAAAGCCTAACAGGAGCTGGCCAACAGTTGATGGCTGGACCCAGGCATCCTGGTTCAACAGGAAAAGGTACTGGGCTCCCCTTTGGACGGCTAATTTCATTCCCAGGTTGTTGGCAAGTCCGAATCCAAGGTTGCGACCAGCCTCTACCAGGAAAACGTCCGGAAACCTGGACCGGATATAGTCCACAGTATTGTCTGAGGAAGCGTTGTCAACTACCACCACATCCACAGGGTAATCGCTGGCCATGAGGCTGCCAAAACACTGGTCTGCCCAAGGAAGTGCATTATAAGTGACCACAACGACCGATACTTTTGCCATCGCGCTGAAGGAGGTTCTAAGGCACTGAAAGAGATTGCAAAGGAAGATGGACAAGGCACAGCATCGAAGGTTGGATCATACAATTAATGCAAACTTAACCGGCTGCATATGTTTGCAAAACGGTGATCTCAGATCCTTGTTGGAATTTGCACGCGCAATCAATCACACATGAAAGGAGACACAAATTCAGCTGAAACGCAACATTGGAAAGAAGAAATCTCCCCCTATGGAGCATGGCACGAGGTTAATGTTCGCGAAATCTGGGCGTACAGGGACCTCATCCGGGTCTTCGTCAAGAGGGATATCACAGCCATCTATAAACAAACCATTCTTGGCCCGCTGTGGTTTTTTCTACAGCCCTTACTCACTACGGCACTCTATATCGTGATATTCTCGCGGATCGGAAAATTCGGAACGGGGGGACTCCCCCCTGCCTTGTTCTATCTCAGCGGCCTGGTGCCCTGGCTCTATTTTTCCGAGTGCATCACGCGCACTTCCGGATTCCTGAAAGATAATCAGGCGATTTTTTCCAAGGTATATTTTCCACGTCTTGTGGTGCCCATTTCACTGGTACTCACCAACCTGGTCAAAATGGCCATTCAACTGATCCTTTTCCTGCTGGTCTATTTCTATTTCCTTCTGATGCAGCCGGGAGTATTCGCGCCTCAAGCATCGCTTGTTTTGTTGCCTGCCCTGGTGATTCTTTCCGCGCTTTTTGGTCTTGCGCTTGGTCTGATCATCTCTTCGATGACCACCAAATACAAGGACCTGACCCACCTGGTCAGCTTTGGCGTTCAACTGTTGATGTTTCTGACCCCGGTGATCTATCCACTGGAAAACCTCAAGGGTTCATGGTTATACCACCTGGTACAATTGAACCCAATTACGGGACTCGTTGAGTCTTTCAGACATGGTTTTTTTGGCACCGGAAGCTGGAATCCTGCAATACTGGCTTACGATGCAGTATTTATCCTGCTTACGCTGCTGCTTGGATTACTTGCTTTTAACCGGGTGGAAAAAGAGTTTATCGACACGATCTAGCATTTGTCGATTAACTGAAAAAGTCGAGGCCACCAAATGGTGGCCTCGATCTCTCAACTCGAAGATGGGTCCTGTGAGGTGTCTGCTTAGTTGTTAGCAATAGAAATCCAGGAACCTGGAGCGATTGTCCATTTGTCAGCGTCAATCACAGCACCACGCTGCGTTGTGCTCACGAAGAAAGGATCCAGGAATGTAAGGCTGAGACCACCGGTACGTGCAGGACCGGTAGGCAGGAGCGTAAGGTCAGCAGCATTGATACCCATGGCAGCCAGGTTGGCCCATGCGGTGTTCTGCTGGGTAACACCACCAAGTTCATTGATGACCACGTTGTCAGGTTGGGCAAGAAACGTTCCATCGACGATTGCATTGGTCTCGTCATTATCCCATACCACCGGATTAACGGAACTGGATTGGAAAAGATTGTAACGAATATAAGAACGGTCAGCAGTTGCCGAAGGCAGCGCGTCGATATCGTCACGCGTGGTGGGCGACAGACCAATAGCAGTAGGAAGCGCACCACAGTAGGCAACGGAGTTGGCAAAATTGATACGGCTATTGCGACGGAACCATATACCGGCGTCAAAGGTACCAGTGACACCAGGACGAACAGTCAATGCATCCGGACCCACGAAGGTAGCATTGGCAATCGTAGCACGGGTGCGAACTTTCCCGGCAATTACAGCTCCACTGGGATTATTGTCTGACTCAATGAAGGCAGATCCAGAGTTGTCTGCCAGGTCACCGCGATAAGCGATGATGAACTGCAGATTGCCTACATAACCTTCATCGAAATCATAATCGTCGTCCTTTGTATTCCAGGCCAGCAGGTGCTTGCAATTAACGCGACCGCCGAAGAATTCGAAAGCGTCATCACCCGAATTAGAAACTTCAACAAAATCAATCGTGGTACCGCTACCAACCCCACAAAGGGTCAGTCCATTTACTTCCCGGTTTGCCTCAAGAACTACGCCGCCAGCAAACTCAATACGGTTATACTTCATGGAACCGCTGTTGTCATTATCTACTGGTGTTGTCGATCCATAAGTATATGGAACTGTGTTTGGAGCAAGACGGAAAGCCTCATACAGGCCTTCTGCACCACCCGTTGCCGTCACAGTGGTGGCCTTTCCAAGAATTACAACGCCACCCCAATCTCCAAAATTCCTTGATCCTGCAGGCTGTGCAGAGGTCCATACGATGGGCTGGCTAGCCGTACCATTGGCAATCAGTTTGGCACCGCGACGGATAACCAGGGTACCCTTATTATTTGACAGGTTTATCAGGTCAGGATTTTGTCCTCCTGGGCTACCTATGATGGTCACACCTGGATTTACAGTCAGGGTTACAAGTGAATCAACCAATACCACGCCTTTCAGGTAGGTGGTACGGGTCAGTGTCACATTGGACGAAATGTTTCCAACCAACGTATCCACCGATACACCGGGGATAAAGGGCTTTTGGACATCATTTTCGATCATGTCCTTCTTACAGGACACAGTGAACAGGGCCGCGATGCCCAGTGCACCGAGCAGGTACTTTTTCATTTTACTTTTTTTTAATTTGTTTTTTCGCTGAAAGTGTTTGGTGAGCTGCAGTTATTCACCTTCGAATCGGACGTAAAGCTAGGAGACCGAGGTTATGGGATAATTAACCCCAAATTACCAAAAGAAAAAGTTAAAGTTACCAGATATAACGGTACCGTATAACCGCTTACTTGTTATACACAGTCTGAAGCGGGATAAAATTGGTCCAGCCTTCGAGCCAATTATCGATGCCGATCGCACCCAGATGTGCGCCTTTGCTAAAAAACGGCTGGCTGAATACGTTCCCTGAAAAATTTGCGCCGCTCAGCATAGGAGACGAAGACTCCGGAACAGGATTAGGTGCCGTATCATATGCATAGGGGTCTACCCATTGGAAATCGTCCGCATTCCTGACCAACTGGTTACCGAAAGAAGGGTTCATCACAAATGAAAGAAAATCGCTCGAGACAAAAGGCGGAAAGACATTGCCTGGCAGCCTGCAGACCTCCTTCAAATCATAGCTGTGTATGGCGTTGTATGAAAATTCGGAAGCGCCCTGTTGCAATGCCTGTGCAGACTGTCTCTCCCCCATGTGAAATGCCGTGAAAGGGAAACCCATCAAAATGCTGTTTCTAAGTCGAAACCGGGCGCCGCCATTGACCAGCAGCGCCGCTGAAGGGAATCTAACCGTGTAGGCCAGCGATGTACTTGCCAGCATGACAGGCCCCAGAACCGTGAGATTTGAAATGGAGGGGTTCGTGGAAGATCCCGAAATAATCATTCCTGCAATACCGGGCCCCGGTACATTCAAAGGGAAAAAAGGGTGTCGATACGCAAGCAAATGCTGTAATCTCCCTGTGTACCCATTTACCAAAGAAAAATCCTGCCCGTTGGTTGCATACGTGACGAGGTATGAAGCATCCGCATTGCCTCCGCTGAACCGGATGGCATCCGCGCGAAATGAATAAGAAACCTGTATATGATTAAGTTCCGTTGCAGCATCCACATTGTCCAGGAGGAGGCTGGGTAAGCCGGTAAATTGGTCATTGCCGCCAGCAAACTCGATCCGCACATGGGACAGGATTCCGGAACTGGTTCCAGGCTGTGCCAGCGCCGAACCATAGATATGGAGGCCGTTCCAGGAATTGGATCCACTCCCGTCACTTCCGATAATGCCCTGCGCTCCGCTGGCTGCATCGCTGGTGAAAATGACCGGAGCTTCAGCAATGCCGCGGGCCTCAATCCGCGCCCCCGGCCTGATGGTAATGGTCAGATTATTCCTGACTTTAACCAGTGTTCCCGGCTCGAGGATCCACCTCGTTCCTGTTCCGAATTCGAAGCTACTGGCCAATACATACACGGTATCTGAATCAAACACCACTTCTGATGAGCGAAACCGGGGCTGATCTGCACGGACAACCAGTTCAGGTTTGATGAGTTGTTCATACACTTCTGTTTTCTGGCACCCCGACGTCATACCCAGCATCATCGCCACAACCCATAGCCTCAGGTAAATATTCCCGGATGATTTCATGCCTTCCTTCATTTATTTGAAAGTATAGGAAAAGGACAGCGATATATTCCTCTGTCCGATGACATTTACAGGCGAGTTATCTTCTCCGCCAGTGATCGTGTAGTCAAAAGCAGCCTTATCAATAGTCACCAACTGATCAAAACGTCCGTTTCCGTTCAGGTCCTGGTAAATCACCAGCGGTTCCCGAAATAAATTTGAGACTGAAAATTTGATCTTTCCCCGTTTTTTCAAAACCGACTGCGTGATGACAAAATCAGCCATATCCCTTCCCTTAAAAATGAAATGCGGCGATGTCTGGGTGATGTTCCCATTGGGAAGAATCACTTTGTTGAAGGTGCCCAGTTGCACGATATAGTCGCTCGTGGTATTGAAAGAAAAAGTGGCTTCCATGCTTTTCTTGAACAGCTGGACGCTGATGCCCGCATTTATAATATACTCCGGCTGCCCTGACAAGGGGTGCTCAATAACCTCCCGAACCCTGATATTGTCCAGCGGTCCCGCCTCCACTTTGGACCGTATGAGGGAAGCATTTCCAAAAAGAAACACATTGGACATCCATTCTGCTCCCTTGAAGAAATCAAGCCGCTTCCGCAGTTCCGCCTCGGCTCCAAAAACGTAGGCCTTACCTGTATTCAAAGGTTGGATGGCAATATCATTGTCCACGCCCTGGACTTTCTCGATCGGGTCCGTGATATCCTTATAAAATCCGGCGATGGAGATAATTTCTCCGGACGAAGGGAAATACTCAAGTTTCAGGTCATAATTCAGAATGGATGTACTCCTCAATTCAGTATTGCCGGTTGTAGTCTGAAAATTGCGGAAATCGAACGACAGGAATGGAGCAAGGTCTTTCAGTTCAGGCCGAATCACGGTTGAAGAAATGCCCGCGCGAAGATTTACCTTCTCGTTCAATGCATATACAAAGTTCAAAGAGGGAAGAAAATTAAATGCGTTCCGCGAAGTATAACCGGAGGGCTGCAGAACGGGCTCGTCGAATCCCGCAAAAAAAACGGGATCGAAAACATTGACAAACTGATGGTAATTCTCCACGCGCAATCCCCATATCAGGCGCATACCTTTGAACAGATTATTCTCCATACTCTCATACACTGCGAGCGTACTGCTCCCCGCGTTATAATTTCCAACCTGGCTGGCAACCCCACTGATGGCAGTTGTAAACTCAAGCGGTCCGCCAGGATAAACGTTCACTGGGTCCAGGAACTCCTCGATGGTGCCTTCCGGTGCGAAGTACGGAATAAGAATACCTGAGGCATTGCGGGATCGGTTCTGGAAAAGGAAACCTCCTTTGAGCAACTGTTTCTTGCCACCAACTGTGAAAACCGAAGAAAGATTGAAAGCTCCTCCGTAAATAAAATCTTGGTTGTCTGACCAAGACCGGCCCTGTGAAGAAATGGCCTGAGCTACGCTCGAATTGCTGTTTCCGAGTAAAAATCCGGATGAGTCGGTCTTCTTGTAAATAAAGTTCCTGGTGTCCGGCAGGAAAGTATTGTAGAATGCCGTGTTCACGTTCCAATCGATGCGTGTTTCGTTGTTCCTCCCGGTGCGGTGCTCTCCTGAGAGTGCGTTGCTCAAGATTTGCCTGGACTCCACCACATGAGACGTTCCGGAAATTCGGCTAACGCCTGGTACTGGGCCAAGGACTGCGAATGCCTCAATGCTTGCAAAAGGACGATCGATATAGATATTCCGGAATTGATTGCTATACAGGTTCTTCAAGGAAATCTTATGATTTCCTTTCCGGAAAGAAAGGTTCAGAGCCCCTCCGATTCCGGACGAAAACGTATACCTGATATTTTCTGAATAGTAGTTGAGGAACTTGAATCCCTCCTGTGCCACACCTACGCCCGGACCTACAGGTTGGGCAGCTGTTACTTCGCTTTCAATTAATTCATTCGTCCGCTGATTGACAGCAAAAACAAGCCCAAACTGGCTCCCGTTTTTCAAGCGATAACTGTTGCCGAATCCCAGCTGCACACTATGGTTCAACCAAGAATCTCCCTGTGAAAATGTTGCGAGGTTATTGGGAAGTGTTCGCAGAAACCGGGTTTTTTCCTGAATGTTCTGTTGGACAATGGATGCCTGGTCTTTAAATGCAGGAAAACCTGAGGGCAATTCCCTGGATGGAGAAGAAAATCCCAGCCATTCTGTTGATCCACGTTTGTCTGAATAATATGGCTTACCATAGGTAAGGTCGTATGCGGAACCCTGGACACTGAGAGAAATAAAGCGACTGGTTGGAAAGTCCAGGGTATTCACCTGTACCAACCCTCCAGCGAAGTTTCCGGGCATGTCCGGGGTAGCGGTTTTATTGACCACGATATTGTCGATTACAGCCGCCGGTATCAGGTCCATCGCAAAGGCATTACGGTCCGTTTCCGTACTGGCCATCGGCACACCGTTCAGGATCGTTTGATTATATTGATCTGCCAGTCCCCGTACCACTACAAAACGATTGTCTGGCGAAACACTAACCCCTGTGATCCTCCGTGTAATCTGTCCTGCGTTGTTGTCCGGAGTTTTCTGAATGGATTCAATGGATATGCCATCCGAAGCAGCCGCACTTCGCTTCTGAACACTATAAACGGAAGCCTGGCTTTCCTTTCTTGCAGAAGTGATCACGATGCCCTGCATTTCCGCCTTGGCAGCAACAAGAATAATATTCTGAAAAGTGGTTTCCCCATCCTTCACTTCCACACCCGAAATTTCCTTACCCTGGTAACCACTGCTGGAATAAACCAGCGTGTATGTTCCGGGCGGCAATACAAGATTATACGTCCCGTCCGCAGCGGAAGACACCCCCTTCTGTCCGTTCTTTACGGTGACACTGACTCCACCCAACGCTTCATTTGTTGAGGCGTCTGTAATTTTTCCCACCACTCTTGCCGCTGATTTCTGGGCTGAAGCAGTTCCAAATGGAAACGCAATGAGCAGGAACAGCAGGCCCGTCACCCAGATGGGCAGCATTGTGCTGATGCCTCTCCAATGACCATTCATCGGCGTTGCTTTACTTTGGCTCATTGTAGGAAGTCTTAAGAGCGGTAAAATTAGTCCAACCGGCCATCCAGCTTTGGGACCCGAGGGCCCCAATGAAATCGACCCGGGCAAAAAAGCCATTGCTGAAAACCGGGCCACTGAAATCAGTGCCGCCAAAAAGTATAGAACCTGCCGCAGGCCAGGGTTTGGGAAGAACATCATTATACGGATCCTCCAAGCCAATCGAAGCCACATCCGCAAACAAGCGATTTTTAAAAGAAGGATTCAGTATGAATTGCTGGAAATCCGGTGGACCATAGGGCCCAAATCCGAAAGGTGCATAAATATCAGGCCGGAGATAGAAAGCGCGGTATGAATCTGCGCATTGAAAAACACTGTTTGTATTTGAAGCGCGCCCAAAATTCAGATTGAAAGCACTGGTGGAGTCTCCAATAATCCATGCAGAAGAAGGATAACCCATGAAAAGGCCATGCCTTATCTGGTAGTGGGCTTTAACGTTGGCCACCAAAGCAGCATTTTGTAACAGGCCAGAAGTATCACTGAATTCTGCGGACATCCCATCCAACCCATTGGGTCCGATGATTGTCAGGTTTGATATCGAAGGATTGGTAAGCGGAATTGCCCGAGAATTTCCGCTGCTGTTGTTCTCAATGTGCAGGCCTGAAAGTGAGGCGAAGGGGGGTGATCCCGGCTTGCCAAAAAAAGGATGGCGCAGGCCAAGCAGGAATTGAAGACGTCCCCGGTAGCCATTCGTGATATAAAAATCTGTTGGTCCGCCGCAGGCATAAGAAACTAACCGGGATGCGGAGACTGAACCGCCATCGAATACGAAGGAGGGGCGTTGTCCGGTGTAGCTCACCTGCACATGATCCACCACGTTACCCGTTCCCGCGTTGAGCAGAACCAGTGATCCAAATTCGATGCGGACGTATGTTAGTCGGCCTGTTGTATCGTTCACCTGTCCCGGAGTGGACACCTGGTTGGAAGAATCCTCCCCTTGCAAGATGATACCATTCCATGCAGCAGCCGCGCTTGCTCTTGGAAGGTTTGAAGTAAAAACAACTGGTGATGCTTCAGTGCCGTTAGCTTCGATCCACCCGCCTGGCTCGATGATGATGTCCACTCCCGGTACCACTTTAATCAGGGTGCCTGCTTCCACAATAAGCTGCTCTCCCTGAAGCCTCCTGAAAGGTTCAGATAACACATACACGGTATCTTTAGAGAGCCTGATAACCGGAACCCGCTGAGGCTGCCCACCCTGGGTCAGGAATATTTTGTCAGACAACGACTTTTCAGGCATTGCGCGACTCACTTTCTCAGACATATCTTTCTGGCATGCGCCAAGCATCAGCAACAAAGCAGCAAGGCAGCTCCAGGATGGCTTATGCATGAATACGGAAGTGTATATCGATCTCATTACCATGTATACATCAGTCTGAAATAATAGCCAGGTGTCTGATCAACTCTACGCAGCACATTATCCTGTCCGGACTCATATCTCCCGCCTCCGCTCATCGGCGTTACGCGCAATGCATCGCCGAATTTCCCATCGCCATTCAGATCCTGATACAGGATGTAGGGAGTCCTGAACAGATTATCTGCTCCGCAAACGACAGACAGGTGTTTTTTAAACATCGACCACGACAACTGTATATTAATTTCGGATCGCTCATTTTCCTGGTAATGCGGTACTGCCAAAACCGCTTTGTTCCCATCGGGTATGATGGTCTGACCCGAACCCACCGCATGTAAACGAGGGCCAATGGCCTGGTAAATGGCAGAAAATCCAAAACCGGATGGATGATTGACCACAAGTCCTCCATATGCCGTGTAATCCGGCGTTCCCACGAGACGGTGGGCGGTCACTTCCGGTACGAAGCCGCTCCTCAGGGGACCAGACTCCACTTCTGACTGGGTAAGCACACCACCCGCGCGTACTGAAACATAAGACCAGAGGCTCCGTCCTTTCCTGCTGAAAGGCAGTTCGAACCCGGCCCTAACTCCGGTTACACGGGCGTCAGGCATATTATAAGGAGTCACCATGGATACGGCCTGAGATCCAGGAAATCCACTGACCACTTCTTCAATGGGTTGTTCAAGATTTCGGTGGAAAAAAGCAGCATAGAATCCGGTACCCCGGGCTGAATGCCAACTGATTCCGGCCACGATGTGCCTGATCCGGGAAGATGTCAGGAACGGATTGCCTTTGTACACAACAAATGACGCAGGGTCATAGTAGCGATATGGAGCCAACTCCTGCATCTGGGGATGATTGACCGTTTCGAAGTAAGATGCCTGCAAAATCAAATTTTTCAGGGGTTCGTACCTCAGTGAAACCAGCGGGAGCAGATCAAACCGGGAAACCGTTGCATTTTCGTTCAGGGTTGTGAGCCTGGGTTTTTTAAACAATTCAAAATAATTGTACTCGGTAGATGATACCAACCTGCTTGATGACTCAGCCCTCAATCCCAGGTCCAGCACCAGGCCCGGGAGTAGATACCCGGCATACTGCAGGTATGCCGCTCCGTTATTCAAAGAGCCTGTGTAGTTGCCGAGGTTATCTTCCTGCAGGTCTGACACCTGAAAAAAGCCTGCGCTGGAGATGATCTTGGAATAGTAGGCCTCCACATTGACTCCTCCTGGGTAGTACTGCCCTTCACCGATAACGGACTCGGGCGAACCTGGCCTGCCTCCCCAATACATCAACCGGTCAGCATACTGCTCCCTGTAATGGGTTTGCATGAACAGTCCACCATCCATCACATGGGAGCGACCCAAAAACTGAAAAGGAAAACGCATCCCTGCGCGGGCTGCAAACTGATGATCCTTCGCGGATTCCCAAAGCCGGTAGGAATTAGGGAAAATTGCATCGAGGTTTGCCGCGAGGGCAGCGTTGCCCACATTATTCCTGTCCGGCACCGGAGTCACCAACGGCGTGACAACAGAGACATCACCCCCCGGCGTGTAATCCCTGAGAAGGAAATGACGCTCGTCCGGTTTCTCCGGCTTGCTAAACGAATAGGTTACCTGCCATGTAAGTTGAAGTCGGGATCCGTTCCCCAACGCGTGTTCCCCGGAAAGCTGCGTGGAAATCAGACCCAGCTTATTCGGCTGGTACATTTGGGCGATGTTGGCCACGGTATCTTCATCTGGCTTATGTATGTCCGATCGCTCTGTAACCACCTCATCCAGCGCTCCTACCGCCTGCAGATGCAGGCGGATTATATTCCGCCTGAATGAAACAGCTGAGCCTACGGCAAAAGAAAGGGAGCTACCCGTGAAAGTGATTTGATCCGTTGTGTAAGCCAGCGCCAAAGGCTTTGCAGCAGAAAACGGGTAAGGATTATCGGATAAATCCGGGTTAAAGGTGAGAGAAGCGTTTCCTGACTGTTGCTTGGTCTGATGCAACAAATGAGCAGTAAAGCCCCAGGTAGCATCATTCTTGTCCTTATAGCGCCTCCCTATTCCAAATAAAAAACGGGTTCCGGAAAAAAAAGGCGTTCCGGTCTCTGCTTCCAGTCCATTTGGCAATTGTTCCAGCAGGTCCGCTTTCTCCTGGAGATTAATCCCAGCAAGCGGACTCCTAGATCTGGTATCCGGAAAACCATCCGGGATGGCTCTGAATGCGGTTGGAATACCCATCCACTGAGTTGCACTCCAGGGGCTGCGTGTCATCACAGCATCTCCTCCTCCCTGCAAGAAAGAAGCCCCGGCCTGTACAGTTGTGAAATCCTTTGCAGGGATATCTTTCCAACGCAAATTCACTTGTCCTCCGGCAAAATCAGCCGGCAGAGCGGCATTACCCCATTGATTGACGCTCACCTGCTCAATGGCCTCAGATGGAAACACCGAAGTCAGATATCGTCTTCCCGTTGTGCCAGCCCAGATTGCCGGCATGCCATTCACCAATAACTGGTTATAACGCTCTCCCATACCCGAAATCACAAGCCCCTCCCCCAGTGAAGGCGTCAATGCAGGCGAAAGAAAAGTCCCTCCCGCACGTCTCATAATCCAGGAGAGATCACGGTCAACGCCCTCAGAAATATCAGCTGCGGAAAGCGTATTCTGACAGGCGTTGTCACTCACTAGCCTGAGCCTGTGAGCATCTCCGCCCGGGGCAGTATGGCCACCAGAAAGGGAAGAATCACCGGTACGCTCCGCCTTCAGCAGGCTGTCCTTCACAACAAGTCCTGTATCCGGCATAAGATATACATCCAGCGGCACCATAACGCCACCCACTACCTCAACTCCCACCCGTTTCCCCACGTACCCGGGTGCACTGACAAACATGGAATAAGGCCCATCAATCATGGGTAAAACCAGCTCGCCATTGGCTTTGACCTGGCTTGCCGACTTTGATCGATTATACGTAACCGTTGCCTCTGGCAAAGGGAGGCCGGAGATAGCGTCTTGCACCCGTAGCAGAATCAATCCCCTGTCCTGAGCAGGGAGAACCTGTGTCACCTGACTTAACAGGAAAACAAAGAAAAGGGTCCGGATCCCGGCATTTCTTAAAACTAAGTACCCCAACGTGGTTCTTTAATTTAGGTGAACGCAAAGCTACCTATGAGGCATACAGATGAGTATTAACTTACCATTATCTTAAAATGAACAACTGCAACAGTTCCCCGTCAGCGTAAATCTATGAAGGCAGACTCCAGTATCGGATCAGCGCCTCGTAAATCATCCAGCACGGTGATTTCAATTTTCTTGTCTGGCAACAATCCCATTTCCACAGACTGTAAAGATGGCGAAAGCGTCCTGGTAGCTGAAAACCTCAGGTACCATCCATTGGCAAGCTGATAAGTTGAAGGAATGCTGCCGCCCCCGCCTGTTTGGTCGCCATACTGCCTGATTTGCTGCATGGCCCTCGTGTACATCACAAAATCATTGCAGGCGCTGAAGCAAGCGCGATTCGTGAGCACAATGACTGGTTGAGCATAATAAATCCCTTCGGGCGAAAGCCTGCGCGGCACCGGATCAGTAAATGAGTTTCTCTCCTTTCCCAATTTATACTGCTCGTATTTAACCAAGATTGACTCTTGAGAAAACGCCGCGGCCATGCGTTCTGCCGCCTGGACAAAACCGCCGGTGTTATTTCGAATATCCAGAATCAAGCCCTTTGTTCCCGCCATCTCCTTCATAACCTCTGTCAGGTCTGCAAGGTCCAGTTGCGATGAGAACTGACCGTAGTATATGTACCCAACATTTTCCCTGATATCGTACAAAAAGGGACCCTGCTGCCGATAACCCGGTGTCAGATAGTTGTTGATGACGTGCTCCAGGCTGAAGTTGCGCGGGTATCCCGTATAGAAGCCGGCATAGGTAGAAGTATCAAAAGGAGAAATCAGGGTAACATGACCATCCCGGAGCGTCTCGAGCATCCGGGTGATTTCAGTAAACATGGACTGTTCAGACATTTCGGGCACAAACCTGTCCTGGTAGACACTTCGAACGGAATCCCAGTTTATTTTCTTCTCCGGGAACAAGGCATAGCGCTCGTCAATAACCCGCCAGGTCTCCTCGAACACGGAACGGGGATCTGCCCTGACGGAGTCGAAAACACCCTGTTTGGTGCAAGCTGCCGGCAACCAGAGGATCAACAAGGCAAACACAACATACTTCAGTCCCTGCTTCATAATGATAATGCATATTTCAAGCGGACGCCACCGCGTGCATAGCCCCACAAGCGATCCACTTTATAGGTGGTTCCCTCAGACATGTAACCAATTCCAACAAGTTGTCTGTTGCCAATCCGGAAAAGCATCTGAACATCCATACTCCCCGAAAAAGCATTGCTACCGGGCATCCAGGTTAAATCTTTTCCCTGAGATTGCGCAAAAACAGGGTTTGATTCGGGACGTTTAGCATCGAGGTCAAATATACCAAACAAGCCAAGTCCGCCTGCCAGGAGGAGTTTGAATTTTCCCGCTTCATCAATCTGTAACCGCAGCATTCCGTGGATGTCTATTGTGCTCCAACGGTCCCTGCTTGGATCACTGTTCACAAACTCCGCATACTCGCGTGTTACTTGTTGCCAGTTAATGCCAACCCCCAGGCTACCCTGCAATCGTTGATTGTCTTGCGGACTACCCAAATTATGCTGCCATTTGTAGGAGAATCCCCAGTGCGAAAGTTTCAGCCCCGACTGCTGTCCGGCGGGATGTGAGATGTTGCCGCTGGTAAACTCCGCATCTACCGTATGCAATTGTCTGCGTACCTCAAAGGAAACCGCCAACCCAGCCGCAGGCGCCCAGCCGGAATATGCCGCACTGCTGTATGCATTGTCCTTCATCGAAACATTGCAAGCCATGCCATAAGCGGCCAGAACCCACAACCCTGATCCTGCCTCGCTCCCCCGCTGGCCCCGAACTGATTCTGAAGGAAACACCAAAAGGACTGCAAAGACACAAATTATACACATCGCATATCGATGCATTGAATCCCACTTCAACAAGTATGTCATTTTGGACATCATGGCTGCGCAAGATGCGAATTAAATGCATAGCAGAACAAACGTAACACTGACTTAACAATTTGGTTATTGAGTCCATAGAAATTCGCAGCATCAAATTCTATCACCTCCATTTTTTCCAAGTGCCCGTATCTACAACCACCAAATCCTTTAGTCGAATAACGATCCAAGAGAACAAGGAAGGAGGCATCGCATCCCGGAATACCCGTCTGCGGATAGGAGTCAATGCCTCAATGCTGGACTCGAAGCCAACAGGCGTAGGGGTGTTTACCTACAACCTGATCAACCATATGCATCTTCTGCTAAAGGAGGATCATCAAATCGATCTCACCGTCTTCTCACCTGTAGATAAACACCTGGAACCAGGCATACGCGTGCAGCGAATACCCAGTGCCCTGCAATCATCTGAGTACCCACGGAGTTCCGCAATCAGCCGGCTAGCCTGGAACCAACTCATGTATCCTGTTGTAGCCCGCAACATGGATATCCTGCTCAATCCGAGCACCCATGGTCATCTTTGGCCGGGTAAACAGGTCCTGACCATCCATGACCTGCTATCCCTTCGATTTAACAATATCAGTGGACATCAGCGATTGTATTTCCAAAATGTTCTCCCACGGATGATCAGGCAATCGGCCGCCGTCATCACCGTGTCCGAATGCACCAAGCAGGAAGTCATCAGGCACTTCGGGACGCAAGCAGACAAAATCAGGGTGATCAACAACGGTTTTGACAGAAGGAATTTCTGTCCTTCATTGGCAGGCTCTCAAAAAATACTGGATCGCTACGGCGTTTCTGGTTATATCCTTGCTGTAGGCCCAACGTATCCGCATAAAAATTTCGGCACGCTCTTCCAGGCCTACGCACAATTTTCTTCCCGCGAAAGAAAACAGTACCCTCTCCTGATTGCCGGTGGCAGGCCTTCATACATCGCTCAACTCAGAAAACTATCTGACCATGCCGGTCTTTCGCAATACATTCATTTTACAGGATATGTCCCGCAGGAACTGATGCCCGCACTTTACCAGGAAGCACGTCTGTTGGTGTTTCCAAGTCTCTACGAGGGATTCGGGATTCCTCTGCTGGAAGCCATGGGATGCGGATGCCCGATTGTTTGTTCTGACACCTCTTCGATGCCCGAAGTATGCGGCAATGCTGCAATCTATGCAGATGCTCTCAAGCCGGACTCCATGCATGCCGGCATGAAGGTGGTTCTGGAAAACGAGTCTCTGTGCACGCTGCTCAGGAAAAACGGCTTGAGCAGAGCGAAACATTTTTCCTGGGAGCGCGCAGCCTCCGAGGTCATACAACTGATGAGAGAAATCTCCGCAAAGTAAAATATACGGACCATGTTTGACATCACCTGTTCCATTGTTGTCTATCACAGCCCGCTGGCGGATCTTCAGAAAACGATTGATAGTTTTCTCAATCATAGCGGTCATATCCGACTCTTCATCGTGGACAACTCAGGCAATGATAACCTTCGTTTCAGTCTGCGAGATCCGCGGATTGAATACATATTCCCCGGTAAAAACCTGGGCTACGGTAAAGCACACAACCTGGCGATACGGAAAATCAAGGGCAAATCCAAGTATCACCTCGTATTGAACCCAGATGTCGAGTTTGACCCTTCGATCCTGGACAGCCTGTTTTATTTCATGGAACAACGCCCCTACATCGGACTCGTCATGCCAAAGGTGCTCTACCGAAACGGAGAAATGCAACATCTGTGTAAAATGCTTCCTTCTCCTTTTGATCTTTTTCTGAGGAGATTCCTGCCTGGTCCGCTCAAGCAACTTTTCCGGTCGCGCCTCGATCATTATGAGCTGAAGCATGTGGACTATAACAAAACCATGCAAATTCCAAACCTCAGCGGCTGCTTTATGTTCCTAAGGACGGAAGCACTGGAACAAGTTGGATCTTTTGACGATCGGTACTTCATGTATATGGAAGACACAGATCTGTGCAGGCGCATCAATGCGTATTATCAAACCATTTATTACCCGGTGGTCAGCATTGTCCATGGATACAGCAAGGCATCATATAAGAGCCTGCGGCTTCTCCGGCATCACCTCACTTCCTCCATACGCTATTTCAACAAATGGGGATGGCTCGTAGATCCGCATCGCAACACGATTAACGGCTCGGTCATGACCTTTCGTTATCTGCCTAAACTATCTCTTGATGAGAAAATCCCTGCAACACAAAAAAGAACTCAGGGCGCAGTGGTTCGCACGATCGATAGCCAAAAGCTGGCAAAAACCGTATAACCAAACCCGGGATATGACAAAACTGCCACTCCCGGAAACTACTGAGCGCATTGGACCTTTCTCCCATCAAGACGGAATATCAGTCATCCTTTGTTGCCACAACAGCGCAACGAGGCTCCGTGATACCCTGGAAGCATTATCAAAGCAATACTTCCCTGAAAACCCGCCCACAGAGCTCATTCTCGTTGACAATGCGTCCACAGATTCAACCGTCAGCACAGCGCAGGAAACCTGGCGAATCCTGAAAGCCAGCATGCCGATGAGGGTCGTGTATGAATCCAAGCCGGGCCTGATTCATGCGCGGCAAACCGGAATCTCTGTGGCCAACTTCGAAATACTAATTTTCTGTGACGATGACAATCTGTTTGAACCGGACTATGTCATGCTGGCTTATAAACATTTCAATCGCAGACCCACCCTGGCTGCGATGGGCGGCTTTGGCGTTCCTGTTTTCGAGATTCCTCCGCCCGCATGGTTTTCAGTTTTTGCCAGTTCCTATGCCACCGGCTCCCAACGGATTACCTCTGAATCAGGAAAGACCCTGAATCTTTATGGCGCCGGTCTGGCGGTTCGAAAATCGGCCCTGGCAAAACTCTACAGTACGGGGTATAGACCAATGCTCACGGGGAGAAAAGGAACAGCTTTGAGCAGTGCGGAGGACACAGAGATGACCTATGCGTTGGTAATCGCCGGGTATGAACTGGACTATGACGATCAAATGCGGTTCAGGCACCTGCTGCCGGCATCGAGGTTGCATTTCAAGTACCTCGAAAGACTGTTCCTGTCTTCCGCGGTGGACGGACCTGTCCGCAACCTGTACCATGCTTTTGCAACTCATAGAAGGATTCAGGCACTTATGAAGTACTGGCCCTGGCATTTTATGATTGCACTACTCCGCATACCCAAATACACCATCAACCCTCCAAAACCCGGATACCGGCAACTGTATTTCAGATGGAGTATTCAATACATGTCAAGCCTGATCAGCCTCCTGCCTCAGTATCATGGCGCCAGGAAAAATATCAGCAGAATCCCGGCACTGGCCAATAAAGGGACGGACCCTTCATATGCGCCAGCCAAATATCACAAAACAGCAGGAAGTAACAGGTGAGAAAATATTATATCAGCGATATGTCCGGAAATGGCGGCATCGCCCGTTATGCAAGCCAGTTCTATCACTATGTACTTCAGCCGCTAGGCTATGAATTCCTCGATAGCATCACTGATCCGGCGGATGTTCTGAGCCTGGTGACTTCAAAAGACATTGTACATGTGGAAGCTGGTATTTTCAGCCATAGGGAACAGGAAATTATTCGGCGAATGCTTGAAAGCAGTTACAATCATGTCAGAATCACCATGCACGACCCACCGCTTTTCCGGTATCCGTCCATTCAAACGAGATCTACCACATTGAATCTGATGGTTAAGTACCGCGACCGGTTCCTGGGAGGCCAGCGCAGATTCAGACACCTACTGGAGAAAGCAGAAAGACTTTACGTCCTTTCCTCAAAAGGACAGGATGCCGTCCGCAACTCCATTGGCCTCCGGCAGGTCTCCGTGCTTCCCCACATCGTCCCAAATCCGATGCAACCCGGTCCCAGGCCAGATTGCCCGGATTTCATGTACATGGGATTCATTGGAAAAAACAAAGGATTGGAGTATGCCCTTGAAGTGCATGCGCATTTCCAGAAAAAATACCCCGATACTCAATTCCGAATCGCAGGAACAGCCATCGGGGATGCATCCTCTTACCTGGATGCACTGGCGGCGCGAAAACTCCAGAATGTCCAATTCCTTGGTTATGTCCCGGAGCCTCAACTCACGGAGCTCTGCAGCCGTTCCGCATTTGCCTTTCAACCATTCCGGCCCTATCGAGGTTATGTGCCCGTCAGCGGCAGCATTCTGTATTGCATGGAAAAAGGCACTTTGGTGCTCTCGCGGCCCGTAAATGCGATTCCCGAAATCATCACGGACGGATGGAATGGCGTCCTCCTCTCCGGGAAACAGAAACAGGATGCAAAAATTCTGGAAGAGCTTTGGAGTGACAAACATCGATACGAAAGTATCCGGCTAGCTGCGTACCAAAATCTACTCAAACATCATACACCCGAAGCTGTAGCCGGCAAATTGATCAACTGATGTTATTCTCCGTACTTATCGCACATTTCAACAACACGAGCTACCTGCCCGAAGCACTGGACAGCGTGATGGCACAATCCTTTAAAAACTGGGAAATCATTCTTGTGGACGATGGCAGCACCGAAGACTTCGATGCCGTTATTCAACCCTATTTGCAGGATGAGAGAATCCGGATCTTCCGGAACAACAAAAACGCCGGATGTGGATACACAAAACACAAATGTGTTTACCACGCCTCCGGTCAGTTGCTTGGCTTTCTGGATCCGGACGATGTCTTGCTCCCCGATGCCTTGCAACGAATGGCCCTGGTGCACCGGCTTCGTCCGGACTGCAGCCTGGCTCACTCCACGCACTATGTATGCGATCAAATGCTTAAGCGATGCAGAAAAGCAGAATATGTCATGGCGCTGCCGGAGGGTACCCCCTACCTGATGTTGGGCGATGGCAGGGTACATCATTTTGCCACATTCAAGAAATCAGCCTACACACGTACTCCTGGTATTGACAATGCCAACCAGAAGGCGGTTGACCAGGATCTGTACTACTTGTTGGAGGAACAAGGACCCATTGTGTTCCTTGATGAGCCCCTCTACAAATATCGAATCCACGATGGCGGTATTTCCACCTCTGGCAGGGAAGCAGAAGCTACCAAGTGGCATCAGCAAGTAATCATGAAAGCCTGCATACGCAGAATTCGAAGGCTGGAGGCTGATAACCGTCGGGACAGCATCAACTACAAACAACTCAGGCAAAGATTCGCACAGGTGCGAATTCAGCATGACTTTCGGATGGCAAGGTGGGGCGCCATGGCCTATCATATCTTGCTCTACCCTTTCCAGGGCGGATGGCAACATGTAAGGTCCTATGTCAAAAAATTGGCCCTTCAAGGTCCGTCGATCCTGCACAAGACTTTCCGGGAAGATCACCGGATCCAACCCTGAAGAAAACTACTGCTGGTATACGCGGACATAGTCTACAACAAACGAATCCGGCAAGGCCGTTGGCAGGTATTTGCCTGCCACCAGGCTGTTGGCTTCAAGGCTCAAAATGATAAACTCGGGCACAGCCGAAATATGGGTATCCGATTGATGAGTTTCCGTCCCGTCTACAAACACCCGATACCCGGCAGGAGACCAAAGCAAACCAAACACATGAAACCCATCCGCAGACGGCTTCAATGAAGAATAGACTGGCCCAAGAACCTGGTGCGTGGCGCCGTATCCACCCCAGTGCATCGAATGCGATACCGCATCCCTCCGTTTGTGGGGGAAATATTCAAAAATATCTATCTCGGCACCGTCTCTTTCCGGAATGCTGTTCTCCTGATTGCCGGAAGATTGCAGCCAGAATGAACTCCAGAGACCCGATACCTGGTTGAGCCTGGCGCGGCATTCAAAATATCCATACCGCGCTGAAAAAATTCCCTCTGTATGAATCATGCCGGATATCAATTTGCCATCCTTCAGAAAGGCCCGAATGACCAGACAACCTTTCCCGTCCAGTGAAACTGCAGACGGTTCATTGAACGCATCGCCCCTTTTCCCCGGAGAACGCATGCGCCACTTTAAGGCATCCAGCTTTTTTCCGTCAAACTCATCCCGCCAAACCAATTTGTAATTGCCCACCGCAGGCGGCTGTGCAAATGCAACACAGCCGAAACAGAAAATAAACCCCAAACAAAAACCAAGACAACGCATCGAGGAAATGATTTTCAACTACAAAGCAATAGACGAATGCCCAGAGATCAAACTCAATGACATTAATTGTTTATGAAACAAGGATTTAATGGAATCTTGACAATCAAAATCATTAGCAGAAATATTCAGCTGTTAACTTCACATACAAATCAGAGCGAATGATGATTGCGATGATCCTGCTGCTTTCTTTCTGCACCACGTTCTACCTTGTGAGGAAAACAATCTGGATCTCCCATAAAACCGGGCTGTACGATCATCCCTCAGAGGCGAGGAAAATACATACTGACAGCACTCCGCACCTGGGTGGTGCAGCCATTTTTGTTAGTTTCCTTGGATTATCCGCCGTGTTCCCCGTTATTCAAGATTTGCCTGACGCAAACGCACTTTACCTTTCAACCGGATTCCTTTTCCTGACCGGGATCGGTGACGACCTGGCAGGAATGAATCCCTACAAAAAACTACTGGCCCAGGTAATTTCGGCAACTGCTCTGGCTATGCACCCGGCATATCGACTCACCCAGTTGCAGGACATATTAGGAATAGGTGTACTTGACGGAATTCCATCCTTCATGATAACGGTATTATTCATCCTGGCAGCGGTGAATGCATTCAACCTGATAGACGGGATCAACTGCCTTTCATCAGGACTCGCCTTGTCAGGATTCACTTTCCTCGCTTATGGCTTTCACCTTTTGCAGCAACCGGCCCTACTGACACTCTGCGCAATCCTGTTTGGCGGGCTACTTGCATTTATCCTGCATAATCGCACGCCGGCCAGGATTTTCCTGGGAGACTCCGGATCCCTGGTTCTCGGCTTCTTAATCGCTGCCTGTACGATCCGACTGATCGAATCTCGTAGTCTCTCAACCATCGGCATTGATGGCGGTTTTCATGAACGTGCACCGATGCTGGCGATGGCTATTTTTTTCGTGCCATTCCTTGATATGACAAGGGTATTCTTACTGAGGCTAATCCAAAGACGCTCCCCGTTTGCGGCAGACCGATCACATATCCATCATAGACTGCTCGACTCTGGCATGACCCACATGCAGGCATCGGCTCTGCTGGTAGGATTTTCATTTCTTGCACAGGTAATGGCCATTGCCATTCCGGGACTGACCCTGGTCCCGTTTCTCGCGCTTCTGATCTCCGCTGCAGGATTTGGTTTTTGGCTGTTGCGTTGGACCTTCCTGAATGCCGATATTTCGAAAACGGCTGTCATGACCAAATGGCGCGCAGAAGAATTGATCAACCCTGCCTTAGGCGGGCCTTATCCCCAGTTTATAAAGTATCTTATCGCTGGGCGCGATCTTGACAAGAAATACCAGTCGAAGAAAATGAAGAAAGTGCCGTAAATGGAAATAGCGGTTAAATGAAAAACGGAAAAGGCCTCCAAGCATTTCGGGCAGTGAGTATCCCAAGGTGGTCATTTTGCCCAGAAATACCCGCATCGCAGTCCAATGCTGATGGACAAGTTTATCATGATCGAGGGCCAGGACAGAATGCGGAAGGTGACCCGCCCACTTTGCGCTGATTGATTCGCATGCATCCAGCCATTCACGGTTGAATGATCCCTCTGAAAAATGATGAATCATGATATCAAAACATACATATACTCCGTACAACTGTCCAACCTGTAAGGAATAGTCGATATCATAGCCATGAAAAGCCGGCAAATTTTCCTCGTCAAACCTGAACTTCTCGAAAACAATTCTCCGGGTGCTGAGAAACACACCATCCAGGCACACAACCGGTTTTAAAACCGAAGGATCATCCGCGCTCGAAGTACGCACGATCCTTTCCGGCGAGTGCACCACCGACTTAAAATGCTGTACCAGGCACATTTCACTGGGATGGATAAAAGAAGCCCAACTGGATGGCACCAGGCTTTTAGTGGCACTTCCAGCCACCCCAACCAACCCAACCTGGTCATTTTCAAAATGGGCAAGTAGCCGATGTCCCCAGCCTACCGTCTCAAAAAGAATGTCTTCATGTATAAAACACAGAATGCTGAAAGACGCTTTTCTAGCTCCAAGGTTGTATGCTTCGCAAATTCCATATCGACCATCGCGGTTATCCATCACCACCCACTCGTAATCCACGCCAATGGTATCAGCAACATTTTTCTGTAACTTAGCCAGGCTCACCTGGTCCCGGCTGCAAGTAATCAGTGAGATCATAATAATTCTTTGGTCAATTGGTTTTTGACAACAATGGCCTGCTGCTCCTTCTTTGCCGGAATCTCCTTACCGCTGCATACACTGTCTACAATTTCCAACAGCCTGCTTGCAGCCATATCCACAGAATGCCTTTCCGCCACTTTCCTCAGAGCGCCATTGCCCAGTCTGACAAGCCATTCCGGACGGTCCATCAACATTTCCAGCGCATCTGTGAGGCTATTCAGGTTGCCATAAGGTACGCAAACACCCGCATCACCCTCCACAAACTCGGGAGCCCCGCCTGCGTCATCGAAACAAACCGTTGGAATTCCGCAGCAGGCCGCTTCCAGTACAACCAGGGGATACGGGTCTTCCCGGGAAAGTAGCAAATGGATATCAAAAGCAGCAATGGTCTTCCTGCTGTCACCATCGTGAGGAAGCAGGATGACCTGTTCTGCAAAACCCGCCTTCCTAAAATCAAACAGATCTGTGTACAAATTGTCCACATTCCCGCGATAACCCTTCCACACAAATACAACTTTCCTCTTCGGGAACTTCGCCCGGAAGAGATGCACCAGCGGAAACCATAAATCAAAACCTTTTCTCCACTCAGCCGTAGAAGCCACACCCACAATCATGGTATCGTCAGAAATCATATGATCCATCCGGAAACGGTTGCGCAATACCTCAGTCGACACACTTGAAACAGACTGTACGTCAATAGACGAATGAAGGACCGCAGTCTTTTCCGCATCCACTTTCAATTCCCTGACAAGATAGTTCCGGACGGCAGCAGATCCCGCAAGAAAATAATGACTGAAACGCAGAACTTTCCTTAGCGTATCTGCCGTTGTAACCGACCTCACCGTATAGGGTAATTCATGAATATATGAAATGACCGGTCGGTTAAGAAAAGCAAGCCGCTCCAGGATGGCTCCATTGGCAATCGTGTTGGATATGATCAGATCTGTATCCCCAACTGCAGACAGTATCCTTTGCTGGCGCCAGGCATTATACAGCCTTTTTGCCGTCTGCCCGAACAATCCCCATCGGCTGAACTGCTTTTCCCGTTGTTTAATGAACCAAACATGCGTCTCGGTAATAGAGCGGCAACGATCCATCAGGGGGCCCTCTTCCATAACCAGGAAAAGACATCTCGCAGCTTCCCGCTGGGCGATCAATCTAACCAGTTCACAAAGAATGATCGGAGCTCCGGTCAGGCTTGCCTGGTGAAGGATAAACAGTATCCTGGGTTTTCCTCTTCCAGCCTCTTTAGATGACATCATGAGAGAATATCTTTTTTTATGCAGCGGTTCCGGATTCACTTATGCTAGCACCGCTATGAACCTGAAAACCCACCTCAGGATTCAACATACCGGCCTCCACGAAAGTATCGAAGCGATCTGCAACGGTCAGTCGGGTAGCCGATTCCCACTGGTCAACGACCTTCCCATAGCTGGTCAGTACGAAGACCACATCAAACTGGGCATCCCGAATGGGGAAGTCAAATGAAAATTCAAAGGCATGGGAACCGGGCTCAAGCGACAAACCGTCCATCGCTACCTTGCTGGTCAGGTGTGCGATCACCAGCTGCTGGTACCGCACCAGTAAACGCACTTCCACATTGCGCAGACGCTCTTCTGCAACAAATCCACAAAGAAAACGGATATAGCTCCGGGAGATAATTTGGTGCGGACCCTGGAGGTCATCGCCAATCAGATGCCAGCGAGTGAAATAGCCCGGCTGTCCAACCGGCAATCTGCTCCTGACTCCGGCTTCCACTTCCCTGTCCGTCTCTTGGTAAGTTGCAAGTACTTCACTCATGTCTCCAACAACCAATTGCCTGCCATGTTCCAGCAAGATTCCCCTGTTGCAAAGTCGCTTTACTGCTGGCAGACTATGGCTGACAAACAGCACCGTCCTTCCCTCAGAAGAAATATCCTTCATCTTTCCGAGGCATTTCTGCTGAAAGGAATGATCTCCAACAGCCAGCACTTCATCCACTACAAGAATCTCTGGTTCAAGGTGCGCAGCAACGGCGAACCCAAGCCTCACATACATTCCCGAACTATACCGCTTCACTGGTGTATCCAAAAATGCTTCCACGCCAGCAAATGCAACAATTTCATCGAACTTCCTTCGAATCTCATCCTTTGTCATGCCCAGGATGGCCCCGTTCAAGAATATATTCTCCCGCCCGGATAGATCTGGATGAAAACCAGTTCCAACCTCCAACAATGAAGCTACCCGACCGTTAAGTCTGACATGCCCACTGGTTGGCTTAGTGATTTTGGAAAGAATCTTCAGCAGCGTCGACTTCCCCGCGCCATTATTTCCGATTATGCCAAAAACGTCTCCTCTCCTAACCTCAAAATCTAAATGCTGCAAAGACCAAAACTCAGTTGCGCGGACTCCGCCTTCCGAATCCTCTTTCCCTGCCTGCTTGCGGCTTAGAAGCCGGGAAAGGTCACCTGACAGGGTTTTTGATCCGTATTCACCCAACCTGTACCGCTTGGACAAATCCTCAACCTGAATCATTATATCCATCATCTATTGAATTCTGCAGAAACCAGTCGCCCGGACTTCAGTCTAAGTCTTGGTTGACGGTCAAAAATACCGGCGGAGTATTAACTGTATATGAATTGACATACTGGAAACATCTTGTTAATGTTAATCAGATTTATTTGCGGCTCCATTACGCGCACCCCATCAGTAAAATGATCAATGTCACCAGACCTTTCCTGCCCACACAGTCCGAATATGAGGAAAAACTGACCGGTATTTGGAACAGGAACTGGCTCACGAACAACGGACCCCTGGTCAATGAATTAGAGCTGCAACTCAAGCAGTTCCTTGATATTGATCACCTGCTTTATGTAACAAACGGAACTATCGCGCTGCAAATGGCCATCGAGGCCCTTGATCTTCAGGGTGAAGTCATCACCACACCCTTCAGCTACATAGCCACCACCTCCTCGATCATTTGGCAAGGGTGTGAACCGGTGTTCGCAGATATCGATCCGGAGAGCCTGAATATCGATCCGGAACAAATCGAGCGTGTGATCACTCCTCATACAACAGGCATCCTGGCCACGCATACTTATGGAAACGCATGCAGGATCGAAGAAATTGAAGCCATTGCGCTAAAACATGGTTTAAAAGTCATCTACGACGCCGCTCACTGTTTTGGAAGTGTGTATAAGGGGAAGAGCCTGCTCTCGTACGGCGATATCTCCACCACAAGTTTCCATGCCACCAAACTTTTTCACACCATCGAAGGAGGAGCAGTATTCACCAAATCTGCCGCCCTGATTAGACGTATGGCATTTATGAGAAATTTTGGCCACAACGGACCAACGGATTTTGAAGAAGTGGGGATTAACGGTAAAAACTCGGAATTCCATGCAGCGATGGGGTTGACCAATCTCCGGCATGTACCTTCAATCATCGAAAAAAGATCCCGGGTTTTTGATCGCTACCAATTCTGGATGCAACATATTATCGGTAGAACAATTTCCATTACACCAGGGTGCACGTTTAACTTTGCCTATTTCCCGCTAATTTTTGAGTCCGAAAAAGCGCTGCTGAAAGCACAGCATATGTTAGAAGCGCACTGGATCTATCCGCGCAGATATTTCTATCCTGCCTTGAATAGCCTCAAATTCACGCCAAATTCATCAATGCCCGTATGTGACGAACTCTGCAGACGCGTACTTTGTCTTCCGATGTACGATTCACTTGGCATCGAGGAGGTGGACTTTATATGCAGAATCATCCTTCGCGCACAAAACAATGAATTTTAAACCCCTCAAACAATGCTGATCGTTGGAGCCGGTGGCATGGCCACCCAGATATTCACGGATATTGTATTTATGAATCTTCAGGACGTAGCCTTCTGGAGTGAACAGGAGACAAGATACCGGTTCATCAGCGAGAAGTTCCCGTTGTACAGCACGGACGAAGAAGTGAAGCAGCATTTCCAAGAACACAGCACGTCTTTCATACTCTGCGTAGGATCAGGACCGGGCCGAAAAAAACTCCAGGCGAGATTTGAACAACTGGGAGGCAACCTCACCACTTATATCAGCCCGCTGGCAAGCGTCTCGGAATATGATATGGAGATCGGTAAAGGGACCATCATCATGAGCCATGTGATCGTCGAACCCTCGGTTCAACTGGGAAAAGCCTGTATTCTGAACAAGACCGCCAATGTGGGGCATGGATGCACCATAGGCGACTATTCTGAGCTTTCACCGGGTGTGATACTGACCGGGGAGGTAGAAATAGGATCCAACTGCCTGGTGGGGACACGCGCAATCATCCTGCCAAAAGTGAAGATTGGCAACAATACAGTAATATCTGCCGGCTCTGTTGTCCGCAAAGACGTTCCGGAAAATTCCCTGGTTGCAGGGGAACCCGCACGCATTGTCAGATCCGGAAACCTCGTTATATGAAGGTGAGCGTTGCTGTTATTACGTATAACCATGAACCATTCATAGCGGAAGCGCTGGAGTCAATTCTGATGCAACAGGCAGACTTCAGCTGGGAAATCGTAATTGGAGAAGATGGGAGTACGGACCGGACCCGGGAGATTTGCGAACAATACGCAAATGCCCATCCATCAAGAATTCGGCTCCTTCCCTTACAGTCCAATATGGGCATGATCCGAAATTTCCGTCGCGTGTTCGAAGCCTGCTCCGGAGAATTTCTGGCATTTACGGAGGGAGACGACTTCTGGACTGATCCCGGGAAGCTGGTGAAGCAAGTCAACCACCTGGATGCCCACCCGGAACAAAGCCTTTGCTTCCACGCCGTTCATCAATGGTTTGTATGGAATGGCGAAAACGCATCCCGCAAACTCCCGGATAATCTGAACGGAAATACTTTCACAACGGAAGACCTGTTGAAAGGATGGTTTATCCCAAGCGCTTCCGTGATGCTAAGAAAATACAAAAACTTCGCACTTCCGGACTGGTTCATGCACTGTAAAAGTGGCGATATCCCCATGCTCCTGCTCCTCTCACTCAGAGGCGAAATAGGCTTCATCGATGAAATCATGGCTGTCTACAGAATACATGACAATGGGATCAGTATCACACATCGCGGATACCAGAAGATCATCGCCATGATCTATATCCTGGAGCAATTTAATATTCATACCGGCTTTCGCTTCCGGAAATCTGTGGAAGCATCGATGATACGGGAGATCGATCTACACTATCCCAGCCCTGCAGTGTCAAATTCAACTCCAACATCACAGCCGGGGGAAAAACCAGATCGCAGAAAAAGCCTGGATTTTCTCCGCCAGCTGATCAGGCGCTGACCTGATCGAAATCCCCCTGGCGATCGATCGCCGGCTTCTGATTTAATGTGGCCCTGACAACCAGCATAAGGCGCAGAAGAAGCATCACCAACAGCGGAAACAGCAGGAAATTGAAAAAAAGCTGCTTATTCAGAATATAAAACCCATCCCGGAAAAACTGGAAAGGAATCATACCGCAAACCATCAGGTAGTAGGCGGCCCAAAACCTCTTCATCCCAGCCATTTTTTTCAGCAGGGCCAACAGGCCGCCCGTCATAAAAATGAAGATGACCGACCCGAACGACCCGAAATTGATGACAAGGTTTGTCCAAATGCTGTCCGCACCAAGGGGATTCCTGTACCCATCCGCCATAGACTCGAGAGAAACCAGGTAGGGCTTGACTTTCAGAATTGTATTTGGCACAAGATTCAAAAAGGAGCTAAAGAAGTTCGCGGGCCATTGAAACGCAGCCACTTCATTATTTGAAAGATAGGTCATGACGCTAAACCAGGTAAATGCGGGTTCCGCGAAAAATGAATACAGGCCGAACCAAAATCCGGGTTGTACTCCCATGCGCAATAAGCCCACAACACTTCCTGCGATCATTCCAACAATGAGAAACAAAGCTACTTTGCCAAGTCCCCACCGACGAGACGAAAGGGAAGTTTTGAAGACAACAATCACAATAACCAGGTGAAAGACATACATTCTGCCCCCCATGGACAGGAGCATCAGGGCGGTCAGTCCAATCACAACGCTGAGGAGTAAACTGTGGCGCTGGTTCGTCACCCGATCGTAAATCCAGAAAAAAGAGGCTATCATCAGAAGCGTGGACAGCTTACCCCGCGCACCCACGTCATAGGAAGCATAACCACCCAATAGAGAATGACGGGCCAGAAAGGCGAAAAGTATCATTACGCAGAACAGTACCACCGCAACAATCCAAAGTGATCTGGAAGTACCGTCTGGTGAAAATCTTCGGGGCAGAGGGAGTCCTCGAACCGCATATTGAACCAGCAGATCTCCGGCAAAAAAAGCAGGAAGCCAACAGGCGGCGATTATCATGTAAATATTCAACTGAGAGCCCGGAAGAAGAGCGAATAGATCCTGGAACATGTCCACACCAGGAAGACCTGCAAATGCTTGCGAATAACCTATTACAACAGGTGATCCCAGGTAAAAAAAATAACCAAAAAGGAACAACCAACGATGATCCAATAGAAATCGCCGAAACATGCGCTGCAAAGAACTGGTTTTTCAGCGGCCTGTTGCCGATTTAATACTTTCTTAATGGAATCTTCACATTTCGATAGTGCCGTGTGAAGACTTTTGCGGCCTGATGTCATTTTTCCGGAAGCTTGTTCAGGAATGCCCGGAGATCAACAAACTAAACATGCTTCTTTTGAGATTTAAGTCTTCGTCGGGTTCCCCCAAGTGGCTGATCATGCTAATGATTTTCCTCGCTGTTTCCGGAGCCACTTTTTCACAGGCATACGCTGACCTCAGCAATGTAAGGGTTGAGGAACTTACGGATGAACAGATCAATCGCTTTGTCAACCAGGTTATCCGCGCCGGAATCCGTTCTGAAAACCTGGATCAATTGTTGATTGAGCGCGGTCTCAACCCTCAGGAACTGACGAAACTGAAAATAAGGCTAAGGGAAGCAGAACGATTTCGCCAGGGAGTATTATCAGCTTCTTCCGCTTCCACAGGCATCGCCCGAAAAGTCAATGACTCATTACTGACACAGGAAAAAAACGCGGTGACCGATTTCAACAGTGTGTTTTCAATCTTGTCTTCAAACCATTTTGGCTTCGATGTTTTTCACAACCCAAAAGCAAGTTTCGAACCCAACCTGAATATTCCAACACCCAAAAACTATATCCTGGGAACGAACGACCAGGTGCAGATTGACATTTCCGGC
>Ga0114939_10000601_pt1 | contig 30145 bp, 22 predicted proteins | sample AshMeaCrysSpring_FD_87196 | JGI IMG/M metagenome (GOLD analysis project Ga0114939, IMG submission 87196) | Groundwater microbial communities from Big Spring, Nevada to study Microbial Dark Matter (Phase II) - Ash Meadows Crystal Spring | ecosystem: Environmental > Aquatic > Deep subsurface >...
ATAATCATATCCGAACCCTCGATTCGCCCATGGATGCCTGGGTGACGATAGACAACCGACGGTTGCTCAACTTCTGCGCCAACAACTATTTGGGATTAGCCAACCATCCCCGTTTGCGTGAGGCGGCCAAGTCAGCCGTTGAACAGTACGGGATTGGTCCGGGCGCGGTGCGTTCGATCGCCGGCACGATGTCCCTTCACATTGCGTTGGAAGAAAAATTGGCCGCTTTTAAACGTGCCGAAGCCTGTATTACCTTCCAGAGCGGCTTTATGGCCAACCTGGCGACCATCCCGGCCTTAGTTGGTCCCGGCGACCTGATATTCTCCGATGAGCTTAACCATGCCAGTATCATCGATGGCTGTCGCCTCAGCCGGGCTGAGATCGTGCGTTATGCTCATAACAACGTCGCCGATTTGCGGCGGGTGATCGCCGAAAGGAATGACTACCGGCGGCGGCTCATTGTAACTGACGGCGTTTTCAGCATGGATGGCGATATCGCCCCCTTGGATGAGATTTGCGCTGTGGCCGAAGAGCACGGTATCATGCTCATGGTCGACGACGCCCATGGTGAGGGTGTGGTCGGCGAGGGAGGGCGTGGCATCGTGGACCATTTCGGCCTTCATGGGCGGGTCGATGTCGAGGTCGGTACCCTCAGCAAGGCTTTTGGCGTGGTTGGCGGGTTAGTGGCCGGTAAATCGGTAATCATCGAATGGCTGCGCCAGCGCGGGCGCCCGTTTCTCTTCTCCAGCGCCATGACGGTGCCCGATGTCGCGGCTTGCATCGAGTCGGTCAATATTCTTCAGGAATCAACCGAACTCATTGACCGTCTTTGGTCAAATGCGAGCGTTTTTCGCGATGGGATGAGCCAGATGGGTTTTAATACCGGACACAGCCAGACCCCCATTGTTCCTGTAATGCTGGGCGAGGCAAAAATGGCGCAGCAATTCAGCCGCAGGCTGTTTGAGGAAGGCGTCTTTGCGATGGCGATCGGATATCCTACCGTGCCGCAGGGCAAAGCCCGCATCCGGGTCATGAATTCAGCCGCCCACAGCCCCGGCGACATCGAGATCGCCCTCGATACATTCGGCAAGGTCGGTAGAGAACTTGGCGTTATAGCGTGAATCGCTGGCCTAGTTCGGGGACGTGAATATTCGGAAAGCCGACTTGCGCCCGCAGGCTGTCTGCTAACGAATAGGCGGCGTCCGGTTCGCCATGTACCAGAAAGGTCCGGCGCGGCGGCCGCCTCAGATGACCGGCCCAGGCAAGGAGTTCCGAGCGCCCGGCATGGCCGCTCAGTCCATTGATGACTTCGACATGGGCTTTCAGATCGTAATCTTCACCGAAAATCTTGACCCGTGGCTGTTTCTCAACCAACCGGCGACCAAGCGTGTCCGGCGCTTGGTAACCGACGATGAGGATCGTATTGCGGTTATCCTCGATGTTGTTCTTCAGGTGGTGGAGGATTCGCCCTGCTTCGGCCATTCCGCTCGCACTGATTATCACGGCCGGGTGTTTCAGGAAATTGAGTGCTTTTGACTCCTGAACCGAGCGTGTGTATTGCATCATTTTAAAGCCAAATGGGTCGTTGTCAGGATCGCTCATCAATATCTCGGCCGCTTCCTCATCATAGGCTTCCGGGTGCGACCTGAAAACACCGGTGGCATCGATTGCCAGCGGGCTGTCGACAAAAACCCGCAGATCGGGCGGCAAATCCCGGTTTTCGACCATTTTGTTAAGACGATAGACGATATCCTGGGTGCGACCGACGGCGAAAGCCGGAATGATCACCTTACCGCCGCGGCGGAGCGTCTGTTCGATGACGCGTTCGAGTTCCTCATCGATGTTGTCATCCGTTGGGTGCTCCCGGTTGCCATAGGTGCTCTCCATGATGAGGATATCCGCTTCTTCCACCACGGCCGGATCGTTCAGGATGGGCCGGTTGGGGCGGCCGATATCGCCGGTAAAGACAATGCGAAGCGGTTTTTCGCCGTTGTCTTGCTCGACTTCAAGGACCGTGATCGCCGAACCAAGCACATGCCCAGCGTCCAGAAAAGTTAGCGTAATTCCGGGTCCGATCGGCAAACGCCGCTCATAGCCGACAGATAAAAACGATTTCAGACTGGAGACGGCGTCATGCATTGTGTAGATGGGTTCCAGAAGTGGAAGATCCTGGCGCTGGCGCTTTTTGTTCAGGTAATTAATATCGGACTCCTGGATTTTGGCACTATCACGTAACATGATGTTACAGAGATCGCGCGTGGCAAACGTGGCGACGATATTGCCGGTAAAGCCCTGTTTCACCAAGTTAGGGATGTTACCGCTATGATCGATGTGAGCGTGAGAAAGCACGGTAACGTCAACCATACCGGCGTCGAATGGCAGGTTGCGGTTGCGCAACAGGGACTCTTCGCGTTTCCCCTGAAACAGACCGCAATCCAGCAAGACTTGATACCCGTTGATGTTCAGCAAGTGTTGCGATCCGGTGACGGTTTGGGCTGCGCCATGAAAAGTGATGTCCATCTTTCTAATCCCTCAATTTATGTGACCACTGCCTGATTTCCGGTAGAAATCGTCTATTGGTGCTTCAATAAACGCAAGATATCTTCGCCGTATGTTTGAAAACGCCAGGGGCCAAGAATGTCCAACGCTTTCAACGCGTCGGAGCTGGCCGGATTATCCTGGGCAATAGCCCACAGCGCATCGCGGCTCATGATCACGTCCGATTCAACACCACGTTCCTGGGCGCGTTGTTTACGCCAGCGATGCAAACGGTCAAAGCGATTTAATACGGCGTCCGGCGGTCGCGGAGGTCGCTTGGGTTGGACCGGGGCAGGTGAGTTCCGCGCCTCGGCGATCAGGGCCAGCAAACGTCCGCCGTAGCGCTCTCGTTGGCCGGCTGTCATACCGTAGATGGTTTCCAGATCGACCCGGCTTTCGGGCATTCGCTCGGCCAACTCCAGCAATGACCGGTCGCCGAAAACCTTGAACGGCGGCTGATTGCGGCGTCTGGCCTCCTGATCGCGGAACAGGTAAAGTGATTTGAGCGCCGACTTCTGTGCCGGCCTCAAGTCATGGGTGCCGTTCAGGTTCCAGAAGCCGTCCGGATCGAAACCGTTGGCAGGCATGCGCACATCGGATTGTTCGGCGAAGATCTCCGCGGCTTCCTCTGCGCGTCCCTGTCGGGTTAACTCATCGCCCAGCCGATCGCGTAGATCCAGCAAATAATGCGTATCCATCTGGGCATAGGCCAGTTCGGCCGCGTTGAGCGGTCGGTGGCACCAATTGGCTTTCTGAAAACGTTTGCTCAAGCGGAGATCAAAGTGTTGCTCCAGCAGACTAACCAGGCCGAATTGGGGATAGCCGAGGATTCTTGCCGCCCACATCGTGTCAAATAAGTTGTTCAGCCGCCAGCCGTAATCTCGTTTCAGAAGGATGAGATCGTACTCCGCCGCGTGGAGGATTTTCTCAACACCGGGATTCTCGATTAACTCGCCTAAGCCGCTCAGATCAATATCGGGCAACGGATCGATGATGTAATCCTCCGTGGGCGTAGAAACCTGGATCAGGCAGACGCGCTCCCGGTAGGCGTAAAGGCTGTTGGCTTCCAGATCGAGAGCCAGACGCGGTTCTACCCTTAGGTCCGGCAGGCACTTCTCCCAGGATCGGCTATCGGTGATGAGATGATATGGCAATCCGGAGCCGGATTCAGGCGAACGTATCCCGGCGTCGTCAGGCATGTTCAACCTCATGCTCACGATACCACTCCCAAAAGCGACGCACGCCTTCGGCGACGGGTATGCGCGGATCGTAGTCCAGGAGGTGGCGTGCTTTACTGATATCGGCTTCGTTGCGCACGAAGTCGGCCGCCAGGCGGGGCGTAGGGACAAGGTTGGCCTGCCGACCGCTGAGTTTTTCCATGATGCGCACGAATTCGGCGAGCAAGATCGGCTCGCCGCGGCCGAGGTTGATGATCTCGTAGCCTAGCGGGCGATCGATGGCGGCGATGACACCGCTGACGATATCATCGACGAAAGTCCAGTCGCGGTACATCTGGCCACCATCATACAGGGGAATTTGCCTGCCCTTGTAGATACTGTCGGCCAGAAGGTAAGCCATCATGTCCGGGCGGCCGTTTGGTCCATAGACGGTAAAGAATCGGAGAGCTGTGAAATTTAGACCGTAAAGATGGTAGTAGCAAAAGCCCAGAATCTCGGCGGCGCGCTTGGCAGCCGCGTAGGGTTGCAGCGGCCGGTCACAGGGGTCAGTCTCGATGAACGGCAAAATGGGGGTATTGCCGTACACGGATGAGGTCGAGGCGAAGACGAAATTCTCAACCGTCCCGGTCGCGCGGGCCGCGTCCATCAGGTTTTGCGTGCCGTTCAGGTCTACGTTAACGTAAACATCGGGATACTGGATCGCATTGCGGACGCCGGCTAGAGCGGCCAGGTGCCCAACCCGTTTAATGCCCCTGGTCGCGAATAATTCGAACATACCCGCGCGGTTGCGGACATCGTCCTCAACGAGGGTGAAGGTCGGAAAAGCCTGGAGACGCCGGATATTAGCCCACTTTCTGGCCGGATCGTAGTAGTCGTTGAAGTTGTCCAGGCCAATCACCTCATCACCCCGCAGGCACAGTTGCTCGGCCAGGTGACTGCCGATAAAACCGGCCGCGCCGGTCACAAGGATGCTCATAGTTGGATGCTCTCTTGCCGCGCCGGACAAAGATCCTCAATGACCAGTTGCAAATTGGACTTGCCTTGCCAATGGTTGACGCTTAGCCGGTAGACAATGTCGATGCGATCCGGCAGGCGACCCGCCCACAAACCCTGCCGGAAAGCAATAGCCGGAAAGGCTTGCGTCGGCGCTCCCTGACCGGTGCGATAGTGGTGGTTGTGATTGGCATCGACCAGAAACAACTGCAAGTGCGCCCCTTCGGTGCCGACTGCCCGATGGCTGACGACCTCGACATCGCGGCTGAGGAGGAGCGGGCTGGGGTTATCATTGCCTGTCGGCTCCAATTGAGCCAGATTGTCGCGCAAGGCCCAATCGATGTCATGAAGGCCAACCTCGGCATCGATCGCCAGCGCGGGTCGCAAATCTTCGTTCCGCAACCGCTCTTCGGCAAGCGCGGTCATCCGGCTGGTAAATTCAGGCAGGTTTTCGTTGCGAATGGTGAACCCGGCCGCCTGGGCATGCCCGCCGTGCCGCACCAGTAAATCGGCAACCTGATCCAGGGCATCGGTGATGTGAAATTCGGGGATCGAACGGCACGAACCGCGGCTTTCATGTTCGCCTTGTTCCATGATGATCGTCGGCCGGTAGGCGCTCTCGGCCAGACGGCTGGCTACAAGGCCGACGATGCCGGAGCGAAATTCCGGGTCGGCGGCAATGATGATCGACGAACCCGGATCGACCATGGCCTCGGCCCGAGCGCTCATCTGTTGGGTCAGCGTGCGGCGGCGATGGTTAAGCTCATCGAGCAATCGGGCCTGTTCCATGGCTGTGTGGGAATTGGTCGAGATGAGCAAGCGGGCGGCGTCGTAGGCATGGGACAGACGGCCGGCGGCGTTGATCCGTGGGCCAAGGGCAAAACCAATGCTCTCGGCCGTTAACGTTCCTGGTTGCAGGCCGCTGACGATCAGTAACGCCGCCAGACCCGGCCGCCGCACTTCGTTCAACACGGTCAGCCCTTCGGCCACTAATTTCCGGTTTTCGCCCAGCAGTGGCGCAAGATCTGCGACCGTGCCCAAGGCGACCAGATCGAGAAGGTCAGTCTCATCGAACGTAGCCCGGTCGGGCAAGGCCAATCTTAAGGCCTGTGCCAGCTTGTAGGCGATTCCGACGCCGGCCAGCATCCGCTCCGGGTAGGTCGAATCGGTTCTTTTGGGGTTGATAACGGCGACGGCTTGTGGCAGAACCCGGCCAAGACTGTGATGATCGGTGACGACCATGTCCAGGCCAATGGCCTGGGCATGCGCGACTTCAACCGGGGAGCGAATGCCGCAATCGACGCTGATGGCCAATGTCGCCCCGCGGTCACGCAGACTGGATATAGCCTCCAGATTCAGCCCGTAGCCTTCATCGACGCGATCGGGGATGTAAGGCACGATGAGCCGCCGGTCATCAGCCATTGACCGCAACGTTTCCGTCAGCAAAACGGTTGAGGTGACGCCGTCGGCATCGAAGTCGCCGTAGACAACGATCATCTCGTCTGTTTTGATGGCGCGCACGATTCGCTCGACGGCGCGGTCCATATCAGCGAGCTGGAACGGATCCCGTGAGGGGAGATAGCGGTTTTCGAGAAAAGCCTGCACGTCGGCCGGATGACTAAGGCCGCGGTTGTGGAGAATCTGGCGTAAGACCGGGTGGATAGCGTGCCCGTTGGAAACCAAGGGCGAGTCAGGGGGGAGTGGAGATGCCACACACCACCGGTATTCACGCAATGATTCAGGTCGTTGCATAGGGCGAATGGTAACACGGGCGATTGAAAAGCTCAACCGAGAACGCAGGCTTGATGCCGGGAGAGGGTGGATCGCCGCCGACCGGTGATTGGCGCCGTTTTTTTGCAATTTCACGGCGCGAATGGTTGGGGCAAAGCGTGAAAGAATGGTTGCCCCTGTTGGCATGTTGAATAAGTGTGTTTGAATTTCCAAACTTGGCGCATTATACTGTCGTATGATTCTATACTGTCATATAAATGATGGAACGGCAGTCAAGTGAACGAATGAACAGACCCCCCTCTGATCCGGCCGGATTTATGGCTGGTCGCTGGTCGATTCGAGCGACCGATCTCAAGGCTGGTTTCTGGTATTGGGGTCGGCTGATCTGGCAGGCAGGACAAGATGCCCTTGCGCCGGAATCACAACTGGTAGCTTCGTCCATTGGTTACTTTACTCTCTTCTCGGTTTTTCCCCTGGCGCTGCTCGTTGTGGCTTTAGCCAGCAACTGGCTGGACCCGTTGCTGGCTGAGGCACGTATCGTGGCTGAATTGGAGTTTATCATCCCCGGTCTTGAATCTTTATTGGGCACCAATCTGCAAAACTTGGTGGAAGCTCGCGGACCGGTCACCGGCGTGGCCGCTCTGGCCCTCATCTGGTCTGCGTCAAGCGCCTTTAACGTCGTCACGCGGGCCATGGATCGCATCTGGGGTGCGGACATCAATCACCGGCGCTCGGTTTGGCGGCACCGGACGCTGGCGGTCATCATGGTTTTGATCATCACGGGCCTGCTACTGATAGGCACCACGGTCGAAGGTACCCTGATGACCATCGTCAATACGCTATTACCGCCGCAGTTGGCCCAGATCGGGCCGTTCACGACTCGTTTTTGGGCTGTGCTGGTGAATATCATCCTCTTCGCGATCTTGTATTACTTCATGCCCCACATCAAGTTAACCTGGCGCGAGATTCTGCCAGGCGCTATCCTGGCCGGCATCCTCTGGGAGGTAGCCAAAAGGTTGTTTCTGTATTTCGTCGCCAACTATCTTTCGCGCTCGAACCTGGTATATGGCTCGGTAGGGACCATCATCGCCTTTCTGGCCTGGACCTATATTAGCAGCCTGGTGCTATTGTTCGGAGCTTACCTGAATCGCTACGCCAACAGCGCGCACCGGCCGGTTGAAAAGATGCCCTAGGGACTGACTCCTCAACCCGACTGCCATCAGACCCGTTCCGGCGTTCTTGCCATTTTTCGCCAGACTGCTCCAACCTCGCTATAGTTAGGCCTCACTGAACCGACACTCACCTATAGGAGAATAGAAAATGTCGAGGGGGCTTAAAGCATTGTTGATCATTGCGGGGATCGTGGGCGTGTTGGCCGTCATCGTCGTTGGGGTCTGGTTCTGGTTCACGCGCCAGGCGCATCCCCAGACGAGCGGCACCATCGAATTGGACGGGGTGCAGCAACCGGTGGAGATCGTGCGGGATGCCTATGGCGTGGCCCATATCTACGCCACCAGTACGGAGGATTTGTTCTTTGCCCAGGGCTACGTCCATGCCCAGGAACGCTTCTGGCAGATGGAATTCCAGCGGCGTACGGCCGCCGGCCGTCTGTCGGAGATCTTCGGCGAGACGACGCTGGAAACCGATCGCTATCTGCGTCACTTCGGTTTCATCCAATCGACCGAGGGCGCATATGCCTTGCTCGACGCTGAAACCAAGCGGGCCATTGACGCCTACGCCCGCGGTGTCAACGCCTACATCGCTGACCGCAGCCCAGGCCGGCTCGGCCTGGAGTTCGCCCTGCTGAACCTGCAAGGCACTCACTGGGAGATCGAACCCTGGACACCGATCGACTCGATGAGCTGGGCTTATATGATGATTTTCGATCAGGGCGGGCGGCCGAACCAGGAACTCACGGTGGCGAACATGATCGCTTCCATGGGTGTCGACCGCTTCGTCGACTTGCGCCCACCCTATCGCGAGGACCGGCCGACGATCATCGACTCCTCTGAATTAGGTTATCTCAGTGGGATTGACACCGCCCCCATGAGTGCGCTGAATGAGGCGGAATTAAATTACCTGCTCGCCCTCAGTCGGGAAGTGGCCGGCACCGATGGCGTACCCGCCTTCCTGGCCGCAGCTATGACTCCCTACGGTGCGGGGTCAAACAGCTTTGCCATCTCCGGCGACCGCACCGACACCGGCAAGCCCATCCTGGCAAACGACCCGCACATGGGCGTCCGCATGCCCGCGCTGTGGTATGAAGTTGGCCTGCACTGTGTCCAGAAGACCGATGCCTGCCCGTATGAGTTTCGTGGCTTCTCGTTACCCGGCGTGCCCGGCGTTCTCATCGGCCATAACGATCGCATCGCCTGGGGTTTGACCAACGCCGCCTTCGATGCCGAGGACGTTTTTATCGAGCGCATCAATCCGGAAAATCCCAACCAATACGAGGTAGATGGGGAGTGGGTCGACATGGAGATTCGCCGCGAAGAGATCTTCGTCCAAGGCCGCGAGGAACCGGAAGTTATCTTTGTACGCAAGACGCGGAACGGCGTGGTGGCCTCCGATTCGCTCGTCAGCGCCTCACGTTTCGGAGCCACTGATGTTGGTACCGAGCCGTATGCACTGTCTTTCGCCTGGACGGGGCTAGAACCGGTGCAGACCTTCCGCGCTGTCCAGATGATCATCCGCTCGCAGAACTGGGAGGATTTCCAGGAGGCGGTCCGCTACTTCGAGGCCGGCAAGCAGAACGTGCTCTATGCCGATATCGACGGCAACATCGGCTATATTATGTCCGGTAAGGTGCCGGTACGTGCCGGCGGAGACGGCTCGATCCCTGTTCCTGGCTGGAACGATGACTTCCGCTGGACCGGATTTATTCCCTACGAGGACGTGCCCCGGGTTTTCAACCCGGCTCAAGGCTATATCGTCACCGCCAATAACCCCCAGGTTCGGGCGGAGGATTATCCCTACAATATTAGTCGCTTCCAAGATCAGGGCCAGCGCGCCCAACGCATTACCGAGATGATCGAGTCGGATCCGGACACGATCAATCTGGCCGATGCCCAGGCCATTCAAACCGACAACGGCAGTATCTCGGCGCTGGAGGTTATCCCTTACCTGCGTGGTTTGACGCTACAGGACCCGGCCGTGACCGCCGCCCGCGACCGGCTGGTCGGTTGGAGTGGCCAGATGCACATGGACAGCCCCGAGGCTGCTCTCTACAACCTCTTCTGGGTACGCTTGATCGCCAACACCTACAACGATGAACTGTTACCTGAGTATTTCCCCGACGGCAAGGACGGCACGATGGATTCGATGTACTTCATCCTCCAGGAACCGGACAACGCCTGGTGGGATGACCAGCGCTCGGCCGATGTTGTCGAGTCCCGTGACGATATCCTGGCGCGCTCGTTGACCGAGGCTTATGAGGAAGGCATCACCACGTTCGGCGAGGATATCAACGCCTGGAAGTGGGGTGATCTGCACACCATTACATTTCGTAATGACACACTAGGCAATTCGGGAATCGGCTTCATTGAGGACATCTTCAACCGCGGCCCCTTCCCGACCAGCGGCTCGGAGGCCGTGCCGCAAAAGACCTGCTGGAACACCAACGACGGCTTCACGGTGACGTGTATCCCCGCCTTAAGGCAGATCGTCGATCTGAGCGATTTAGACAACTCGCTCATGATTCATAGCGTCGGCCAGAGCGGCCACCCCATGCATTCGCAATACGACAATTTCATCGAGGAATGGCGCAACTTCCGCTACCATCCATCTAACTGGTCACGCGAAGCGGCCGAGAGCAGCGAGCATGAGCTGCTGATTCTGGAGCCGAGCGGGAATTAGCCGTTATCAGAACCGAAGTGTTGGACCAGCGGCTCCCGGTGTTCATGCCGGGAGCCGTTTTTATTCACCGGCGGCGCAACCCCGCGGTCGCCATCCCGACTCCCAGGCCGGCCAACAAGCCGGCGACACTCAAGAGCGGCAATCTGGCCCACACCCAGGCCACTTCGGCTGGGCTATATTCCGGTCCGTGGGCATGGAGGCCGGTCTTCAGGGCCATGAAGAAAAGGATCAACAAAACCAGGCCCGCGCCGAAAGCCAGCCCTAAACTGGCCATAAGCGCCAGCCAGCGCGCCAGCGGCAGCGTCCGGCCGGCCAGGTAGCGATTCGCAAGGTACCAGGCAGCGACAGCCATCAGCCATGCGCTCAACAACAAGTCGATCCAAAGATTCCCTTCTAATGCTATCCAGAGGACACCATAAAAGCCAAGGAGAACCGCTGCAATCCGCAATCCCGTACGATGTGGTTGGAATGTCATTGTATGACCCTGCCAGGGGCTGATTACTGCCTGTTCATTTGCTAGAATTAAATCAATCCAATAACGTCGGCTGCCGGCCTCAATCCCGCCGGCCGGCCAGGCAAACATCGAGGTACCATGACAACCGATCCTATCAAAGAGGCGTTGCATCGTCTCAATTATGGTTTTTACAGCATCACGTCCCGCCGTGGCGAAGAAGTCAATGCCATGGTCGGCAACTGGCTAACCCAGGCCTCATTCGAGCCGCGGCTGATCGTCTTCGGGCTAGCCAAGAAAGCTTACTCGCATGAAATGATCAGCCAGGGTGGCGTCTTTGCCGTTAACATATTCAACAAAGACGACCAGGAAGCCATGATGCCTTTCACCAAGGCGAGGGCTAAGCGGCCGGACAAGATGGACAACGCGGTCTGGACGCCCGGTCCGGCCACCGGCTGCCCAATTCTGGAAGGAGTCGCGGCCTTTGTCGAATGCCGGATGGTTCAGTTGATCGATATTGGCGGCGACCACGATCTGCTGGTCGGCGAGGTCGTCAATGCCGGTATCCTGAAGAAAGGCGAAGTTACCGATACATTGACATTGCCGCATGTGGGCTGGAGCTACGCCGGATAGAAGCGATCGGAGCAGGGAGCGTGTTACCATTCTCACGGCTCCGAGATCGCTTGAGTATTACATCATTTACGGCGCGGTGGGTGTCGCCGTGGGCAGCAGGTAATAACCCTTGGGTACTTCCTGAACAAACGGCGGCGCTTCCGGTGGTGTATCGGGGGTGAAGATCACTTCGGTGAAGCCGATGCCTTCGAGAAAATTGCGCATGTAAGACTGGGCGTTGGTGTTGGCACGGTCCAAGATATCGCTCGAAGCCGCCGCTTCACGGATCGACTGCTCGGCCACCCGCCTAACATTGGTTTCCAGTTCCGGATCGGACTTGACCAACAAACCGGTGTCCCGGTCGGCCACATACGATCGCTCATTATCCAGCACCGGAATATCCTGGAAGATCTCGGCTTCCGGCAGATGGACCATGACTGTGTCGGGGTCTACGACGACCAGGTCATCGGTCGACATCTTGCTGAAGTCCACGCCGGCATATACCTTGCCGTAACCAATAAAGACCATCGACTCGCCCAGGAACAGGTCCAGCAATCCTTCCTGGTTAGAATCGGCTGTGACAACCTTTTCCATCTCGTACGAGGCTGTTTCCAGGCGCGACAGGTCATTAATTTGCCGCACGACTGTCGCCGGGTTTGGCAGGATCACCGGGGTGGCCGGGACAAGCAACTGGCGGAAGCGATCGCCCAATGGCTCAACAGCCATGGCGGCTTGTTCGGCGGTGTCGTTGACCGTCAGTACCAGGCGCGCCACGCTAAAGGCCAGAAAGGCTACGCCCACAAAAAAGGCGATCAAGACGCCGTATAAAATATTGCGGGAACGCGACTTGGTGTCCCCTGAGCTTTCAACCATCTCTTCTTTCGTCATCATCAATTCTGTTAATAATGATAAGCGGACCGGGAATAAATAAAAAATAAAGGATAGATCCGCAATTTCCTAGATAATAAAACGCGGCCGCTTTGATTTCGTCGCGCAAACAAAGCTGGGACTCACCGGACACTCACTTGCCGCGGACGATCAATCGGGGAAAATTGCGCTCATGGTTGTGGCAACCTGCCTGATAGCGCTGGAATTGAACGGCATACAATCTCTCAAGGAGAAACGGAGTATTCTCAAGCCGATTATCACTCGTCTCCACCGGGAATTTAACCTTTCCGTGGCCGAAATCGACGGGCAAGATGCCTGGGGATCGGCCATCATCGCGATGGCGGCTGTGGGCAACGACAAGGCCCACCTGCACCGTTTGTTGGAAAAGTCCATCGCCTGGCTGGAGACCTATCGCCCCGATGTACCTATCAGCGATTACCGGATTGAGTTTCTCTAACCCATGAACGTCATTACCCTTCTGGCCTGGCTGTGGGTCATTCTTAACCTGCCGGTCGCCCAGGAGAGCCAGCTCAGTCTGACCGCCAGCGCCGGCTTCGACCGTCTATACAAAGAGTCAGCCGCCGTGCCGGTCTACGTCGTTGCTCGGAATGATGGGCCACCTGTCGAAGGGGAAATTCGCGTCACCACCGGAGGTGACGGGGATGGGCTTCGTTATACTGCGCCGATTTCTCTGCCGACCCAATCGGATAAGCGGGTGGCCCTTTATGTCCATATGCCGGCTTTCGGCCGCCAGCTAACGGTCGAACTCGTCAACAACGACCAGGTTATAGCGACCACTCCCGTCAATCCGCTCAACCTGGTCGGTCCCGATGATATCCTCTATGGCGTGGTCAGCTCCAATCCCGGAGCATTGGCCTACCTGGAAACGATCGCGGGCGGGCGACCCGGCGCGGCCGTCGCCTTCCTCGCCTTGGAAGACCTGCCAGATGTGTCGAGCGGCTGGAATGCGTTGGATATCCTGGTACTCGATGACATCGACACCAGCCGGCTGACAACCGCCCAATTGGCGGGATTGCAAGCCTGGGTTGAGAGTGGTGGCCAACTTGTCGTCACCGGCGGACCGGGCGGGCCACAGACAGCCGCTGGGGTTGCTGACCTGCTGCCGGTAGGCGTGATTGGCACCGAAACCTTAACGGACCTACAAGCTCTGAGCGAGTTCGGTGGTAGTCCGTTCATTAGCCAGGGGCCTTATGTGATCGCCAGTAGCACGATCCGAGATGGTGAAATTCTTCTGCAGGAAGATGATCATCCTCTTCTGGCCCGCAGACAAGTTGGTCTGGGTAATGTGTACTTTCTGGCGCTCGACCCCAAACTGGTGCCGATGGCCGGCTGGCCGGGGGTCGAACAGGTTTGGGGATCGATTGCCAGCCAAATACCCTCACCTCCACCCTGGGGCAGTGGGTTTCAGGATGGCTATACCGCCACCCAGGCCGTGTCGACGATACCCGGCCTTAGCCTGCCGTCAGTCATTCAACTCAGCCTCTTTTTGTTGATCTACATCGCCGTCATTGGACCAGTCAATTTTTTTATCCTCAAACGACTTAACCGGCGCGAGTTGGCCTGGCTGACCATCCCGCTCCTCGTGCTCTTGTTCAGCGCGCTAACCCTTTTTACGAGCTTTCGGACGCGAGGCAATAGCGCCACGCTTGTGCAGATGGCTGCCGCCTACGGTTCCATTCGGGCTGAACGACTGAGCACGCAGACCGCTATCGGCCTATACTCGCCACGTCGCAACCAGTATAACCTGGGCTTGCCCTACAACAGCACCGCCTTCCCGTTGACCCAGGAGTTCGGGAGTCTGCAAGGGAGTGGTAACCTGGAGGCTATCGATCGCGCCGGGGACCTGACCTTGCAGGCGATACGAACCGATACCGGCGAGATCGCTACTTTTCTCGCTGATGCCCATCTGCCCCGGCCGGAAATCAACGCTGAAGCCGAATTGGCGGATGAGGGACGCACCGTTGTGGTTACGATCCGCAACGAAGATCAGGCTATCTTCGAAGACGCCGTCCTAATCTATGGTGAAAACCAGATCGCCCTCGGCGATCTGCCGCCCGGCGAGACGCGGACACAACGGTTACTGCTCTCGACTGGCACGCCATCGGCGGAGACACCGGCCCCGTTGTTCGCCGGCGGATCTGTTCAACCCAACCCGCTCGTCAATGATCCCGCCTATATCTTGGGAACGAGCGATTATTTCAACGATCCGGTAGTTTTTCCTCGCTGGCAGTTGATTCAATCACTCTACAACAACGCCGGCACCGGCCTGACCACCCTGCCCGATCCCTCAGTGACGATCACCTTGGGCGGCTGGCTCGCGGAGAGCCGGTTACCGATCGAGATCGATGCCGCGGATTGGGAACAATCGGCGACCACTTTATACCTGCTGGAAATCCCGGTTGAGTGAGAGACCATGGCAGCTATCATTGAATTAGACGGATTGACCAAGCGCTACGGTGACCTGACGGCTGTGGATGATCTGAACCTCGCTATCGACGAAGGCGCAGTCTTCGGATTCATCGGCCCCAACGGCGCGGGCAAAACAACCACGATGCGCATCCTGACGACATTGCTGCGACCGACGGCTGGTGAGGCGCGCGTCGCCGGGCATTCCGTCATCACAGAACCGGTTGCCGTGCGCCGGGTTATCGGCTATATGCCCGACTTTTTCGGCGTTTATGAGGACATGAAGGTTTGGGAATATCTCGATTTCTTCGCCGCCTGCTACGACATTCCGGCGTCGACCCGGTCCGGCATGATCGATGACCTGCTGGCTTTGGTTGATCTGGGTCAGAAGCGGGACGCCTATGTGGAGACGTTGAGCCGTGGCATGAAGCAACGCCTTTGCCTGGCGCGGACGCTGGCCCATGATCCGCAGGTGCTAATCCTGGATGAACCAGCCAGCGGCTTGGACCCCCGTGCCCGGATCGAGATGCGCGAGCTGCTGCGCGAGCTCAAGACCATGGGTAAGACCATTTTTTTCTCATCCCACATCCTCTCGGAGGTGGCAGAGATCTGCACCAGCATCGGCATCATCGACAATGGCCGACTGGTTGCCTCCGGCAGGATGGAGGAGATGATGCGCCAGATTCGCGCCCATCGCCTGATCGAAGTTCGTTACCTTGCCGGTGGGGAATGGGACGAATCCGGAATCCGCCGGCGACTAACCACTGAGATAGGCGTCTTATCAGTCGTGACATCGGAAAGTGCCGGTCTGCCACCCGGCTCCCTGCGCTTCGATTACAATGGCGACGACGCCGCATTGGCCCATTTGTTGGGCAAGCTGATTGGCGATGGTATTCCGGTTCTGGCCTTTGGTGAGGTGTCGGGCGATCTGGAAGATGTTTTCCTGCAGGTGACTCGCGAAACGAATGGTTAACATTCGATGCCCACGAATAGGATTGGCTGAGGGAACGATGTTTACAATTCATGGCACAATGGTGATCGTCTATAATCCTACTGACCGATGACCGAACTGGCTTCCCATCCCAACCCAACCTTACCCGAACCCCGACCCGGTTCGCGCCTTGGTGCCTGGATTCAAAACCCGGTAACGGTCAAGGAACTCCGCAGCCGGATGCGCGGCCGGCGCGCCTTCGTCATTCTGGCGCTATATCTCTTCTTCCTCAGTGCTGTCGTCACGCTTGTTTATTTGGCCTTTGCCTCCAGCGGTTCGCCCACCGGCGGCGGGGCGCGAACAGCCGGCAAGGGTCTGTTTGCGGCTGTCATCGCCGTCCAGGTATTTCTGGTCGTTTTCATCGGCCCGGCTTTCACGGCCGGTGCCATTAGCGGCGAGCGCGAGCGGCAAACCTTTGACCTGTTGCGAACCACGTTGCTCTCGGCCGAATCATTCGTCCTGGGCAAGCTGTTTTCGGCATTGAGCTATGTCTATCTTCTTGTAATTGTCTCAATTCCGATTCAGAGCATCGCCTTTCTTCTCGGTGGACTGTCTCTGACCGAGCTGATCCTGTCGCAGGTGTTGATTCTGGTCGCCGCTGTCACCTATGCCATGTTCGGTTTGTGGTGCTCGGCAACCATGAGGACCACGCTTGCCGCGACTGTAGCGACCCTGGCCGGGACGTTGTTTGTCACGTTTGGTCTCCCGCTTGTTCTCTTTACCGCGACGATCATCATTAGCTCCCTCAGCGTGGGTATGGCGGGCTTGAATCCCCTCGGCGAGGCATTTTTACTCTATAGTGGGCTGGTTCTGGCGGCGACAAACCTGCCGGCGACGTTGGTCGTGAGCGAGATCTTTTTCCTGGAACAAAACACGCTTCTGGGCTTTAACCATTTTATCGGTTCTTTCCGATTGCTCCTCTTCTCGCCCTGGCCGCTTTTTCTTTTGTTCCACGCGGTTGCGGCCGTTGCCCTGTTCGCGGCCACTGTGCGCCGGGTGCGTCAAGTGGGTGATAGTTAGTCATGCACGCCGATTTCCACACCCTCAGCCATTTTCTGCGCCAGGCAGATCGGCGGCGACGATCCCAGGCGTTCCTAGACTGGTTGCCTCGCGGCTTGCTTTTAGGTCTGGGGGTGGCTCTGGGTTTGGCGTTTCTGGCCCGGGCGCAGCCGCTTCTGACCCGAACGGAGATCGCCGGCCTGGGTCTCAGCCTGATCCTGGTTTTCGTGGCGATTGTAGCAACCATTATCATGCTCAGGCGACGCTCGACTCTGGACCAGGCGCGCTTTGCCGACCGCCAATTCAGGTTGCGGGAGCGAGCTTCTACCGCCGTCGAAATTCATGACCGCAGGCTGGTGACCTCGCCGGAATTGGCTACGAGACAGTTGCAAGACGCGCTGGATGTAACCAGCCGGATCGATCTCCCCCGACAACTGCCACTCAGGCCGCGTGTTTGGGATTGGGTGCCGGTCCTGGTCGCCATTGGATTACTGGGCTACCTTTTATGGCAACCCAACCGGCAGGAACTGCTACTTCTGGAACAACGCGCTATTGCGGCGGCCATCGCGGAACAAACCGAGTCGCTTGAGGCGGTAGCCCAGGCCATCGCTGAAAATGAGAACCTGACACCAGAACAGCAGTCGGCGTTGCAACAACCGGTTGAGGTGGCGCTCGAGGCCCTATCCGGGCAGGACCTCAGTCGGGAGGAAGCCGTAGCTGCTTTGTCTGAAGCCCAAGGCGCGTTGCGAGATCTGGAGGCCCGGTTCGAGAACCAGGGCCTCAGTGAAGCTTTGAACCGCGCTGCGCCCGCATTGTCCCAGCCTGAGGCCGGCGCGTCGCTTGGCGAGGCGATAGAAAGTGGCCAACTAGGGAATATGAGTGGGTCTGCTGCTGAACTGGCCGAAGACCTGGCGAATCTGGACCACGGCTCCCAGCAAGCCTTGGCGCAAAGCCTGAGCGAGGCCGCGGCCAACCTGCAAAACACGGACAACGAGCTGGCCGGGCAGCTCCAGGCCGCGGCTGACGGTCTGGCCGCGGGCGACATTGAATCGGCTGAGGCAGCGCTCCGGGAGGTGGCTGAGATATTACAAGCGGCGGAACAGGAACAGGCGGCGGCGTCCCAGGCCGGACAAGCAGCCAGTGCGCTTGGGACAGCGCAACAGGAAGTCGCCCAAGCCGGCGACCAGGCAGAACCGGGATCGAGCGAAACGGAGGGCGCGGGTGAGTCCGGTACGGGACAGAACGCAACTGGTGAGATGGAGGAGGGTGGGTCCGGCGAGCAGGCAGCCCAACAGGACGGCCAGCAACCGGGGGTGGGCGGGCCAAGCCAGGGCGGGGGGCAGACCGCGAACGTCTTTATCCCCCCGTCGATCGACCTGAGCGAGGTGGCCGGCGAAGACGTTGAACTGCCGGTGCAATGTCTTGGCGACCCCGAAACATGTGGCCCGACCGGCGAACAGCTCCCTGCCGATCCGGACAATCCCGACCGGACCAGCGGCAGCATCGTCCCATACGAACGGGTATTCGGTATCTATCGCCAGACCGCCAACGAGGCTCTGCGTCGCGGCAACATCCCGCTTGGCCTACAGGGCTTGGTGCGCGATTACTTTTCGTCCCTTGAGCCTTGACGCGCCGCTGGAAACGGCGCTTAGTCGCTAAACCTCAGCGACGCTGATGGCGGCCGACAATTCGCGGCCAAAGTCGACTTTGCCGCCCCGCGCCGGATGGCGTATCTTGGTTGCCGCCATGCCGCAAGTCCCCAGCGCCTCCCAGGCTTTATTGCCGACGGCGATGATCCGCTCGATGGGATAGCGTGAAACCAGGTCAGCCAGAAATATCGATCCGGTAGCCAGTTCGGCTCGGTTTGGCGTTCTGTTCGAGCGCGGTTGATCCAGCCGGTAGGGATGGAATGGAAATGCATTCCAGAGCAATGGTAAAAATTCTTGGGCGAGCAATGTTTGCCACAAGATCGTGGCCGTCGTTTCGCGGGCCGGCTCATCCCCATCGAATGAAAGCCTGAACCCGGCCGAAGAACCAAACAGGTCGAACGGCGACGGTTCAGACAGCAGAATCGTTGTGCTCGTGAACGGAACCCCGGTGACCCGGCAGCCGCGATAGCCGGGGGCTTCGCCGACAAGCAAGATGCGCGGTTGACGTACAGCCATGCGATCCAGATAAAGTTGCAGATTCGCGCGGCGTGTTTCGCCGGATTGCCCGGCATAGGGATTGAAAACAGACGGCATGGAATCGGCGAGCGCTAGCCGCTCGACGAATTCGCCAAAATCAGTCATGAGAAAGCGAAAAGGTGGCCACGGCGAAAAGCGTGACCACCTTTATTGTTGGCAAAGATCAGAAGCGGAGGATCGCGCCGATGCGCCCGGCCGATTCCAGGCTCGGATTTTCTGCGATGATCTCCACATGACCGCCCTGATTGACAGTTTGGGCGACGGCCGCGTCGATCACGTCCGCGACTTCGTTCAATTCATGTTCGACCAGCGGGCTGCGAGCCAGATTGGCAACAACATAACCCGACGGCTCATGCATGTAACCAGGCGTACGGAAGCCATCGCTGATGATCAGGACCTCGATCCGCTTGTCGGAGACAGCCTGGAGCGTTTCGTCCAGGCCGACAACGGCGTTGCCGCTCATGGCGCTCAGTTCAACCAATCGATCCACCAGACGGGCTTCTCGTTCGGCATTTACCTCACGCAATTGCTGGAGGGCGTAGCGCCGCACCTCGCTCTCGCCTGTATCGATATCCATCGGGAATGTGCCCACCAGGCAACTTAATAACTGCTTAGGCAACATCTCCCGGAATTGGGCGGTCACTTCCGATGTGCCACCAAGGAACAAGCGCCGGATTGGGCGTTCCGCATAAAACCGACCAGCGGCGGCAGCACATTCGCGCAGATTTCTCAGAGCCACTTCCTCTTCATGCTTGCTGCCGCCCATCCCACCCCGCCGCCCCACGGCCGACGAACCGGTGCCGCTCTTCTGCTTGCGTACCTCTTCACCCTTGAAAACGTCACTGGCCTGAAGCTCGCCGAGGTGATACTCAAAAAACCGGCCGTTCACCCGATCAACCAGAATCACGCCAAAGTGGGCATAGTGGTCGAGCAGGTGGGCCAGCGGCTTGACATACGGTCGTTTTCCCAGGCGAATGCGGTTGCGAAAAGCCACCGGTGCGACGACCGCGCGAAAGTACGAGCCGCCGTTGCTGCTAAACATAGCCAGGCCCGGTTTCGACCAGTCGTAGCTCAGGTCCAAAAAGCGCTCTATGGTTTCGGCATCCTTGTCATATTGGGGTTGAATCTCCTTTAGCAGACCACGCGCGATTAGCTTGATGGCTTCGGCTGATTGTCGCGTGCTGTCAGTATCCAGGTAGACGCTGACCACACCTTCACCGTTGCCGTCATAGCTCAGCAACTCTTGCATCTGCTCTTGGCTAAACATGGAATCCTCCTAACCTTCGATGTCGCCGAAGCTGGCGGCCGGTAGGACCGTCAGGTGCGCCAGCCATCCGGCTGTCGGTGCCGCGCACATTACTCTCTGGGCTGATTATGATTTGGCCCAGTTTGACGACTATGGACGCTCGCCGAGGACCAGCGGGATTTGTGTTTGTTCGCCATCCCGGATAACAGTCAGGCTGATCGTTTGGCCGACCTCCGTTTCAAAAACAAGAAAGCTGATCAGATCATCTGTATTATTGATCGGTTGGCCATCAACCGCAATGATTAAGTCGCCGACGGATGTGATTTCCCCGGTTGAAGGATCGATGGTCCCGGCTCGCAAACCGGCTTGCTCAGCCGGCGTATCCGCCGATATGCCAGTCACATAGGCCCCGGACAGTTGGGGAAGCTCCAACACCTGTTGCGATTCAAGGTCCAGATCACTCATGCGGATGCCCATGTAAGGGTAATGATAAATGCCTTCCGCGATCAGCGCCGGGATTACGCGTTTCACCGCGTTGACGGGAATGGAGAAACCGACCCCGGAATTTGTGCCGGTGGTGGTGCGAATGGCGCTATTGACGCCGATCACTTCGCCGGACAGATTGAGCAATGGGCCTCCCGAATTTCCCGGATTGATGGCGGCGTCGGTCTGGATCACTTGGGGCAAGGAGTAGCGCCCGCCGCCCTCGGCTAGCCGATCGGAGAGGAGTGTGCGGCCTAGACCGCTGACGATACCCAGGGACAGCGAGCCGGCCATCTCGAATGGGTTCCCCAGAGCGACGGCTAATTGGCCTACCCGAACAGCCCGCGAATCCCCTAGCGGAATCGGCTGAACGCCCTCCGGCAGCGATTCCAGGCGTATGACCGCGAGGTCGCTATCGACATCGGTGCCGACGACTTCAGCCCGTCGTCGCTGGCCGTCGGGAAATACGACTTCCAGGCCGGATGCGCCGGTGACGACGTGGTTATTGGTGATGATGTGCCCCAGCGTGTCATAGACAAATCCGCTGCCGCTGCCCGACAAGGTCTCTCGCGCGTCGAATACAAAAATATTGACGACTGCGGGGTTCACGCGTTCATAGAGAGTGACGAGCGATTCCTCTAGGTCGGTGCTCATCGTAATGGATTGAACGGCGGGTGTTGGAACGGGAAGAACGGTCGGCAATTGGGCGCTAATCGTGGCGACTGCCTGGGCAACGATCTCTTGTTGGTCGATCTGGGTCTCAGTAACAACCTGATCCTCGGAACCGGTAAGGGCCGAGATAGCCTGGCAGGCGGTTGTGGCGAGCGTTAGGACAATCAGCAGAAAAAGGAGAGATAGGTGGTGGTGACGAGACATGAATGAGGTTATTCCAAGAATTGTTTAGATGACGGACGTGACGGCCTGGTTGAAGCCGTCTCATCCTTTTATTCTAAGTATGCAGGCGGTGGATCGTCAAGTGACAGAAATCACCATTCACCCTCCTATCACTTCCGCAGAGAAAGCAAAAGGGGCGCGATTTCCCAACAGAAAAACAGCGCCCCAATTATTAGGTTGACAATCGCCGGTTCAATACAAGAACATGGGTTTGCCGAGAACGTGGCGTACCTTCGGTCGATAGTTTTCGACATCGTAGAGTTCGTCTACGTCGACACGTTTGACGCCGCTGGTCACAATGCTCATGGCCACATGGGTGTACGCGCCATCACGCAAAGCTACCATGCGGCCACTGGTGCCGGTGACAATGAGATCAACCGCCAGGTGGGCGTAATTCGTGGCGACCATCAGATCGAGCGCGTCGGGCGCGCCGGAGCGCATCAGGTAAGCCAGTTTTTGGGTGATGATGTTCTCGCCGGTAAGGGTTTTTAACGCCTCGCCGGTGATCTCGCCGATCCCGCCCAGCTTGCGATGGCCGTAAGCATCAGTCTCTCCATACTCGACTACTTTGCCGCCGACCATGTGCGCGCCTTCACTCACCGTGACCATGGCGTAATTACTGGGGTTGTTTTTCTTGTCCCCAGCGACTAAAGCGGCCAGCTTCTCCGGGTCAAAAGGCACCTCGGAGATGAGGGCCCGGTCGACCCCCGCCAGGTAGGAGCTGATCAGGCTGGTCTCACCGGAGTTGCGGCCGAACAGCTCGATCACGGCGATGCGTTCGTGTGACCCGGCACTGGTCCTCAGCTGGTGGATGAATTGAACGCTGCGGGTCACGGCCGTACTGAAACCGATGCAGTAATCGGTACCGTAGACGTCGTTGTCCATCGTTTTGGGGATGGCGACGACTGGAAAACCCTCGCGGTGCAGCCGCTCGCCGTAACTCAAGGTGTCGTCGCCGCCGATTGGAATCAGCCGGTCAACATTCAAAAACTCTAGATTTTTCAGCACATGCGGCGTGAAATCGCGCAGGTTGCTATCGGCCGCTTCGGCTTCGGGGTGCTCCGGGTCTTTCAAGAACTCAGGTACATCCTTGAGCTTGACCTTGCCGGGATTGGTCCGGCTGGAATGCAGCATCGTCCCACCAGTACGGTCGATGGTGCGCACGGCATTTTTATCAAGCCGCATGGTGAAATTTTCGATTGTCTCGGGATTGTCGCGGTCGATCATCAGCAAGCCGCCCCAACCCCGGCGAATGCCGACCACTTCGTGTCCGGCGTCAATCGCCCGATAGACGACGGCTTTGATGCACGGATTCAAACCGGGTACATCGCCGCCGCCAGTTAAAATTCCAATCCTCATGATCATATCTCCTCAAAAAAAGATGATTTCTGTTAGCATGTCCTAACCGCGTTGGCCATCTCCACGCACGCTGAAGGTGGGCTTGGCCAGGATACTGGACACCGGGCGCAAATCCAGCCACCATTGTTTGATCGGCCGGCTATGATCGTGGTCCATTAAACGGGGTATTTCATCCAGGCTGGTAAATTTTATCTCGCTCTGAACCTGTCCGATGCACACCCCGGCCGTTTCTTTATTCTGGATTTGTTCTTCGATGAAGTCGATGCACTTCACCGCCAGCCGGGTAGCGTAAACCCGATCGAACGGGGAGGGGTCGCCGCCTTGTTGCATGTGACCCAAAATTGCCTCACGGACATCAAATAAATCACTTCCCTCTTCCTCGAACAGCATGCGCATAAAGCTGGTGGTGTAGACTTCATTCGCTTTCTCATTTCGGATGACCAAGCCCAGGCGCTTGCCGTGTTCGAAGGCGTGCCTGAACTCTTCAACATCGCGCACCAGGTCGTGCATGGTCACGCCTTCTTCGTGCAGGTAAACCCGTTCCGCCCCGGTTGCCAGCGCGCTCATCAGAGCGAGGTAGCCGCAGTAATAGCCCATGACTTCGACGATGAAAGCCCGCTGCGACGCGACCGCGGATTGCTTGATTTTATCCACGGCCGAGATAATACTGTTCAACGCTGTGTCAGCTCCAACGCTCAAGTCAGTGCCCGGCAGGTTGTTGTTAATCGTCGCCGGCAGGCAGATCATCGGAATATCATATGCCGGGTAATTCTTGCGTTGTTGATAGAGTTCTAGAATGGAGTCATAGCCTGACCAGCCGCCGATCATGACGATGGCGTCGACCTGCTGTTCTTCCAGGTTGCGGGCAATCGCGTACAAATCGCGGCCTTTGGGAATCGTCCGATTCGTTCCCAGTTCCGAGCCGCCCCGAGTCGCCCAGCCGCCGACGCTCATCCAGTTAAGTTCTTCGACTTCGTTATTGATGAGGCCGCGAAAGGCGTTGCGCACGCCGAGCATAATGTGCCCGCGATCGATACCAATTCGCACCGCCGCGCGGACGGCCGTGTTCATTCCCGGCGCTGGCCCACCGCCGTGCATGATGGCGATTTTCAGCCGGCGCTGGTCGGGGGTCGGTGGGTGTGGTTGAGCCCGGACCAAGGTCCGGACAATTTTAAAAGCGTTGCTAAAGCTCTGACCCCGGAGGGCAAGGGCTTCATCGAAATTCTTGGCGGCCACGGCGTCGGCCACCGCTTTGGTTTTGGCGAGGGCGATGTTTAAGGGCGTGTGGGTCAGTTTGTTACCCTGGATGCCCACAACTTGCGGTTCACCAGTAGGGTCCATCGTCGTAATGGTCTGCACCGCTTCGGCGCCGAGCAACGTGCTCAGGTTCCGGTCATACGCGCTGGGCGATCCACCTCGTTGGACGTGACCGAGGACGGTGATACGGGTGTCTTCCCCCAGCCTCTCTTCCAACACTTTCTTGATGTATTCACTGGTGATGGGATTGCCGTTGCGGTCGCGCGCACCTTCGGCGACGATGACCATACTGTCGCGGCGGCCCATCGTCCGGCCGTGGTGGAGAACCTCACACATCTTGGATTCCCAATCATCTACATCCGGTGGCGATTCGGGGATCAATACCCAGTCGGCACCGGAGGCCATTGCGCCCATCAAGGCCAGATAGCCGCAGTTGCGACCCATCACCTCGACAACAAAGCTTCGCTGATGGCTGGCGGCCGTGCTGGCAATCGCATCGGTCGCCTCGACGATACGGTGCAAAGCCGTGTCAGCGCCGGTGGTGATATCGGAGCCAAACATATCATTATCAATGGAACCGATGATGCCTACAATGGCTAACGATGGATGGCGGTCGGCGATTTGTTTGCTCAACTGTCCGGTCTTGGTCAATTCTTCCACGAGGCCAGGCCATTCTCGATGGAGCAGGTCTGCCCCGGTCAAACTCCCGTCGCCACCGATCACTACCAAACCCTCGATCTCGTGCAACAACAGATTGCGCGCTGCTCTCAACCGGCCCGACCGCTCGCGAAACTCTTTGCAGCGGGCTGAGCCAATGATCGTCCCGCCGAGATGCAGGATGCCGCCGACATCGCTCCATTGCATGGGCTTGATGCGATCGCCCCCGTCGACCATGCCCGAATAGCCTTCATAAATGGCATATACTTCAAGGCCCAAGTCTAGGCCCGTGCGCACAACCGCGCGCAGCGCCGCATTCATACCGGGCGCGTCCCCACCGCTCGTAAAAACGCCTATTCTTTTCATGAATGTCGCACCATCATCTCGCTACTTATTCGGCCGCGCTATCAATCGCTGTTCATTATCGTTCGAATGTCGAGAGTTGGGGAGTTGGAATGATGTTATCCGATTCGCCTGTCTCGCCATCATATTTGATGTTCGTATGTTCGAGGTTTTCAGTGTTCGGTAAAGTGGGAATAACTCAATGAATACTACCGAGTTCGGGCTGTAAAGCAACCATTTTACAAGCTCTTAACAGATCGAATTGGTCGCGTCGTTGTCTAATCACCGCCCGCTTGCCTGCCACCAGCTATCGATTTCCCGTTGCCGGGTCCGGGCATACTGTTTCCAATCACCGCCTGCCTGGGGTAAATCGTCCATCTGATCCGGTTGCCCGACATAAACCCAGGCCACAACCGGCAAGCCGTTTAATAATTGAATAACCCGCCGTTCGCGTCGGTATTCGGCCGTTTCCGCCCGTGACGGATCGTAGCCTTCCAGGGTATCGAGGGCGGCCAGGATGGCCGGGTAGAGGGATGGGAAAACTGTGATGGCGAGACCACGCACCGTTCCGGGCCGATTTTCGATCAACATAGGGTAATTGCCCCGATCGAACAAACAGGCTTCCGGCAACAATGCCGGTTGTTGGGCCAGCACGCCGCCGCGCCAATAACCGTAGTTAGGTTGCCCCGGCAGGAGCGTTCCGTAGACGAAGAAGGGTAATTGCGACTGGGTGTTGCCCATGTCGCCGCCGCCGTGTGTGTGCGCTAAAATTAGCCTCGCATCGTCCTCGTAGCTCAAAGGATAGAGCAATCGCCTCCTAAGCGATAGATCACGGTTCGAGTCCGTGCGGGGACATTTTCTCAGTCGCTCGCCGGTCCCCAACGCTTGGGATGTAGATCCTCATAGGATACTCTCTGGATCGATGTCAACAATCCACGGTCGGGGAATGGCGATGCCGGCTAACACCTTAAAGGGATCGGGCGCGAGGATAATGATATGCCAGCGATAACGACCGTCCAATCTGGTGTAGAAGGCAGGTGTCGGCCCCAGGATCTCGGTCGCGGCCAGGGCGTTATCGCGAATGTTCTTGTTCAACAACCTGACCATGTCTTCAGCGGCGCCTTTGGCCCGATCTTCAACCGGATCGGCGATCAGCAAACGGGCTATCCGTCGGAAAGGCGGGAGTGCGCGCCGGGTTCGGAAACGCATTTCCTCGACATAGAACGCAGCGTAATCATGCTCGGCCGCGGCGCGGATGGCGTAGTGGTCCGGTTGGTAGGTCTGCATAATGACCCGTCCACCCAGAAGGCCTCGTCCGGCTCGTCCGGCGACCTGAGCCAGGATCTGAAACGCGCGTTCGCCGGTGTTGTAGTCGGGCAAATTGAGGGATACGTCAGCCGAGATGACGCCGACGAGGGTAACGAAAGGCAGGTCCAGTCCTTTGGCGATCATCTGCGTGCCCACCAGGATATCCGCCTCGCGATTGATAAAACCGGCCAGCAGCGCTTCATGCGATCCTTGTTCACTGGTTGTATCCCGGTCCCATCGAATAAGGCGGGCGGCGGGCCAGCGCTCGCTCACTAGTTCGGCTAGCCGTTCCGTGCCCAACCCGAAGAACTTAATCCGGTCCGAGCCGCAACTGGGGCAAGTTTGCGGGTTTGGCTCGCGGCGGCCGCACTGGTGGCACACGAGTTGCATCAGCGGGCGGTGATAGGTTAGTGGTGTGCCGCAGCGGGGGCAATTCATCACATGGCCGCAATTGCGGCAGTTCACAAAAGTCGCCGTGCCTCGCCGGTTCAAGAACAGGATCGCCTGTTCGTTTCGCGCCAGTGTCTCCGAAATCGCCGCCTCCAAGGGCCGGCTGAAAATGGATCGATTGCCGGCGCGCAATTCCTGCCGCATATCCACAACCTGAATGGGTGGCAACGGGATGGTCAGCGCATCGTCGAGGTTGAGGATGTCGTCACTTGCCGAGGCGATCAGGGGTTCATAGCGTGAAACGACTTGCAAACGTCCGGCCTGGCTCAAGATTCTCTGCCGGTGACCCATGATACGGCGGGGTAATTCCAACAAATGGTAACGTCCGGACTGCGCGCGGTGATAGGTGACAACATCCGGCGTGGCGCTGCCCAGGATGACCGCCGCGCCGGTTAAGCGCCCCAACTCTATCGCCGCTTCCCGCGCGTGATAGTATGGCGGCGGAACGGGTGGCGTTTGCTTGTAGCTACCATCATGTTCCTCATCGACCACAATCACCCCCGTGTCCGGCAACGGAGAAAACAGGGCACTGCGCGGCCCGACGACGACATCGACCATGCCGCGCCTGATCCGTCGCCAGGTATCGTAACGTTCGCCCGGGCTCAAAGCGCTATGCAGGATCGCCACGCGACCGGGAAAACGGGCCGCAAAACGACGAACTGTCTGTGGCGTCAGCGCGATTTCCGGGACAAGCACGATCGCCTGCCGGCCTTGGTCTAGCGTGAAGGCGATCGCCCGCATGTATATCTCGGTTTTGCCGCTTCCGGTGACGCCATGCAACAGGAAGGGGGTGGTAATCTCTAGCGGGTCAATCGCTCCGAGGCTATCCTGTGGGCTGCTGTCCTCTTCATCATTGTTATCAACCGTGGCCGGCTCGTCGGCTCGATCTAACGTGGATGATTCGCCGGCGATTAACGCCAGCTTGATGCGGCCCCAGACACGAGCCTGGTCAAGGGTCAACTGCGGCGGATCGGCCGGCATAAAATCCCGGTCTGCCAGCGAATCACGCCAAACCTCTACGTCGCTCAACCGAACCAGGTCCAGGGCGGCCAGCCGGCGGAGGTGGCGTAAGGTCGCGCCAGTATTATCATATACCTCGCCCACCGGGACGGCCTGAGCTTCGCGTGCCAGGTAATCCAGTATCCGCGTATAGAACTCGCCGCCACGCAGTCGGAGGATGACCGCCGTTAGATGTCCGGGTTTGACCGCTAAACTGACGAGCGCCGGTTGCCGTTCTTCCCGGACGAAACCGGCCGCCTGAAGTATGGGGATCAGATCCGGCTGCGCCTCCGCATCCGGCGGACCAGGGAGTGATTCCACGATTGCGGCGTACTCAGCGGGAATATCCCGGCCGGGAATGGGGATAACGATCGTTTGGGCCGGCACGCGATTGATCAATCCTGCATCGGCCAATTGCCCTAAATGGACATCAGTTGCGCCTGTTGCGGCCAGGACCTCTTCCTCGCCGGGTAACGGATCAGGGATGGTTGCGAGATACTCAAGGATTTCGGCCGTTTTGCTGGCCCGGCCGAGCTCCCTGGTTGCGGCGAGAATCTGGTGAGGTCCGGCGACTAATTCCACCATCCTCACCTGTTTTGGGCGCGCCCGCGGTGGATCGAGAATTGAAGCGCGCCGCAAGATACCCCGCTGGACGAGTTGGGCGGCGGCCGCTTTCCAGTCGCCTTTCACGACCCGCCCTATCCGGCTGCTGCGCAGATCGCCCTTGTCGCGCAGAAGATCGACGAGCTGTTGCTGAAGTTCAGTTAATCGCCCGGTCCCATCCCAATGGGGGTTGATGTCGTAGATGTTGTCGGCCCAGCGCGTCAGACCCGGCGGCAGCATCAGTCGCAAGCAGGCGTTCAGCGGTGCCAGGTAGCGACCGCTTAGCCAGCGTGCCAGTTCGATCTGCCAGGGGCGCACGACGGGTTCCGGATCGATAATCGCGATGACCGGTTTCGTTTCTTCCACCGGGGCGAAATCGGCAAAGGCGACCACGATCCCCTGCGCCAGCCGGCGACCAAACTCAACCTCTACCAAGTGCCCGATCGACAGTTGGGCCTGCAAGTCAATGGGGATGTGATAGTGAAAGATATCGCCCACCGCCGCTTCGATATTGATCACCACTTCGGCATATCGCCCGTTACCCATTCCAAGATTTTAACATGGAATGTTGACCAAGATGAGCGATAATAACGAAAATTCGAGCCGGGGCAGCCCGGCAGTCGAGGAGTTTGAACATTGAAACTGGCAACTTATGAATTCGCTGGTCGAACCGGAGTAGGCGTCGTCGTCAACGAGTCGATAGTTGATGTGACACAGGCTTTCCCCGACATGGTGAGATTGATCGAAGCCGGGCCTTCGGGGCTGATCGAAATCCGGGCTCTGATCGCCAGTCCGACCAGCTCCATACCGCTCGATCAGGTGCGCTTGCGCGCGCCGATTCCCACGCCGCGCCGAAATGTGATGTGCCTGGGCAAGAACTACGCCGAACATGCCCGAGAATCCTACGAGGCCCGCGGCGAAAAAGTGGAAATCCCCGATTTCCCGGTCATTTTCACCAAGGCCACAACCAGTGTCAATGGCCCATATGACGATGTCTTGCTCGATACAGCCGTTTCTGCCCAGATGGACTACGAATCCGAGCTGGCTTTTGTGATGGGCCGCATGGTAAAAAACGCGACTCGTGACACGGCGATGGCTGCCGTGTTTGGCTACACAGTGTTAAACGACATCACGGCGCGTGACCTGCAAACGCAACACAAGCAATTTTTTAAAGGCAAGAGCCTGGACGGTTGCTGTCCCATTGGGCCGTGGATCGTGACCGCGGACGAGATACCCGACCCCCATTCACTCGGCATATCTTGCCGTGTGGGTGGCGAATTGCGCCAGGTCAGCAACACGGGTGAGATGCTGTTTGACATTCCGGCGATCATTGTCCATCTCTCGCGCGGCATGACGCTCTTGCCGGGCGATATCATCGCTACCGGCACACCGAGTGGGGTAGGATTCGCGCGCAAACCGCCGGTCTATCTTCAGCCGGGCGATGTTGTCGAGTGTGAGGTAGCGGGCATCGGCACCATCCGCAATCGCATGGTCGCCGTCGGATAATTCAGTGTAATGAACAGGTCGCTTATCATGCTAGGGTCCTCCGTCAAAGCATTCAGGTGGGAGTGTAGCGCTCAGGGCTTTTCAGTGTTTAACAATCAACGAAGTTGAGCTGCAATTTGAGCATTGAACGTCCTCCGCGCTGCGGCGAGATTGGTGTAACCAAGTGACCTGGAAAGGCTAATGACGAAATTG
>Ga0114939_10000604_pt1 | contig 29960 bp, 21 predicted proteins | sample AshMeaCrysSpring_FD_87196 | JGI IMG/M metagenome (GOLD analysis project Ga0114939, IMG submission 87196) | Groundwater microbial communities from Big Spring, Nevada to study Microbial Dark Matter (Phase II) - Ash Meadows Crystal Spring | ecosystem: Environmental > Aquatic > Deep subsurface >...
GCTGGCGCGTCGCGTTGGCACAGGAGCGACGTACGAACATCTTTGAGCAACTCTTGACCTTTGCCTCTTGGCGACTTTGCGTGAGGTCTCTTCGGCTGTACATGCCGCAGAGGCTCAAGTCGGCCGGTCGGCCCTTGCTGGCGCTGCGGGCATACGCACTCGCTGGCGCGTCGCGTTGGCACTGCCCGTATCTGTGTAACGTCAGAAAGGCGCGCCAGGAACGGCTAGCTCGACTTCACCATTTCGCGCCAGTCCCGCTGCGGCGTGGCGGGAGCGTTTGGTCCGCCCCGCGCTTCGTCATGCGGCGCGAAGAGAAACGACTGTCGATCCGCATTGGCCGGCGGCGTCAGAATATCGCCAGGGGAGGGTGGGCCCGACCAACGCAGCGATATCGGCCAACCCGCCTGGTCCGTGAGATCCAATGCAAAACCCCAGGGGTCGTTGCCGCGATCAAGCCGCACCAGGACCATCGACGTTCCCGATGGCAGTTCCACCCGGACACGATCCTGCGGGTAATCCAAGGGCCGATACTCCTTGGATCGGAGCACGGGCTCCTGATTGATCCACACCTGTGCCGCATCCGTGCTGCCCAGCTGCAAGTAGACGTCTCGCTGCGCGAGATTGGCGACCCACGTCGCGGCAAAGGCGACGGCTGGCCCTTCATGCAAAGCCCGCGCGCGAATGTCCAGCACGTCACCGGCTTCCGCGGGTGCGGGCCGCCAAGCACAAATCTGTTGGCCGTCGCTGACGGGCATGAACAGATCCAGCTGTACCTGCGGCGGCAAGACTTTTTCAAACAAGCCAAAGTTCGGCGCGCCCGACAACGGCGTCAACACATACCACGGCTGAGGCATCGCAACCCAGCGGACCAGCGTGTCGCGCTGGTCTTTGCTCAGATGAGTGGGGGCAAGCTTCTCGGCCAAATCTTGCAAGAACCGGGCCCGCTTCCCAGGCACCAGATCGCCGCGATCTTGAAGCTTTGTCGCGACATACCGCAACATCCGGCCAGCAACCCACCAGTCGGACGGTGTTTCAACGGGCAGTTTCTGCAGTTGTGCAACCGTCGCGTCCAGGCCCTCATCCTCCAGCGACTCGACGATTGAAAACGCTAGTTCCGACTCGACGCCCGGCATCAGCGAGACCGAGTGCAGCTGCCGATGCGGGTCCGAAGGACTGCCCAAAGTTTCCGGCAGGACCATCGCCGTCGTGGCGTTGATCATCCGCACGATGACGAAACCCGCGATGACCGCCAGAGAACCGCAGCAACCGATCAACGCCACGGCAATCGGCCAGAATCCCCGCCGCCGGCGGCCGATCATCGCGCCCGTCGGCAAATGGCTGGAAGCTCCCGCCGCGGCGGGCAACGATCCGGCCACTGCAGCCTCGGCGGATTGCAGTTCCGGAAACGATTGCACATCTTCCCGTTCCATCGGGCGACCTCGCTACAAAACGCGAAACCGATTGGTCACGGACTGGCAACAAGCCTTACAGCCGGATGCCGCGGTCTCGGATTATCAACCCATCGCTTTCGATCAAGCAAGCGAATTTTCTAGGTGATCCCGCCGCCCCAAAATGGCGCACAGCCGTAGACCAGACAGCCGACCGCAAACTTGTTACCGTCTGCAGTCTAGCTCGTGGTCCAGCGGGGGATCGGCGGCGCCGCCCAAGGGCGGCCCAATCGCCGTAATGGCTTCTCAAGGGCTGCCCCCGATCCAGCGAACGCGAGCGACGCATCGCGGGCGGCACCTCTGCCGCTCGATCACCTGACGACTTTCCGAGACTCCCTTACGTGAGTGACCGGCTGATGAGCTTCATCGCGGAGCCCGCTGTTCTCCCGGAAAATCAGATCGTCCAGGGCGACTGCATCGAACAGATGGCACGCTGGCCCGCGGGAAAGATCGATCTGGCCTTTGCAGATCCGCCCTTCAACATCGGCTATGAATACGACACCTACGACGATCGGTTAGCGGAAGGCGAATATCTGAACTGGTCGCGCCGCTGGATTTCGGAGGCCCATCGTCTGCTGCGGAGCGATGGAACGTTTTGGCTGGCGATCGGTGATGAATACGCGGCCCAGTTGCGGATCACGGCTGGCGAAATCGGTTTTCATCTCCGTTCGTGGGTCATCTGGTATTACACGTTTGGGGTGCACTGCAACAAAAAGTTCACCCGCTCCCATGCACACCTGTTTCACTTCGTCAAAGATCCCAACAAGTTTGCCTTTCACGACGATGCGATCCGCGTCCCGTCGGCTCGACAACTCGTTTACAACGACAGCCGAGCCAATCCGCGAGGCCGCACGCCCGATGACACGTGGATCCTCCGCCCCCAGGATTTGACCGACGGCTTCAACGCGCGCGAGGACGTGTGGTACTTCCCCCGCGTGGCCGGCACATTTGCGGAGCGGGCCGGGTATCACGGCTGCCAGATGCCCGAGCAACTTCTGGCGCGGATCATTCGCACCAGCTCACAGCCCGGCGAACTGGTATTTGATCCATTTGCGGGTAGCGCGTCGACGCTGGTGGTCGCGAAGAAACTTGGCCGGCGTTTTCTCGGATGCGAACTCTCGGAGAACTACGCGCAGCGCGGAGCCACGCGGTTGGGGGAAATCGCGATCGGCGATCGGTTGGAAGGTGCTGAGGAACCAAAAGTCAGCGCGCCGCCAACACCTTCAGCCACCAACCGTCGCGGTCAAAAGCGGCGTGCTGCTCCGCGCGCGGCCAAGGATCCGAACGGAACGCCTCAAGCGGGTTTTCTGTTTGACCCCGTGGCAGATTCGGATCAACAAGCAAAACTGATCCGCGCGTTCGCTCAATGCCACAATGGCCACTCATTGGAGCGGATGTTGCTCGACCCGTCGCTGCAAACGTCCTTGGTTGCCGCGATTCAGACCGAGGGGCTCGATGGTCGCCCGGCGGACTGGTTCCGCGAACTCTTCGCGCTCCGCGCCAGCGGACAGCTCGTGGAATTTGAGACGACGCGGATCACCGAATTGCCCTGGCAGCGCTGCCGCGTCTGGGCCCACGCCAGTGAGATCGCCTGGCGCGTCCTGGCCGAGCGTCAGGCGGTGAGCCTCGACGAGCTGCTGTGTGATCCCGGAGTGACGGCGGAGTTCGATGGGATCGCCCGTGCGCTGGCGCCAGGCCACTCGTCGTTGGAACATCGCTGGGCCGCGGTGAAACTTCGCGATGCCCGCCGCGCCGCCACACAGCTCGCTCGCCAACTGCCGCCGCAAACATTCCAGCTACAGCAATGGCTTTGGTCGGAAACGCTTCGTGAGCAGGACACTACCTCGTTATCCGAGGTACCGTGGGCGGGCGGCCTGTGGTCTCTCTGGTCCGCAGATCGGCCGCTTTACATCGGCGCGAGCCATGACCTGCGGGCCAGTTTCACACAGCAACTCCATCTCCCCGAGTCGCGGCGCTGGTGGTTGGAGCAAGGACCGCCGACAGCGATCGGATGGATTGCTTGCGACGCGGAACATCCCACGGGACAGGCCCGTGTCCTGGCCGCAATCGAACAGTGGCAGCCGCCGTTCAATGTGCCGCCGGAACTGGCGCTTGCACCGGCGCTGACCGATGCTCCGGCGCTGTCCGATGCTCCGGCGCTGTCCGATCGGAAAAGCTGAACCCGCGCGCGTCGGGTTGAAAGAAGACGCGATACACGGGAATCGCGAAGCGGAGGCTGCGGCGATCGAAGTGTGTCCGGCCCTCGCCTTCCGTCTCGTGCGGCTCATCGGGAATCGGTACCCCGAGTTCGGGAACTTTCTCTCCGATCAGTTCAAGCGTCGCTTCAAAGTACTCCAACACGTCGGTCCAGAAGTGCAGTTTCCCGCCGGGCGCTAGCGCGGCATGCAGTTGGCGGAGAAAGTCCTCGTTCAGCACCCGCCGTTTTTTGTGTTTACGTTTCCACCACGGATCGGGGAAGTAGACGTGGACTGCGATCAAGGAGGCATGCGGAAGAGCCTGCGCCACGAGCCGCCGTGCATCGCCCGCGATCAGCTTGGCATTGCGGCAATCGCCACGAGCCAAGCGGGCCGCCGCGGCTTTCGCGTATTTGTGCGCGATTTCAATCCCCACAAAGTTATGTTCGGGACGCAACCGGGCCGCGTTCTGCAGGAACAGCCCTTTGCCCGAACCGATCTCCAGCTCCAACGGATGGTCGTTGCCGAACAAGGCACGGCTTGAGAGCTCACCGGGCAAGTCGGCAGGCGTCAGCAAGAAACCTGTCAGGTCGATGCGTGGGTCGACGGTACGCAGTTGGCGGCGGGGCATGATCGGTCCAAGTGAGGGCAGGCCCAATGCCTACCATAGTTCGAGCGTTTCCGGTTGTTCCGGCTCAATCGCAGGCTCCAAAGCCCACACCGATTCGCGCGGGGATCGAACCTCGGAGGCCCGCCAACAATCTGGCCCGTCGGCAACGATTCGTCGAGAGTCCTTCGCCCCGGCGGTTCCCCTGCGTTCCGGGCCAGAGGATGATGAGGCCAGCCTTTCGCCCGCTCGACGCCCGCTCAGGCACTGCCCGCGGGGGGCCAGGAAATTCTAACAGGGACCGATTATCGGATGAGTGAAGCAGCAGCGAATGCCCCGCGACTGGACGGATTGCATGTGGCGGCGATGGAAAGCCGTCTGGCTCCGGAGATGGCGCGGATGATCGAGCGGTTCGGTGGCGTGCCGCATGTCAGTCCCTCGCTCCGCGAAGTCCCGATCGAACCAAACCGACCGGCGATCGAGTTTGCGCATCGGCTGATGACAGGCCAGGTTGACATCGTGATCCTGCTGACCGGAGTGGGTCTGCGGCAGCTGGTCCGCGCCGTCGAACGTCATGTGCAGCGCGATCAGTTCCTCGATGCCCTCCGCGACGTGACGACGATCGCGCGCGGCCCCAAGCCGGTGGCCGTCCTTCGCGACCTGGGCCTGCAACCAACGCATCGGGTGCCCGAGCCCAACACGTGGCGCGAACTGCTGCAAACGGTCGATCGGTTCGCGCCAGTCGCTGAACAGGTCGTCGCGTTGCAGGAGTATGGCGTTTCGAACACGAGCCTGATCGCAGGTCTCGAGGCGCGGGGGGCCGTCGTCCAGCCGATCCGCGTCTACACCTGGGACCTGCCGGAAGATGTTGGACCGCTGGAAGACAACATCCGCGCGCTGGCGCGGAACGAGCGGGATGTCTTGCTCTTCACCAGCGCGCATCAGGTTGCTAACCTGCTGCGAGTCGCCGAACGCTTGCAGTTGGTCGATCCGCTCCGCGAAGCGCTGCACGAGACCGTCGTCGGCTCGATCGGTCCGACGACCAGCACAATGCTTGAAGAACATGATCTGCCCGTGGATTTCGAGCCGCCCCATCCGAAGATGGGTCACTTGGTGCAGACTGCCGCTGAACGCGCGGGCCAGTTGCTGCTGCGAAAGCGTCGACAGGGGAAACTGGTCGTCCGCGCAGCGGCCGCCGCGCAAGATCACTCGGCGCCTTGGTATCGCAGCCTGCTGCTCCGCGCCTGCCGCGGAGAGTCGACGGAACGGCCGCCCATCTGGCTGATGCGGCAGGCGGGGCGTTACATGGCCGAGTATCGCGCGGTTCGCGAAAAGGTCGGGTTTCTGGAGCTGTGCAAGTCGCCCCAGCTCTGCGCCGAAGTGATGATCACCGCGGTGGAAAAGCTCGGCGTGGACGCGGCGATACTGTTCAGCGATCTGCTGCCGATCCTCGAACCGATGGGGTTCCACCTGGAGTTCACCGCGGGCGACGGACCCGTGATCCATAATCCGCTGCGCGACGCGGCGGACTTGCCGCGCGTCAAAGAGCTCGATGATCTCGATTCGCTCGGATACGTCTTCGATGCGGTGCGCGCCACTCGAGCCGGGTTGCCTTCTCATCTACCGCTTATCGGATTTGCCGGCGCGCCATTCACGTTAGCCAGTTATGCGATCGAAGGAGGAGGGTCGCGTCATTACGCAAACACGAAACGCTTGATGCTGCAGGACGAAGCGGCCTGGCATGAGTTGCTGGGACGGTTGGCGCGCGGTGTTGCAGGCTATCTCAATGCACAGATCGCGGCGGGCGCACAGGCCGTCCAGATCTTCGACAGTTGGGTCGGCTGCCTCGGTCCCGAGGACTATCGGCAGTATGTCTGGCCCACGATGCAGCAACTGCTCCGCGACATCGCGCCCGGTGTACCGGTCATCAATTTCGCAACCGGCAATCCTCAGCTGCTACCGCTGCTCCGCGGCGATCGGCGGACGATCGTCGGCGTGGACTGGCGAATTCCTTTGGACGAAGCCTGGCAGCATGTCGGGTTTGATCGACCCGTCCAGGGCAATCTCGACCCGACCGTGCTGTTGGCCGATCCGGATGTGATTCGCAGGCGGGCCGGCGATGTGATGGCGCGCGCTCGGGGACGCGCCGGATTCATCTTCAATCTTGGCCATGGCATCCTGCCGCAAACCCCTGTGGCTCACGTGCAGGCATTGGTCGACTACGTCAAACAGGCGGGTCGCGATTTCAAATAGCTGACCATGGCCGCGCCCCCATGAGGGCCTTGCCGCAATGCCGCACGTTGCAGGCGGCGCGCCCCCGACTCACAACGATCGCGCCTCATCCACTGGGCAGACTCTGACGAGTCGCCACACACCGCGCTGAACTGATGACTGCTGCTGAATCATCGAAGCCGCTGGCGATCGTCTCGGCACCGGGGACACTTGGAGATGTCCATCCGATGCTGGGAATCGCACTGCAACTTCAAGCGAACGGGTTTCACACGATCGTCCTGCTTGCGGGCAACTTCCTGCCGCTCGCAGAACGCGCTGGGCTGGCCGCCCACCCGCTGATTGATCGCGAGACTTTTTCAGCCATCCTCCAGCGTCCCGAGATCTGGAAGCCGATTCAAGGCGCGCGGCTGCTCCTGGGCGCGGCAGCCCAGTTCATGCCCGATCATTACCGCTGGCTTGAACAGAACGCGGTGCCGGGTCGGACGTTGCTTGTCGCGCACCCGCTCGACTTCGCCAGTCGAATCTTTCGGGACCGCTATCCTGAAGTCCCGCTGATGAGCGTCCATCTGGCGCCGGGCACGCTGCGCACCTATCGCCAGCGGCCCCGGATGACCGGATGGTGGTTTGAATTCGACCGGCCCGCATGGCTCGTGTCGCTCGCATACTGGATCGTGGATCGGCTGGTGATCGATCGGATTTTGACCCCTTCGACCAACAAGCTACGACAGCAAGTAGGTCTGCCTCCCGTATCGCGACCATTAAACCACTGGTGGTACAGTCCCGATGCGGTGGCCGGAATGTTCCCAGAATGGTTCGGGCCATCTCTTGATTGTCTTCTGCCCCAGTTTCGTGCATTCGGCTTTCCGCTGAACGACCATCCTGCGCTCCATGGCGCGACAGAGTCGCGCGAGCCATCCGTTGCCGAACCTCAACGACTCGAGGATGCCTTTGTGTTCACCGCCGGCAGCGGGAATGTACACGCCCGTGACTTTTTTGCTGCGGCTACGGATGTCTGCCGCGAATACCAGTTGCCCGCGATCCTGCTCTGCCGGCAGCGTGATCAGCTACCTGCCGACTTGCCGCAAGGCGTGGTGCACATCCCGTTTCATCCGCTGGGCGACTTGCTGAGTACCGCGCGGGCGATCGTTCACCATGGCGGAATCGGCACCACGGCTCAGGCACTGGCTCACGGCATCCCGCAATGGATCTTTCCTCACGCCTACGATCAGTTTGACAATGGTTCGCGGATCCGCCGGTTGGGTGTCGGTGACTGGTGTTCCGCCAGTCGCTTGAATCCTCGCAGCATGCGAAAGGCGGTAGCCGCATTGCTCGAACACACAGACTGGCAGACGCGGGCGCAGGCGCTGCGGTTGCGGATCGCCCAGCAGCCCGATGCGTGCGCGGCCGCAGCTGCCTGGGCGATGGAACTGGCAGCGCACCGCGGAGTCGTTTCCACGGCGCCCATCGCCCCCCGATCGCCCAACTCGGTCTCTTGAATCAGGATGCGACTGCCTCATGACCCACGTCAATCGCCTGGCGTCTTCCCATAGCCCCTACCTGCTTCAACATCAGCACAATCCCGTGGCTTGGTATCCCTGGGGCGATGAGGCGTTTGCTCGTGCCCGCGAGCGCAACTGCCCGATCTTTCTCTCGGTGGGTTACGCAGCCTGCCACTGGTGCCACGTGATGGAGCGGGAGAGCTTTGAAGATCCCGCGATCGCCGCGCTGATGAACCAGCACTTTGTATGCGTCAAAGTCGATCGTGAAGAACGGCCGGACGTCGATCAGCTTTATATGACAGCCGTCCAATCGATCACCGGGAGCGGTGGCTGGCCGATGAGCGTCTTTCTGACGCCTGATGGTCGGCCTTTCTTCGGAGGCACTTACTGGCCGCCGCACAGCCGTCATGGCATGCCCGGGTTTGATCGCATTCTGCAAGCGATCGCAGGCGCGTGGCATGAGCGTCGCGCAGAGCTGCTGACCCAGGCCGATGCGCTCACACAGCATGTGCGCGAGATCCTGGCCGGTCCTTCGCCAGAGACGACGGACGATGCCGTTTCGCCCTCGCTCGAACAGCTCGAACAAGCCGTCAACCGATTGCGACGCGTGTTCGACCCGACCCACGGCGGCTTTGGCGGCGCACCGAAGTTCCCCCATGTGATCGACTTGGAACTGGTCCTGCGGATGTGGCAACGCACGGGCGAACAACAGCTGCGGGAGATCCTGACTCGAACCTTGGACTGCATGGCCGCCGGCGGCATCAATGACCACTTGGGCGGCGGCTTCGCTCGATACAGCGTCGACGCCCGTTGGCTCGTGCCGCATTTTGAAAAGATGCTGTACGACAACGGCCTGCTGACAGGGATCTATCTCCGCGCGGCGCAAGCCCTTGGCCGCAAAGACTACGCCGATGTCGCGCGACAGACCCTCGGTTACATCGTCCGCGACCTCTCCGATCCGGCAGGCGGCTTCCACAGCAGCGAAGATGCGGACAGCGAAGGCGAGGAGGGTAAGTTCTACGTCTGGATGCGGGATGAGTTGCAGCGTGAACTGGGTGCCGACCGCGGAGACCTGTTCTGTCATGTCTATGGCGTTACCGAAGAAGGTAACTTCGAGGGCCATGGGCAGAACATTCTCCACTTGCGCCGCCCGCTGCGTGATCTGGTGAAAGAATTGCTGGGCAACACAAGCGCAGGCGATGACGAAATCGCTGCGGCCATCGAGCAACTGCGGCAATCGCGGGAACATCTGTTCCACGTCCGTGAGCAGCGGATTCGTCCTGGTCGCGACGACAAAGTGCTGGCAAACTGGAACGGACTGGCAATCGACAGCCTGGCGCTGGGCGGAGCCACATTGCAGGAGGAGTCGTTCCTTGAAGCTGCGCAGCGGGCAGCCGATTTCATCCTCACTACGATGCGCGGCCCCGATCAGCGATTGCTGCATGCGTTCCGCCGCGGTACCGCCCACCTGACCGGATACCTGGAAGACTATGCATACTTGCTCGAAGCGCTGGTGACGCTCGTCGAATGCAGCGGGCTGCACCGCTACCTGACGGCAGCACGCGAACTTGCCGATCAGTTGCTCGAACACTTCAGCGCGCCTGGAGGCGGCTTCTATTTCACTGCCGCTGATGGCGAACCACTGCTGGCCCGCCATCGCGATTGGCTCGATCAGAGCACTCCCTCAAGCAATGCATCGGCGGCATCCGCACTCTGGCGCTTGGGTCACCTCTGTGGAGAGGAACGATATCTCGATGCGTCCCGCGCTGCACTCCATGGTTCCGCCTCCGCGCTGCAGCACCAGTCGGCTGCGGCCGCGAAGATGCTGACGGTGCTCGACTGGCAAATCGGGCCCACAGAAACATGGACGCTGGAAGGCGGGCCGCTGAGCGAGCGGATCCGCGCTACGCAGGCCTTCTTTTCCATCAGCCGGCCGCGGGTCCTCTGGTCCTGGAACGCCGAAGCCCCCGCGACGTCGTCCCTGATGCTGGTGCGTTGCTCAGGCAACACCTGCCAGGCGCCACTGGTCGACCAGGCCGCATTCGATTTTCTGCTCGGTCCCGCCGCGAAGCACTGACCGCCGCGAAGCACTGGCCGCCGCGAAGCACTGGCCGCCGCGAAGCACTGGCCGCCGCTCGACGGTTAGCCATGCGGATCCTCTTCGGACCTCCGCCTCAGGCCGCTCCACCCGCGCGCCAAGCGTGCGTTGTGCGTCAAGCGCCTAGCGGCGTGCGCCTGGCGGCGAACTGAGTGTCCTCCTCAAACACCCGGCACCAAACGGTCCGGATATCCATTGCGACCAGTGAACATCCGCTCGGCCCATCGATTTTCGCCATTGGGGCGCGGCCAAGCTCTCTACTAGACTCCGGCGGCTCGGGGACGGAACCCCATCACAAGGAAGCGATCTGCCGCATGGATGCACGAAAACTTTGCGTGGTCGTCGCCCTGCTGGCCCTCGCTTCGCTCGGCGCCGACTTTGCGACCCCGCATTTCGTCGTGAAATCGCCCGACGCGCAGCTGGCGCGTCGCGTCGGCGAGGAAGCCGAGCGATTTCGGCGGGAACTGGCGCTCGATTGGCTGGGCTATGAACTGCCCGCCTGGAAGCAGAAATGCTTCATCTTTGTGCAGCCCAACACGCGTGTCGGACCGCAAGGAAAAACCAACTACGACGTGCTGCCAACGCACATCGGCGGAGGCGTGACCAACTTTCGCATGGAAATCGAAGGCCCGGTCGACCGCCTGCTCGACAGCGTGTTGCCGCACGAGATCACCCACACCGTCCTGGCTTCGCACTTCGGCCATCCCGTTCCGCGATGGGCCGATGAAGGCGCTTCGACTACCGTGGAACACGCCAGCGAAACCGTCCGTCACGAACAACTCCTCCGCAAGTACCTGACGACGCGTCGGGGGATTCCCATGAATCAGCTGATGCTGATGCAGGACTACCCGGCGGAAATCCTCACGCTTTACGCGCAGGGTTACTCCGTGGCCCGCTTCCTGATCGAGCAGCGCGGACGACGGGAATTCGTCACCTTCCTGGAGGATTACTTCCGTCTGGGCAGCTGGACCGACAGCGTTCACCGCCACTACGGCTACGCGAGCTTGGCCGAATTGCAGGAACATTGGGTGCGTTGGGTCGCCGACGGCAACCCGTCGGTCGCCAACTATGTGAAAGCCCATCCGCAACTCGCGTCACTCGCGATCGAGCCAATGACCGGTACGCCGCCAACCGACGCCCTGGTCGCCGGAAACTACGGGCTGGTATCCCCCTCAGCAACGAGCGGAGCTCGCCCCCTCGGACCCGCCGCGCTCGGCCCAGACGCCAGCGGATGGTACGCACGGCAGCGGCAGGAAATGGCGGCACGCGAACAACTACCCCCCGCCGATCCGCCGACGACGCCTTTGCCCACGGCACCTTTGACGACAGCGCCCTTGCCCGCAGGCTCTTTGCCATCGGGGCCTCCCGCGCCGGCGTCTTGGGGACCCGCGCAGGGCACGCTTTGGCGGTAGCCAACAAACGGCCTCATCTCCCTGGACTGCGCAGTTCCTCAACCCATCATCCTCGGCCCAAGCCTGGGCTCCCCCACCAAGGCGCTCCCACCCGAATGATGCCTGTCCTTTTTCGGCTTTTTCGAGCGGCGGGGCTCGGATTGTGGTCTTGTGGCGGGGGGCCCTATATTCGCGGCCGTTGGGAACGGGAGGGAACGGGTCGTTTTGTTGCTGTTTGACCAGCGAGAAGCTGTATCGATGACAAGCCAGCCGTTGGTCCCGGTCGATCGCGCCACACCGCCATTGGTTTGGGGCATCGATGTGGGGGGAACGAACATCAAGTTCGGCCTGGTCGACGAGCAGGGTCACACTTTGGCCTTCGATTCAGTGCGGACTCTTGAACCGGAAGGCCCGGCGGCGGCGGTCGCGCGCGTGGGCGCGGCGATCGAACGGCTGGAGCAGCGGCTGGGGATTTCGCGATCGGCTGTTGCTCGCGCCGGACTTGGCTGCCCGGGCAGCATGGATCTGGCGGCGGGCATGTTGATCGAACCTCCCAACCTGCCTCGCTGGTGGAACTATCCGATCCGCGATGCGTTTGCGAAGCGGCTTGGCCTGTCGGTCACGTTTCTCAACGACGCGAACGCGGCGGCCTACGGGGAGTTCTGGCTGGGGACCGGCCGCGAACACTCGTCGATGATCCTGCTGACCCTGGGTACGGGCGTGGGCGGCGGCATCATCGTGGCCGACGAGCTGATCAACGGGGTGAATAGTTTTGGCAGCGAATGCGGTCACATTCTGGTCGACTCCCGCGACGATGCCCGGTTGTGTGTCTGGGGTGGCGGCCGCGGTCAGTTGGAGGCCTACGCGAGTGCCGGCGCTGTGGTGGAACGATTTCGGGAGAAAATCCAGCAGGCCCATCAGGCACCCCCTCCATGGGACCAGGAGGACACGAGCGAATTGACGGCGAAGCAGATCTATCAGGCGGCCGAGGCGGGTGATCGATGGGCCTTGGAGGTGATCGATGAGACCGCGCGTTGGCTGGGAATTGGGGTGACGTCGCTGGTGCACACGATCGACCCGGGGCTGGTGGTCTTGGGCGGCGCGATGAATTTTGGCGGGCCCTCGTCCCCGGTGGGACAACGATTTCTGGCGGGGGTCCGCGAAGAATTCCGACAACGGACCTTTGCCAATGTCTTCCGAGGGACAACGATTGAGTTTGCCAGACTGGGCGGGGACGCCGGCTACCTCGGGGCAGCCGGATACGCTCGAAAAGAGTACCTGGCGTCGGCCGGTTCAGGCCGATCCGTGTGAAGCAAGCGGCGCCGGTCGTTGACCGGACCCTGTCGAGGAAGGGCGGGGGGTTCCGCGTTTCGTGCGAAGCCGGCGCACGACCCTCGGCACTCCGGATGCACGGAACCGCGCACCACATCGAGACCGCGTTAGACAAATGGTACGGGGCGAAATCACCTCCATGCAGATTCGCAACTTCTGCATCATCGCGCATATCGATCACGGGAAGAGCACATTGGCCGACCGGTTGCTGGAAGCGACCGGCACGGTCAGCCGACGCGAGATGCGCGAACAGCTGCTGGATGATCTTGAGCTGGAGCGACAGCGCGGGATCACGATCAAAGCGCGGGCCGTGGCGATGAACTACGATTCGCCCGACGGCAAGTCCTACGAACTGAACCTGATCGATACGCCGGGACACGTCGACTTCCAGTACGAGGTCAGCCGGTCGCTGGCGTGCTGCGAGGGCGCCCTGCTGCTGGTCGATGCGTTTCAGGGCGTCGAAGCGCAGACCGTGGCCAACGCATTTTCGGCGATCGATGCAGGCCTGACGATCATTCCCGTAATCAACAAGATCGACCTGAGCCACGCGCGGCCCGATGAGGTCGCGCGGGAAATGGAACAGGTGCTGGGCATCGATCCGAAAGAAATCATCAAGGTCAGCGGGAAGACCGGGATCGGCGTCAACGAACTGCTGGATGCGATCGTGCAGCGCGTGCCGCCTCCAAAGGGCGACCCGAAAGCCGCGCTGCAAGCGATGGTCTTCGACAGCCATTACGACGACTACCGCGGTGCGATCACCTACGTGCGGATGATGAATGGCATGGTGCGGAAAGGCCAGAAGATCCGCTTCTTGAAGGCTGCTACGGAATACGAGGTACTGGAGTTAGGTCAGTTCGCGCCCCAGCGCCGCCCATGCGAACAGCTGCAGGCCGGACAAGTGGGTTATCTGATCTGCAACATCAAGTCGCTGGCCGATGTTCATATCGGCGATACGGTTTCGATTCCCGGTGACCGCGGAGCAGCCGCCCTGCCGGGCTACCAGCGCCCCAAACGGATGGTCTATTGCGGGCTGTATCCGAGCGATGGGCAGGATTTCTCCGAACTGCGGGACGCGCTTGAGCGGCTGAGCATCAACGATCCAAGCTTTGAGTTCGAGCCCGAAACCAGCGATGCGTTGGGATTCGGTTTCCGCTGCGGATTCCTCGGCCTGCTGCACATGGAGATCGTTCAGCAGCGGCTGGAGCAGGAATCGAATATCGATCTGGTGCAGACGGCCCCCAACGTCACCTACGAGATCGTGCTCGATACCGGGGAAAAGGTCGAGATACACAAGCCGCAGGATGTGCCGGATCCCAGCAATATCGAAGAGTTTCGCCAGCCGATCGTCCGCTGCAATCTGGTCGTGCCCAGCGAGGGTGTCGGCGGCGTGATGAAACTGTGTCAGGATCGCCGCGGTATCCAACGGTCCACGGAATATCTCGGCCCGCAACGCGTGATGTTGTCCTACGACATCCCGTTGGCGGAAGTGATCTACGACCTGCACGACAAACTCAAGAGTGCCACGCGCGGTTACGGCACGATGGATTACGAGTTGATCGGCTATGAACCGGCCGATCTGGTCCGAATGGACATTCTGGTAAATGGAAAGCGTGTAGACGCCTTAAGCATCATCTGCGACCGTCGGGATTGCGACCGCCGCGGCCGGGCAGTGGTCAAGAAACTGAAGGAAGAGATCAATCGGCACATGTTTGAAGTCGCCGTTCAGGCGGCGATTGGCGGACGGATCATCGCCCGCGAAACCGTGCCTGCCATGCGGAAGAACGTCACCGCCAAGTGCTACGGCGGCGATATTACTCGCAAGCGAAAGCTGCTCGCCAAGCAACGCGAAGGCAAGAAGCGAATGAAGGCGATCGGCAACGTTGAAATCAGTCAAAAGGCATTCATGGCCGTACTCAATGCGGGCGATCGCTGACCCCTCGCCTCGACAGGACGGCGATCGAATCCATCCAACATCGCGGAACACCAGGGAGGGAGAACATGTTCGTTTCGGCTTCCACCACCTGCCTGCCAGACCTGACGTTCGAAGAAGCAATTCCCATTTTCTGGGATCTTGAATTCACCGCCATCGAAGTAGACCTTCACGAACATGGTGGGCACATGCGGCCCAGCCAGATCCATCAGGAGTTCGATCGCTGCGTGACCAGGATCATGCAAGGTCACCGCCTGGATTTCTCCGCCTTCAGCGTGGAAATCGATCCCCAAGATCCCACACCCTACGAGACGTTTCGCTCGATCTGCCGATTTGCGAAGGCCACCAAAGTCGTCACGCTGGTGATCCCCAGCGCCGAATTGGGAACCCCGTTCAATGAAGAGGTCGAGCACCTGCAACGGATGGTGGATGTTGCCTCGAAAGACGGCGTGCGGCTGGGACTGAAATGCCAGATCGGACGGATGAGCGAAGACCCTGATACGTTGATGGTGCTGTGCAACAACGTCGATGGGTTGGGGATTACGCTAGACCCGAGCGTGTTTGTCTGCGGACCTCACCGCAACAAGAACCTCGACAAGATCTTGAAACACGTCTATCACGTCCATTTGCGTGATTCGAAAAAAGACAAGTTCCAGGTTCCCGTCGGTCAGGGTGAAATCGAATACGGCCGGCTGATCAATCAACTGGAACGCGTCAAATATGATCGCGCACTGAGCATTGAAATCTCGCCGGTGGAAGATGTCGATCAGCGCGTGGAACTTCGAAAGTTGCGAAGACTCCTCGAAAGCCTGCTGTAGCCCGCAACGGGAACGTGGCACTCCGGGGTCCCGGCTCGCGATCGACAACCCGGGCGGATGCCGCGCGGCGGGACGGAGTCTGCTAGAACATCGTTCGGCCAAAGACCGCGCTGAAGGACCAACGCGCCAGCCGCCATTTTTCCTGTCTCGACTCGGCGCTGACTCGTTCCGCCCGGTGCCTATGCCCTCGCTCCAGTTCAGCACGCGAACGCTGCTCTTGGTCATGGCCGTACTCTGCGGGACGGCTGCCGGGTTGTTCTATGCGAGCGATGTCCCGGCGATTCGCGAAGAAATCGGCCTGCTGATCGGACAGCCCATGCCCGCCAAGGCCGGCCAAAGCCGCGCGCCATGGGTGGCGTTCATCCTGTTCACCTACACCGCGCCGCTGCTGCTCGCCGGGCTGCTTTCGGTGGTCAGCAAGATCGGGCGCTGGAGTGAACAACGCCGCGAACGCACCGGCGCCATTGATTCGAACGACGAGGCAAGCGATCGACATCCACTCGATTGAAACGTCCTTCGGTCAATGTCGGCTCGGACTGTTCCATTCCGGGGGCTTACCTGACCATCAGACCTTCAGCACCCAGCGGCCCTTATGTTCGAACCGCAAGCCCGCGCCAGCCGTCGAGAACTGCTGCGCCGATCGTTGGTGGCCGCTGCCATGGCCCATTGCGGGCTGGCATCCGCGCCAAAGAGTCTCGCCGTGTCAACGATCGATGACGTCGGCCGCAGCGAGTTGCCGGATCGTTTGCAACAGATTCTGACCCGCGACGAACTGCCTGCACTCTGGGCATTGTTCAGCAACGCGGAACAAACGCAGATCCTCGAGGCATCGGGTGTTCGTGCGGCAACGGCATCTGATCCAGCCACTCCCGAAGATCAAATTCATATCGGCTCCTGCACCAAAGCCATGACCGCCACGTTGGTCGGGTTGCAGGTCGATCAAAAGAAACTGCAGTGGGATCAACCACTGGCCGCGCTGCTGCCGACCGAGGTTCTTCCATCAGGCAGCCCGCTCGCAGAACGAACGCTCTGGCAACTGCTGACACATACAGCGGGTGTACCGGCCAACGCGCCTTGGCATGACCTCAATCAAGCCGATCTTCCCACCGGCCGCCGCGAGGTCGTTCGCTGGACGGCCACTCAAGCATTGACCGCGCCAGGCAAGTTTGCGTACTCGAATACCGGCTTCGTGATCGTCGGCGCGGTCCTCGAAGAGTTGCTCGGACAACCCTGGGAACGAACGATCCGCGAACAGCTGTGGACGCCTCTGGGAATGGAGCGAGCCGGCTTTGGCCCGCCGGCCCCGCCTCAACCCAGCGGGCACTCGTGGACCGCCTCACAAGCCGTTCCTCGCCGGTCCGATAACGCGCCGGTGCTCGGCCCGGCCGGCACGGTGCATCTGCCGCTGGACCAGTGGGCTCGGTTCGCGCGGATCTTCATCCAATACAAGAACGCAAAGACACTGCTTACCGAATCCTCCTGGCGCAGACTGCAGACGCCGGCGCCCGGTACCGAAGCCGCCGCCGGATGGATGGCGGTGGAGCGACCGAAGCTGGGTGGTCGCGTGCTCACACATGCGGGCTCCAATACGATGTGGTTTGCCGTCGTTTGGGTCTTTCCGGCGCGGCAGGAATTGGCGATGGCCGCCACCAATGTCGGCGGAGACAAAGCTCCCGCCGCGTGCGATGAAGTGATCCGCCTGCTGCTGACAAGCTGAAAGACACGCCCGCTGAAAGCGCGTGCTCGCGTGACCGTGGCCCTTGATTCATGGTCGGCAACTGCCCAATCCGGGGGTTGCCAGTTACCATGACGGGCATGAGCAGCGTGATCGAACCACCGCCCGAAGTCGGCTATCAGCCCAACGAGTTTTCAGTGCTCGTTGTCGATAACGATCGCGCGCATGCCCGCGCCATGCTCGAAAGCCTTGAACGCGTTGGCTATCGATGCACGATGGCCACCAGCGGTCCCGAGGGCGCGCGGCTGATTCAACAGGAAATCTTTGACATCATCGTCTCCGATCTCGTGATGAACGAGCTCGATGGGATGCAGCTCCTGGCGCTGGCCCGGGAACGGCTCCCCGAAGCCCAGGTGATCCTGGTCACAGGCCACGCGACTGTTCCGAAAGCCGTCGAGGCGATGCAGCTGGGCGCGTTCAACTTCGTGGAGAAGCCGATCACGCCCAACCGGCTTCGCGCCGTCACCGCGAAAGCCGTCGAGGCGGTGCAATTGCGGCGGAAAAATACCGAACTGAACCAAAGGCTCGATGAGAAGTTCGGCTTTGAGGGAATCATCTACGCCAGTCCCCAGATGCAGGCGGTGATCGATCGCTTGAAGCGAATCGCGCCGACGGATGCCACCGTGCTGATCACTGGCGAAAGCGGCACAGGCAAGGAATTGATCGCGCAGGCTATTCACCAGAACAGCCCGCGGAAAAGCAAGCGACTGGTGCCGCTGCATACTCACGCCGTCGCTGAAAATCTTGTCGAAAGCGAATTGTTCGGACACGTTAAGGGCGCTTTCACGGACGCCGTGGGCGACCGCCAGGGTGCGTTTGAATACGCCAACGGGGGCACCCTGTTCCTCGACGAAGTCGGCGATATGCCGCTGAGCACTCAGATCAAACTGCTCCGCGTGCTGGAAGACGGCATGATCACGCGGGTGGGCGACAACCGTCCGATCAAAGTGAACGTTCGCCTGATCAGCGCGACAAACCGACCACTGGAAACGATGGTCGAGCGCGGTGAATTCCGATCGGATCTGTACTACCGCATCAAAGTGGTGACGGTCCAACTGCCGCCCCTCCGTGATCGACGCGAAGACATCGTGCCACTGTCCGATCACTTCCGAAAACTATTCTGCCGGCGACACAATAAACCCACGGCGCACTTTGCACCCGCCGTGATTCGGCAGTTCTACGCCTACGACTGGCCCGGCAACGTGCGACAGCTTCGCAACTTCGTCGAGACGATGGTGGTACTCGATTACGACGGCCTGTTGGATGTCGATGACCTGCCGCCCGAATTGACGGTCGACCTGCCGACACCGGCTTCGGAGAGCGATGGCGAGAGCATCGCCACGGCGGTCGCCGTCCCCGCCGGGGATCCGCTGGGACTGATCGGGAGGCCGATGGCTGACATCGAAAAATGGGCCATTCAAGAAACACTGCGGATGACTGCCGGCAATCGAGAAGAGGCCGCGCGAGTACTCGGGATCGGCGCTCGAACACTTTACCGGCGGTTGGACCAGTACAAGCAGGAAGAGCCCGAGTCCTGAGCGGATCGATCCGCGATGGATTCTCGCTTGCTCGGCACGGGGAACGGGGCAGGGCATGACCGCAACGCAGGCGGTCGATGCCAACGCCTCTTCGACAGCCGAATCACTTCCCCCTGCAGCCGATGCGCTGCCACAGATGCCGTGACCGCCGGAGCCCTGGTTGCGGACCTCAGACGGTCAACCGCTGATCGGCTGCATGCCGCGGCGGCAGCCTGAAGTTTTTCGATTGGCTGAAGAACTCGATCGGGTTCTCGTAGACCACTCTTCGAATCAGATCTTCGCTGTGGCCGCGCCGACGCAATTCAAAAATCAGATCAGGAATCGCTGTCGGCTTGCTCGGTCCCCAGTCGCCAGCCGAATTCGCCATCAACCGCTCCGGCCCGTACCGCTCGATCATGTCCGCGGCGCGCTCGGGAGTGCACTTGGTCACCGGATAGAGCGTCATGCCGGCCCAGTAGCCGGCGTCCAGCACCGCGCGGATCGTATGCTCCTCGACGTGGTCCACCAGCACCCGCTGCGGCTCCAGTCGCCGATCTGCCTGCAACATATCCAGGATCATCCGTGTGCCTTGATATTTGTCCTCCAGGTGCGGCGTGTGGATCAGAATCAGCTGCTCATAGTGCGCCGCCACATCAAGGTGCTCCAGAAAAACCGTGGCTTCATTCCGCGTATTCTTGTTCAAACCGATCTCGCCGATGCCCAATACATTGGACCGGTCCAGGAACTCGGGAATCATCCGAATCACTTCGCGCGACAGGGCAACGTTCTCAGCCTCCTTCGCATTGATGCACAACCAGCAGTAGTGTTGGATCCCATACTGGGCGGCACGCTTTGGCTCGACTTCCGTCAACTGCCGAAAGTAATCCCGAAAGCCGTCCGCGCTGCCACGATCGAATCCGGCCCAGAACGCAGGCTCACTGATGGCCACGCACCCCATTCGCGACAGCGTCGCATAGTCGTCGGTAATCCGCGACACCATGTGCAAGTGTGGATCGATGTAGTCCATGGTTGGATCAGTTCTCTAAAGTTGTGCGTGTGGGAGTGTAGCGGGATCCGCGGTCGCAAGCGGACCATTCACCGAGGGTCAGACGCCAAACTCGCCGCGCCATTGCGGCCGATACTCGCGGCTGAACAACAACTGCAGCCGCTCGGCTCGATCCGCTCCGTCGGCAGGCGCAAGCAGGATTTTCAGCGCTTCTTGCCACAGCGATTCTCGCGTGTCGGACCCGCTCCGCGATCGTTCATCACCCTCGGAGCCACATTCAGAATGCTGCTCACGAGCGCGGTCCAAACGATCCAGAACGGCCGCTAGCTCCAGCAATCGAGCCCGAACTTCCAAGTGGTGCCGTTCGATGACTTGGTTTGGCGCCAACACAGCAAACTCCTCCGCGACTTGCAACGGCTCACCGCCGTGCGCCCTTGGCCGACCTGGGCCTCGGGAGACGATGCCACCCCGATCGATCGTTCATTCTAGCAGCCTGACCCCGCGGGCTCCCGCCCGCCAATCGTGCGGGTCGTAACGATTCGACCGCCTCATCGGCCGGATCGACTACGAATTTCGCCCCGCCTGTCGGCCGGCGCGGCGCATTGCGCCGGCACTGAGCCACACGTTTTCTACGGGGATTACTTTCCGTGGATCGCGCGCGACCAGAGCCTGCCGACGCCGCGGTGACCGGGGCGGGGATCCATCATGCTCGGCGACCTGGAACGCACCTTTGAGCTGCTCGCGCGAACGCGCCAGCCAGTCGCTCTCGATCTGTTGATCGCCGCAATGGATTCGGCGGCGCCGTCGGTGCGGAAACTGGCGGTCCGCAGCCTCCTGCAGCGCGGCGAAGAACGAGGCCTGCAGGCGATCATCGATCATTGGCATGGCCTTGACCCGGGAGAAATCGAAACGCTGTGCGAGCATGAGCGACGACTCACGCCCAGCATCATCCGAACCTTGTCACGAAGCACGGGCGAGGTAGTAGGACAAGCCATCGCCGCAGCCCGCCGACTGCACTCCCTACGGACGATCCCCGCGCTGCTGGAAATTGCGCAGGCTGCGGACTCTCCGCATCAGTCGGTCGCCATTCAGACCATTTTGCATCTGGCCAACAGCCTCGGCCGCGCTGCCCGCCAGGATCGCGACACGCCCTCGTTGCGTGCTCCGGTCCTCGAGCGACTGGCGGATGCAGTGCGTCGTTTTCCCAGGCACCGGCATGCCGACCTGGTAGACGCGTTTCTATGCGCGGTCCGTTGGGAAGACGGCTGCTTGACCAGTTTGCTGGCCGATGATGAACCGACCAGCCAGATCATCGCGCAGCGTCTCGAGCACAGTCCGCAACCAGGGGTCATTCAACTGCTTGCCGGATGGATTCGGCGACACCGCATCCCCAACCTCGTGCAGCGAGTCCTTCGTAACCGCAGCGATCAGACATTCCGCGACGAACTGCTAACCTGCGTCGGCCAGGATCCGTCGAGTCATGTCTTGAAACAACTCCGCTCGCTCGGCACGCCCGCATGCTGCCGCCCGATCGATCGGCTGTTCGTGCAGCTTCCACGAACTGCCTGGCCGGCCGCCGTTCATTTGATTGCCGCCAGTGAAGCCGACAGCTTGCGGACCCTTCGCATGCTGCTCGATGCATTGGATCTCCACGATTCCCCGACAACCGAATCCGCCATCCGTGAGTTGCAGAAACTCAACGGGATCGATCCTCAGGTTTGGCTGCGGGCGGCGGCCGAAATCGGCGAGCCCGATGCCGGAGTCGCGGCGCAGCTCTTGGAACGGATGCTCCGCTGGCTCCGTGCCGGAGATGAACGGCTGCAGGCGGCGATTCGCGAGCTGCTGACAGTCCTGCGGATCGAATCGTTGGTCCCACTGCTTGAAACGTTGCGCCCGGCCACGCGGCGGCAGTTGGGACAGGTGGCGCGGGTGGTGGATCTGGAAGCGGTTCCACGCCTCAGCAACCTGCTTCGTCATCCCGTGCTCGCCCGCCGGCTGCAGGCCGTTGAAGGTGTTCTGGCGCTCCAAGCTGCGGACGAGTTACTGGGACCTTTGGTGCGGATGGTCGAGAAAGATTTCGCAGAGGCTCGCGCCGCCGCCTTGGTCGCTCTCCGCGAAAGTCGCTCGCCACATGCCGTTCGACTCTTGCAACGCCTGCGACTCGACCCTACGCTGTCCGATCTCCCGCCATCTGCGGCGACGAACGAATCCACCCCTATCGTTCCGCCTCTCCCGACTGCGGATCGCAGATCGACGGCAGCAACCACGAATGCAGCATCCACGACGGCAGAATCCGCTGTGTTACCTCACCCGGCACTCGCTTGCGGATGCTTTTGGGGTTGGAGTCTGCCGATCGTGCACTTCAATCGCGACCTGCAGCTTGGCTTTCTCGCCATGTTGCTGGCGATTGCCATCGGCGCGGCTTGGTGCCTGTGGCAGCGCCATCAAAGGCTCCGCCATTCCCCCGAGGGCTTGAACTATCGGCTTTGGCAGGAACTATGTCGCGCTCATCGCTTGTCGCATCGGGATCGGCGCGCCTTGCGGCTGGCCGCCGAGTCGATCGGGCTGACCCAGCCAGCGCAACTCTTCGTGCTTCCGGAATCGCTCGATCAAGCCATTGCAGCGAACATCGACCCGCGCCGTCAGGCACGGCTTCAGTCGCTCCGCGGCCGGTTCTTTGAATGACCGCAAGTCGGCAAGTCGGCGAGTCGGCACGAGGCGACCGGAACTCGCGCGCTGGCTAACGCGGCCTGTTCAGTGTGTTGCGGATCGGGTCCAGCAGGCTCTCAGCCCACGGTGAATCGCCGTGCAGATCGATCAGCTCATTCAGCAGACGATCGCGCTCGGCGGGCGGTTTCTGCTGGATCCAACCGATCAATGCCTCGAGCGTCCGCGCTTGCGGGCTCGAGGAGGCAGGAGGCAGGGCCGACCAATCCTCGCGGAGCTGCATCGCCATTCGTCGCAGCTCTTCACTGGCCTGGGCCGGACTTGTCGGATCGCCATAGATTTCCAGCCATGCGTTGAGCCGTTGCTGCGCGCGATAGGGCTCATTCGACTGTTGCTTAATGATGCTCTCCAGCGCCTCGGCCGCGGATCCTTCCTGCTCTGAACGGATCAGTCGGCCCCCGGTTTGCAGCTTGCGCAGCGATTTCTGATCTTCTGCGATTCGCTGCCACTGCCGGATCTCACCGGCGCGCGGATCATCTGCAAACCGACGCAGGAAATCGGCGGCCGTGGTTCCCAGCGCGTTATAGTCCTGCCGCGAGTCCGCTGCTTGCAACTCGGCGTATAACTCGTCCGCCGACGGAGGCCACGCCAACCAAGTGATGCCGGCGATCGCGCCCAGCAACAGGACCGCCAGCCCCACAGTCGAAGCCAAATGCTTCCAGTCGTGCTTGGGCCCTTCCACTGGCGCCACGTTGGTCGCCGCGCGACGACGGTCCTCCTTCCCCACTTCGATGAAATGCGTGCTGGGCGGTGGCAGGGGCGTGGAAGGAGTGATCGCACCACCCTGCGGCGATGCGGTCACGGCGGAATGGATCCCCGCCTGCGCGGGCTGCGAAAGCAACGTTTCCGCAGGCTCGCCCGGCTCGCTGCTGCGAAGCGCCGACTGGCTCAATTTGCTGTCTGCGCGAGGAATCGCACCAGTCTCGGTCCCCTGTGCCTGACCGCCGGTGGAACGGCGTCTGAATCCTTCGCGCATGCTCCGCAGCCGGTTGCCGACGGCTAGTGCTGTCGGCGGCCGTTGTTCAGGATCTTTCGCAAGCAGCTCATCGATCAGCTCGACCAATTCCGGAGGTGCCTCGGGACAGATCAAGTCAAGCGGCGGGGGAGTGGCGGTTTGCAGGCGGGCAATCACTTGCGTCACGTTGCCTCCGGCAAATGGCGCACGTCCCGCCAACAGCGAATACATCACGCTACCCAGCGCATACAGATCGCTGCGGGCGGAGACTGGCTTGCCCGCCGCTTGCTCGGGTGCCATGAAGTCGGCAGTGCCCACGACCGATCCGACGACGGTTGCCTCTTCGGCTCCAAACAGTTTGGCGATCCCGAAGTCAGTGAGTTTCAAAACGCCCTGCGGACCGATCAGCAGATTTGCCGGCTTCAGATCGCGATGGATCACTCCCAAATCATGGGCGTGTTTCAATGCCAAACAGATATCGATCGACCACGTCAGAACATCTTCCCAGGGAATGCGTCCGGTCTTCCGTTGATGCTCTTGTAAGCTCGGTCCGTCCACTAACTCCATCGCATAGAACAGTTGCCCGTTCTCTTCACCGTAGCCGAGCAGGCGCGCAATGTTGGGATGATCCAGCTTCTTCAGCGTCTCGATTTCGTTGGCGAATCGCCGCCGAAAACGCGGCTGGTCGGCGACCGCTCCGGCAATCAGCTTCAAGGCCACCGGCTCGCCGCTCCGCGCGTGCTCGCCGCGATACACCGTGCCCATCCCTCCACGGCCAAGCTCACCCGTGACGCGATACGGTCCCAGATACTCGGGCACTTTGGTCATCCACCGCTCCTCATGTACTCGTCGACGTCAGTCTAGTTTGGCGGGCAGCTGAAGGCACAGCGGCTATCGGCCGAAACTCCCACTGTGATCAACGCCCATCGACGCGCCGCACGTCGGCGGGTCCGAGTTGTAGGATGGCGGAAAAAGCCGGGCACCAAGTGTCACCCATCACGCACCCCATCGGATAGAGGCGCCATGAGCCCGCCGGATATCAGTCCGAACGATCGCCTGACGATTCTCTGGTCGCCGCGGTGCGAGGAACACGAAACAGGCCGTCATCCCGAATGCCCCGCGCGAACGCGCGTCATCGGCGAGCATCTGCGGCGGCAGGGCTGGCCCGCACGATGCACCTGGCTGGAACAGTGGCCCCTGGCCACGGATCAAACCCTGCTGGCCGTGCACGGCGCGGAATACCTGCGGACGCTCGCGCGTTGGCAGCAGGCGGGCGGGGGCCAGGTCGAGGCGGACACGGTGATGAGCGGCCGCAGCGAAACGATCGCGCGACTGGCAGCCGGCGCTGGAATCGAAGCGGTCGATCGTGTACTGCAAGGTCTCACACAGAGAGCCCTGGCGTTGACTCGCCCGCCCGGCCACCACGCGCTGGCCAATCATCCGATGGGCTTCTGCCTGCTGAACAACATCGCCATTGCAGCGCGACATGCGATTCGCACGCATGGTTTGGCTCGAGCCATGATCGTCGACTTCGACGTCCATCATGGCAACGGTACCCAGGATGCGTTTTGGACCGACGGACAGGTCGCGTTTCTTTCGATCCACCGCTATCCCTTCTATCCGGGCAGCGGCGCGGCGCATGAAACGGGTGCCGGTGCCGGACTGGGCTGGATCCGCAACGTGCCCGTGGCCTTCGGAACCCGGCGGAAAGAGATCCAGGAGCAATTTCGAGCGGCGGTCGAACAACTCGCGGAGAAAACGGGCCCCGAGCTGTTACTGATCAGCGCTGGATTCGATGCCCATCGACTCGATCCGATCGGCTCCCTGGGCCTGGAGCACGACGACTTTCGACAGTTTACCGACGTGCTGCGGCAGATCGCCGACACTTATTGCCAAGGTCGGATCGTGAGCATGCTGGAGGGCGGCTACAACCTGACGGAGTTGCCGCTGAGCGTCGAGCAGCATGTGTTGGGGCTGGCAGCGGAGCGCGGTTGAACACGCCCGCGTCCGGATCCGTGTTCCGGACGCGGAAACTTTCCAACAGTCCGCGGGCTCGACTACAGGAAGATGTAACCTTCCTCGCCGTGCTGCGTCACGTCGAGCCCCTTCTGTTCATCCTCGGCGTGTGCTCGCAAGCCGATCGTCAGATCGATCACCTTGAGGATCACAAAGCTGCCGACGATTGCCAGCACGTAGGTGATCGTCACGGCAACGATCTGAGCCAGCACCAACGAGATCTCGCCGTCGATCCAGCCAATCGGTGCGCCGCCCCCTTTGAGGTTGTTGATGTTGCGGGTGGCGAATACGCCGGTGAGGACTGCGCCCAACGTCCCACCCAGGCCGTGAACGCCGAACGCGTCCAGCGCGTCATCGTACCCGCATCGTTGCTTCAACCAGGCACAGCCCCAGTAGCAGACTGCGCCGGCCAGCAATCCCATACCGATGGCCGCCATCGGCCCGACATACCCGGCTGCCGGCGTAATGCAAACCAGACCCGCGACGGCTCCGCTGCTTGCGCCGAGCACGGTGGGCTTGCCGCGTTGCAGCCATTCGATGGCGGCCCACATCACGGCGCCGCCCGCCGCTGAGAAATGCGTCGCGCAGAAAGCGCTCGATGCCAGGCCGTCCGCTGCCAGACCGCTGCCAGCGTTGAAGCCGAACCAGCCCACCCACAGCATCGCAGCACCCAGCGCCGTGTACGTCAAATTGTGCGGCGGCATCGGCTCGCGGCGATGTCCCATCCGCGGTCCGACCATCAGCGCCGCCACCAGCGCGGAGACTCCGCTGCTGATGTGCACCACCGTCCCGCCGGCAAAGTCCAACGCGCCGCCCAGAATCGAATTGTCACCGCCATAGGCCAGAATCCCGCCGCCCCACACCCAGTGCGCCAGCGGACAATAGATCAACAGGCTCCATGCCAGCAGAAAGGCGACCGTCGCCGAGAACTTCATCCGCTCTGCGAACGCGCCGCAGATCAAGGCCGGAGTGATGATGAAGAACATCCCTTGAAACAAAGCGAAGGTCATCAACGGAATCACGGGCTCAGCATTTCCCGGATACATCGGTGTGATGATCCCGCTGGAGGCTTCGTCGTAGGTCCGCGTGACGCCTCGCAGGAAAATGTGATCCAGGCTTCCGAAAAAGGGATTCGAACCACCGAAGCACAGCGAATAACCGATCACCCCCCAGACGATCGTCAGCAGTCCCATCAAGAAAATGCACTGCATCATCACGCTCAGCACGTTCTTGCGGCGGACGAGCCCCCCGTAGAACATCGCCAGACCCGGCGCTGTCATGAACAGCACCAGGGCACTGCAGACAAGCATCCAGGCGTTATTTGCTGCGACCAAGGCCTCAGAGCCGGTTGCCTGCGCCCAGAAAGTCGGTAATGCAAACACGGCGTCTTCCTCACACTTCGAGTCGGGGGAGACAGAGGTCCGAGCGACCGGTCAGCCGCGGACGAAGCCGCGAGCGGCCAACCGCGATCGCCGCGGTTTGATGGCAAAATCGTATCGCCTGTCCGAGGGGCCCGCGAGTCGGCTCGAATCCTTGGCAATTTGCCGGTTCTTCCCAGGTCCCGCCATGGGCCACCCGGATCAGGCTTGCCTTAGCGCCTTGGCCTCCGCGGCGTAAAATACGGGTTTGGTCGCTGCCCGCATCACTCCACTGAGCCGTGCATGACCCAAGCTAAAGCCGAGTATTCGTCCAGCGACTTGCTGCATTTGTCCGACCTCGAGCACGTCCGGCAGCGACCGGGCATGTACATTGGGGATACGGCCCAGCGCGGCCTGCACCACTTGGTCTATGAAGTCGTCGACAATTCGATCGACGAAGCGATGGCCGGGTTTGCACGGACCGTCACGGTCACTGTGCACAACGACGGGTCGGTGACCGTCGAGGACGACGGCCGCGGCATTCCGGTCGACCGCCACGAGCAGCTCAGCGAAGAGATGGGGCGCGACGTCAGCACGCTCGAAGGCGTGATGACCGTGCTCAAGTTCGGCGGGAAGTTTCAGAAAGGCGCCTACCAGACCAGCGGCGGCTTGCACGGCGTGGGCGTGACCGTCGTGAACTTCCTGAGCCAGTGGTGTCGGGTGGAAGTCAGCCGCGACGGCTTTGTGTGGGCGCAGGAGTTCGAGCGGGGCGTGCCCGATGGGCCGATCCGCCAGGTCCGCTCTTCACAGAAGACCGGCACGAAGACCACGTTCAAGCCGGACGGGCAGATCTTTCCGAACACGAAGTTTCAGTTCGACACGCTGCTCAAGCGACTGCAGGAACTGGCGTTTCTGAACAGCGGCGTGCGAATCAAGTTCCTCGATGAACGGAACGGCGAAGGCGGCGACTTCTGCTACGAGCGCGGGATCGTCGAATTTGTCGAACACCTCAATCGCGCCAGCGACACGCTGCACAAGGATGTGATTCTGATCCAAGGGGCGCGGGACGGCGTCAGCTACGAAATCGCGGTGCAGTACTCGGGCGAGTACACCGAAAACGTTCAGTCGTACGTCAACAACATCCATACGATCGAAGGCGGTACCCATGTCAGCGGGTTTCGCGCGGCGCTGACGCGAACGCTGAACAACTACGGCAAGAAGGAAAATCTGTTCAAGGACCTGACGCCCTCCGGAGACGATTTCCGTGAAGGGCTGACGGCGGTGATCAGTGTCCGGGTGCCACATCCGCAGTTCGAGGGCCAGACGAAGACGAAGCTGGGCAACAGCGAGGTCGAGGGCATCTTGAACCAAGGCGCTGGCGAAGCGCTTGCCACGTACCTGGAAGAGAATCCGAAGACGGCACGGGACATCGTCCGCAAGGGGATTCTGGCGGCCGAGGCGCGGGAAGCCGCGCGGAAAGCCAAGGACCTGCTGCGGAAGCGGAAGGACGCGCTGGGCGGCGGCGGATTGCCGGGCAAGCTCCGCGACTGCATCAGCCGCAACATGGAAGAATGCGAGCTGTACCTGGTGGAAGGCGATTCGGCCGGCGGCAGCGCCGAAGGCGGTCGGATGCGACAGTACCAAGCCGTGCTACCGCTGCGTGGCAAGATCATCAACGCGTACAAGAGCCGCGAAGACAAGGTGCTCGCCAACGAAGAAGTGCAGAGCATGATCCAGGCGATCGGTACGGGGATCGGTGCCGATCAGGACATTGCCAAGCGGCGTTACAACAAGGTCATCATCATGACCGACGCGGATGTGGACGGCAGTCACATCCGCACGTTGCTGCTCTGCTTCTTCTATCGGCAGATGTATCAGTTGGTCGCGGATGGGCATGTCTATGTGGCGCAGCCTCCGCTGTTCCGCGTGGTCAGCGGCAAGGAACGGCGGTATGTGCAGACCGATGAAGAGATGCGGAGCGAGCTACTGGTTCGCGGGCTGCAGGGCTGCGAGTTGACGGCCGAGGATGGTCGGCGGGTCGAGGGCGACCGGATGCAGCAGCTGTGCGCGACGCTGGCCGATATCGAGGATTCGGTGATGGCCCTCGAGCGGCGCGGCGTGAACCTCCGCAGTTTGGCGCTCCGCGCGGACCCGGCGAACAATCGGTTACCCGTGTATCAGTTGTTTATCAACGGCGAGGAGCACTGGTTCCACGACGACGACGCGGCCGAGGCGTTTTTGAAGACTCGAGGCCTGTCGCTGGAGGCTCCGGCCCCGCCGGCCAATGGCGATGGCGCGGGGAGTGTCGGCGAGCCCACGGAAGCGAAAGCGGCGCCGCTGGCCAAGGCGCCGTTCCGGCTGCGGGAGCTGCATGAGGTTCGCACGATCAACGCGGGGCTCCGCGACCTGGCCGGATTCGGCTTTGGGGTCGATGATCTGATTCCTCAGGAGCGAACGGGCACGAATGACCCGCGGTTTGTGTTTCAGCGGGGCGAGACGATCAAGGGGATCGAGGATCTGCGGTCGTTGGTGGCTGAGGTCCGGGCGGCGGGCGAAAAGGGGCTGACGGTCACCCGCTTCAAGGGGTTGGGTGAAATGAACGCCGACGAGTTGCGAGAGACGACGCTCGATCCGGCCAATCGCACGCTGTTGAAGGTGAACCTCTCGGACGCCGGCGCCGCCGACGAAATGTTCCGCCTCCTGATGGGCGACAAAGTCGAACCTCGCCGCCAGTTCATCGAAACCCACGCCCTCGAAGTCCGCAACCTGGACGTCTAACAGACGGACACGGGCTCGACCGACGTTCGACGATGATTCACGAATCGCCGCGTGAGGGTCTGTTATGGCAGTCTCTCGATCGACGGTCATCGATCGAGTTCCAAAAATGCTGCGGAGTCGCGCTAGTCGCAAGAGGCCCGTTACTGCGCGGGGCCGCCGCGGAGCCGGTCTTGCGCGTGGAGGGCGCGGAGGTGCTGCTGGGTGGGAGTTTCACCGAGCCCCAGCTGGCGCGCCATCTGGCCGATCGTCATGGCAGAGTCATTCGACCAGAACACGCCGCGGTCTTCTGATTCCGAATAACTGATGCCGACACGATCC
>Ga0114939_10000605_pt1 | contig 29936 bp, 24 predicted proteins | sample AshMeaCrysSpring_FD_87196 | JGI IMG/M metagenome (GOLD analysis project Ga0114939, IMG submission 87196) | Groundwater microbial communities from Big Spring, Nevada to study Microbial Dark Matter (Phase II) - Ash Meadows Crystal Spring | ecosystem: Environmental > Aquatic > Deep subsurface >...
CGGCGCCCGCCGGGGCAGCCCGTTGGTCCTCGGGGTCGGAAAAAATGAACACTTCCTCGCCAGCGACGTGGGGGCCATCGTCGCCCACACCCGCGACGCCGTCTATCTCAACGATTACGAGATCGTCTGCCTGCGGGCGGATTCCTTCGACATCTCGACGCTCGCGGGATCCGATGCGAACTACCAGGTGAGCCGGGTGGAATATTCGGCCGAAGATGTGGACAAGGGGGCCTACCCGCATTTCATGCTCAAGGAAATCCACGAGCAGCCCGCCACCGTGCGCGACGCCCTCCGCGGACGCCTCTCGCCCGAGGAGGCCACGGCCAAGCTGGGCGGGCTGAACATGACCAACGCCGAATTGCGGGCCGTCGAGCGCATCGTGCTGAGCGGGTGCGGGACCGCCTTCCATGCGGCGATGGTGGGCGAATACCTCATCGAATCGTTGGCGCGCATCCCGGTCGAATGCGAGTTCGCCAGCGAACTCCGCTACCGCAATCTCCCCACCACGAAGGACACCCTCGTCTTCGTGATCAGCCAGAGCGGCGAGACCGCCGACACCCTCGCCGCCCTACGCGAAAGCCAGCGCAAAGGCCACCGCACGCTCGGCATCTGCAACAACGTCGCCAGCACAATCGCCCGCGAAAGCGACGGCGGCGTCTATATGCACGCCGGCCCCGAGATCGGAGTCGCGGCCACCAAGTCGTTCACCTCGCAGCTCACGATCATGGGCCTTCTCGCCCTGCTCCTCGGCCGGATCCACTACCTCTCGTTCGCCGAGGGGATGGAGATCCTGAGGGAATTCGAAAAATTGCCCGACAAAATCGCAAGCATCCTCGCCGGCGAGGGGCGCATCGCCGCCATTGCGCGCAAATACGCGAAGGCGAAAAATTTCCTCTTCATGGGCCGCCAGGCCAACTACCCGGTCGCGCTGGAAGCCGCCCTCAAGCTCAAGGAAATCAGCTACATCGCGGCCTCCGGGTATCCGAGCGCCGAACTCAAACACGGGGTCATCGCCCTCGTCAACGAGGAGACCCCGTCGGTTTTCATCGCGCCCGATGACGCCGTCCGGGAAAAGAACCTCAGCAATATCGAGGAAGTCAAAGCGCGCCGCGGGCCGGTCATCGCGGTCGGCACCGAGGGCGACGAGCATCTGGAGGAGCTGGTGGATGATGTGATGTTCATCCCGTCGGCTCCGGATTACCTCGTGCCGATCCTGAGCGTGGTGCCGCTCCAGCTCTTTGCGTATCACATCGCGGTCGAGCTGGGTTGCGATGTGGACAAGCCGCGCAACCTCGCCAAAAGCGTGACCGTCGAATAACCCCGCCGCCATGGCCCACCTCACCATCCGCTATTCCAGCGCCGTCATCGGCAAACAGACCGAGGCCCATGTGCTCGTGCCCGACACGGGAACGCCGCCCTTCCCCGTGCTCTACCTCCTCCACGGGCTCAGCGACGACAGCACGACATGGACCCGCCTCACCCGGCTGGAAGCCTACGCCGCCCAATACCCGCTCATCATCGCCATGCCCGACGGCTACCGCGGGTTCTACACCGACCACGAGCAGGGGCCCGCCTTCGGCCGCCACATCGGCGAAGAATTTCCCGCCCTCATCGAGCGCCTCCTCCCCGCCCACCCGCGGCTCCGCAGCATCGGCGGACTCTCCATGGGCGGCTACGGCGCGCTCCGCATCGGGCTCGAATCCCCCGGCCGCTTCCGCTCGATCCACAGCCACTCCGGCGCGCTCGGCTGGGGCCGCAACAACCAATACACGCTCGCCAAGAAAGTCTTCGGACGCGGCCCGGAATTCCTCGCCGAACTCCGCCGCGCCTTCGGTCCGCGCCCCGACGGCACCCGCCACGACCTCCTCGCCCTCGCCAAAGCCGCCAAGGCCGCCCGCAAACTCCCGGCCATCCGCCTGGATTGCGGCACCGAGGATTTCCTCCTTGAGACCAACCGCAAATTTGTCGCCGGACTCCGCGATGCCGGCATCCCGCACCACTACTCGGAGCACCCCGGCGCGCACGACTGGCAATACTGGGACACCCACATCCAGGCCGCCCTCGCCTTCCACGCCGCCGCGTTGTTGAAACCAAAACCCGCCTCTCAAAGCTGAACGCCCGACGGGTCCGCGAAGCTCAAATCCGCAACAACCCCGTTCAAATTAGGGGTCAGTGTGCAATTTCTCCTTTTTACACACCCAACGCCTTTATCGAGCCACGTCGGCGGCAGCCTTACTTTTCGCTCGGAGGCCGACCGGATTAGCCTTCACAAACCAAGGGAAGGGGGGCGCTCAAGGAAAAGTGGCTAAGGCAAAATTGTTCTCGGAAAACAGAGGCCACCTGGACTTGGATCGCCCGGACGTGGGGTGGCGAGCGGCTGGAAATGTTGAGCCAGGCGAACCTCCATTGCGTTCTTCACGGGTGGGGCTTCGCCATGTTTTAACATCCGACTTGGCCGGATGATGGGCTCTTTAGCGAGAAATTGCACACTGACCCCTATCTGCTCTGACCCCTATCTGCTATCTGCCCGCCGCCGAAAAGCGCGTCACCACAAAACTCGCCGCCCGGCGCGGGTCTGTCCCGCGCGCCATGGCGGATGGGGCGGAATGGACTCCGTCCTTTGGCCTGCGCCCCTTCGGGGTTCCGCCTGCGGCGGGATCTGTGGCGCGTTGCGCCGCTCGAACGGCGTTCGAACCCCGCCCCCGGGGGATGCTTTGAGCCGCCCTCGGCGGCATGGCGGATGGGGCGGGATTCGAACCCGCGGTGCCGGTTAGGGCACACCCGCTTTCCAGGCGAGCACATTCGACCACTCTGTCACCCATCCATCTCTGCGACGAGGCAGGTTTTCCATCTAACCCGATCCCGGCGCGGGCCGCAAACAAAACTGTGACGGAAATGGCACCCCGCCCACGGCCTTTTTATTTGGACGGATTTGTCGGAGTGCTCCCCTTTGTGCGGTCCCCCCGAAGCTCCACTTGGGACTGAAGACCGGATAAATCCGGGACTCCAACAAGGCACACCGATGTCCGAATACAAATGCCGTGCCACGGCTTCCACGGCCGTCTCAGGCGGCCGGAGCGAGGACGCTTTGGAAAATTTCGCGGTGGGATGCGGTCCACGCGCTGGAATCGAATTTTGCCATGGCGGCAGCGCGGGCGGCGCGGGCGGCCTGCGGGAGGTTGGCGGCGAGGTCACCGACGGCTGCGGCCATGACCGGGCCGGACGGGGTGGGGAGGTGGTCCCATGTGTCCGGGAGGTCGATCAAGCGGGCGCAGGCGGGGTCGGTCATCTCGGGGAGTCCGCCGGAATTTGATCCGACCACGGGAAGGCCGCAGGCGAGCGCTTCGGCGACGACGGTCGGACAGGGGTCTTTGTATTTCGGGTGGAGGAGGATGTGGTGGGAACGGTAAATGGCGGGAGCTTCGGCCTGGGTGAAGGCGGGCAGGAGCTCGACGTGTGCGCCAAGGGACCTTCGGGCGATGTGGCGCGAGACCTCCGCCGCGGCTCCCGGCCAGATGAGGCGGCCGGCGATGGTGAGGCGGGCGTCGGTGCCGCCTGCGCGGAGTTCGGCCAGCGCATCGATGGCGCGGAGGACCCGGTCGGGATAATTCTGAGTCCCCATGGCGAGGAGGCGTAGGGGCTCGGGCGGGAGGGGCGGACCGGGCGAGAAAGCGGCGAGGTCCACCGGGTTGAGCAGGAGGCGCGCGGGCGTTTCGGCCGGGCCGAGGAAGCGGTCGGCGCAGTCTTTGCAGAAGGCGGATTGGTAAACGACGAAGTCGGCCATGGCACGCAGGCGCCGCATGGGGGCGTTGTGCCGTTCGTGTTCCCGGCCGGCCCAGCCGGGGTAGCCGACGCCGTTTTGGTTCCAGACGAAGCGGATGCCGCGCGAGCGGGCGAGTTCGACGAGTGCGGCGGGGTCGGGTGGCAGGGCGCTGCTCACGAGGTAGAGGATGGTGAACCGGGATTCGTCGGCGGGGAAGGCCCTCCGGAGTGTGAGCAACTTCACCGCGCCGCCATGAATCAAGCGGCCGTCGTCGAGAAGCCCGCCGAATCCGAGGACCGGCCGCGAGGGGTCGTCAACCGGCGCGAGGGAGATGCCCGCGCGGGCGGCGGCCAGCTTCCTTCGCCCGCCCGCCCCGAGCCACCCTGCCACAGCCTCCCGCACCCGCCATGGCACAAGGCCGGTCACAGCCGCAAAAGGAACTCACGGAACGCGGCCGCGCCGGCTTCGAGGGCGGCGATTTCGATGAATTCGTCGCAGGTATGGGCCTGGGCGATCGAGCCCGGCCCGAGCGCGATGGCGGGCGTGCCGACGGTGGCAAACGAGGCGGCATCGCAGAACCAGGGGGCGGTGGTGGGTTCGATGCCCATCCCGCGCAGGATTCCGAGCACCGGGTGGCCGGGGTCGGTGTCCAGGGGAGACGAGACCGCCAGCACGGCCCGCACATTCGGAGCCTCCGCGGCCCGCGCGAGCGCGGCCGCGTCGAAGCCGGGCACCGTGCGCACATCGATGCCGACCTGGCAGTGATCGGGCACCACATTCACTTTGGAACCCCCTTGGATCGTGCCGACGCTGAGGGTCGGCGAACCGAGGACGGCATGGTGGCACGGCGCGGCCTCGAAGGCGGCGCGGACTCGTGCGATGGCGGCGATGGCGGCGTCGATGGCATTGATGCCCGCCTCGGGGGTCGATGCGTGCGCGCTGCGTCCGGTCGCTTCGAGGGTAAGCCACGCGGACCCTTTGTGGGCGCGCACGGCCCGCATGTCGGTGGGCTCGCCGGCGATGACAAAGTCGAATGTTTCCGTAGCAGCCAGCGCCTTCGATCCATGGAGGCCGGCTTCCTCGCCCATGAGTCCGGCAAACCAGATTTCCCATCCGAGCGAGGCAAGGCGGCCGGCCCCGACCTCGCGCAGTGCCCAGAGCATGGCGGCCATGGGGCCCTTGGTATCACTGGCTCCCCGGCCATACATGCGCCCGCCGCGGATTTCCGCCGCGAAGGGGTCGATGGTCATGCCGACCACGCTCACGGTATCGGTGTGCGGAGCAAGGAGGAGCCGGGGCTTGCCGGGGCGGTCGGAGGGAAAACCGGAGACCACATTCGGGCGGCCGGGAAGAACCTCGTGCAGGCACACGCGGGCTCCCATCGCTGTGAGTGTGTCCGCGAGGAACTCCGCGATTTTTCCCTCGCCCGGGTCGGGGACTCCCGGGTCGCCGTCCGGGTTGACGCTCGGGATGCGGATGAGCGAGGCGAGGAGGTCGGCGGGGCTCACGCGCGGGTCGAGAGATACCACTCCACGAATTTGGGGATCCCCTGGGCGATGGGAACGCGCGGGTTGTAGCCGAGGAGGGCGCGGGCTTTGTTGATATCGGCGCAGGTGAGCGGCATGTCGCCCTGTTGTTCGGGGAGACGCTCGATGACGGCCTTCTTGCCGAGGGCTTCCTCGATCGAGGCGATGAGCTCGCTGAGCGTGGTGGTCTGGCTTTCCCCGAGGTTGAAAATCTCGAACGGGGTGCGCCGGTAGGAAAGCGCGCCCATGACGCCCTGCACGATATCGTCCACATAAGTATAATCGCGGCGGGTGGTGCCGTCGCCGAATTGCTGGATCGGCCGGCCGGTGGCGATCGCGTGGGTGAATTTGTGGATGGCGAGGTCGGGTCGCTGGCCGGGGCCGTAAACCGTGAAAAAGCGCAGGCAGGCGACGCGCAGGCCGTAGAGGTGGGAATAATTTCCGCAGAGGTGCTCGCCGGCCAGCTTGGTGGCCGCGTAGGGACTCAGGGTCTGCGGGAGGGGAAGGTCTTCGGAAAACGGCACCTTGCGGGCGAGCCCGTAAACCGACGAGCTGCTCGCGAAAACGAACTGACCGACACCGCCGGCCCGCGCGGCTTCGAGCATGTTGTGGGTGCCGCCGATGTTCGTCTCGATGTAGGCGCGGGGGTTTTCGACGGACGGCCTCACTCCGGCCCGCGCGGCCGCGTGGATGATCACATCAAATTTCCCGCGTGCGACGAGGTCCACCGCGAGGCCGGCATCGCAAATATCGCCCTCGACCACCTCGGCGCCACCCTCGAACGCCGCGACATTGGCTTCCTTGATCGGGCGCGCGTAGAAATCATTGAAATTGTCCAGCACGCAGACCGCATGCCCGTCGCGCAGCGCGCGCTTCACGATGTGGGAACCAATAAAGCCGGCCCCGCCGGTCACCAGAATCTTCATCCGCCCGAGCCTAGACGCCCGCGCGCACCCCTATCAAACAATTATTCCGCCGACCCCCACCCCCGCACCGGGGAGCCGGCGCGGTCGGAGGAAACCTGCCGCAGCCATTTGATTCCCGGATCCAGCGGCGTGGAGGCCTGCCCGGGCGTGCAGAAGACCGACAGGGACGGGGAATCCGAACTCACCGCCTCGATGAACCAGAAGTATTTTTTGGCTTCGGCACCTTTGCCCCGTTCATAGGTTACAACGACCACGTGGCGGCCGGGCGGGAGGCCGGCGAGCTCGAAGATCCCCTCGGCGTCGGTCACGGTCTCGCCCGCCGGCGCAGGCAGTCTGTCGAGCAACTTGGTGAGGGGGTCCTGCTGGGCGATGTCGTTTTCCAGTTCGATCGGCGGCCGGGGGAGCGTGACGACCGGCGTCGGTAGCGCTTCGGCGGACGGGGCGGATGTGGCGGGAGCGGCCATCGTGCCATCGGCCAGCTTGGATGCGGGCTCGGCGGGCGGGTTGAGAAAATCCGGTGCCTGCCGGGAGAGGCCGACCGCGTCGAGGGGGAATGCCGAGGCCGGGTAGGCGCGGGCGCGCGCGCCGGCGGCGGGGATGGTTTGGTTGTTCCGGCCGGGGACGGTGACCCACCCCCGCACGGCAGCCGGTGGCACCGGACGGACGAGCCGTTCTTCCATGCGGTCGGCGACGGCGTCGAGCTGGCGGAGGGTCCGGGTCTCTTCCTTCATCGCCAGCATGTCCTTGCGGTCTTCGAGCCAGAGAAAGACCACGACCACCAGCCCGCAGGCGCTGAAAATCGAAAACAACGCCATCACCAGCAGGCGGCGGAGGCGGCGATCATAGGCGAACTTTTCCCCGCGCGTGAGCTCCCACTCCTGGTCTTTGGGATCAAACGCGGAATAGCTCATCGGCCCAGCTCGAGAATTTTTTTGAAATGTGCGAGCGCGAGCGGCATCACACTCAGCCGGGACTGCCGGACGAGCGCGATCCCGTCGAGGTCCGGGTCGGACTTGATCTGCTCAAGCGTAACCGGGCGGCGGAGCGGCTTCACCGGCCGGAGACCGACGCAGACCCACCCGTCGTCCGGGTCCGCCGTGGGATCCGGATAAGCTTCGCGCACGACCTCGGCTTCGCCGACAACCGCCTTGCCCACCACACTGTGATAGAACAACACCCGGTCGCCTGCGCGCATGGTTTCGAGGTTTTTTTTGGCCTGGTGGTTGCGGACGCCGGTCCATGCGGTGCCTCCGTCGCGGGAGAAGTCGTCCCACGAATACGATGTGGGTTCCTGTTTCACGAGCCAGGTCTTCATGCGCGGGCGGCGGAGGGAAATCGCCGGTGTGTGATTTTCCTGCTTTGCTTGGATGGCGGACTCATCGGATGATGCGGGCCACTTTGACATGAACGGGCACCAAGGAACAGGATTCTTTATCAGCTTCGAGGGATCGGAGGGCTGCGGAAAAAGCACGCAGATCCGGACCCTCGCGGCCGCCCTCGAGCGTGCCGGGCTCGCTCCGCTGGTCGTCCGCGAGCCCGGGGGCACGCCGGCCGGCGAGGTGATCCGGAATTTGCTCAAGCACGCGCCGGAGGGACGCGATCTCACCCCCGAGGCCGAGTTGCTGCTTTTTGCCGCGAGCCGGGCTCAACTCGCGCGCCGCGTGATCGCCCCCGCGCTGGCGGACGGGCGGGTGGTGATTGCCGACCGGTTCCTGGACTCGACGACCGTTTACCAGGGGGTCGCGCGGAATATCCCCGCCGAAAACGTGGACGCCGTGAATTCGTTCGCCGCCGGCGCGCGCCTGCCGGACGTGACCTTCCTGCTCGACCTCGATCCCGCCGAGGGGCTGCGCCGCGCGCTTGTCGGCCGGAACGCCCCGCCCGACCGGATGGAAAGCGAGGCGCTGGAATTTTATCAGGCCGTGCGGGCGGGCTATCTCGCCCTTGCGCGGCGCGAGCCCGCGCGCTTCCGTCTGCTCGACGCCTCCCTTCCGGCGGAGGAAATCGCCGCGCGGATCCTGACGACCCTCCACAATTCCGGCCATGCCGCTTTCGAAAGAATCCGCGCGTAAGTTGCTGCTCGACGCCCACGCGGCCGGGCGCCTGCCGCACGCCCACCTCCTCACCGGCCCGAACGGTTGCGGAAAGAGCGAACTGGCGCGCGAACTGGCTGCGGCCGTGCTCGGATGCGATCCGCGCGCCGTGCTCGCACATCCGGACGCCCATTTCGTGCAGCCCGAATCGAAATCCCGCAGGATCGTCATCGAGCAGATCCGCGACCTCGAACAAGCCATCCAGCGCAAGCCGCTCGTCTCGTCCGGCAAGGCCGCCATCATTTACGAAGCCGAGCGCCTCCAGCCGGCCGCGGCCAATGCGTTTCTAAAAACCCTCGAGGAACCCCCCTCCGGCACCGTGATCATCCTCACCAGCCCGCTGCCCGAGGCCATCCTCGAAACCGTGCTCTCCCGCTGCGTCGAGACCGCGCTGGCGGGCGGGACGGTCGCGCTGGACGACGGCGCCGTGCGGGTGCTCCGCGCGCTCGCGGACTGCCTCGACACCCCGGGTCCGCCGACCGTGGGGGACGCGTTCCGGCTGGCGCGGGAAATCAAAGAAATCCTCGCCGAGATCCGGGCGCGTGTTTCGGACGAATTCGCGGCCCTCCTCAAGCAGGAAGCCGCCCGCTACAAAAATGCCGTCGGAGCCGGCGACTGGCTCGAGGAACGCGAAAACCAAATCAAGGCCCTCACCGAATCCACCGCCCTGCGCGAGCGCGAGCGGCTGCTCGGCGCGATCCTTGTCGGGCTTGGCGGAGCCCTGCGGGTGAAATCCGGCGGCGCAGCGCCCGACGGCGGCGAGGAACCCTGCGCGCGGCTGGCGGCCCGTTTCACCAGCGAGGAACTCCTCCGGAAAATCGACGCGTTCGAAACCATGCAGCGCCGCCTTGCCCTCACGGTCAACGAGGCCCTTGCCATCGAGACCGGCATGCTCGAGATCACCCGTCCCTGATTTTCCCACCATTCAGCCATGAAAATACCAACCAGACCCCGGCGCATCGTTTTCAAATTCGGCACGGGCGTGCTCTCCCGGCCCGGCGGAAGCTCGCTCGACAAAGCCCAGTTCGCGCGGATTGCCCGCGAGATTTCCGATGTGGCCTCCTCCGGTCTGCGGCCGCTCATCGTGAGCAGCGCCGCCGTCGCAGCCGGCGTGGCCGTCCTCGGCCTCGACCGGCGCCCGGAAAGCCTCACCGCCAAGCAGGCTTGCGCGGCGGTCGGCCAGCCCGATTTGATGCGGCACTATGCCGGGGCGTTCGGCAGGTGCGGTTTGCGTGTCGCCCAGCTCCTGCTCACGCACGCCGACATCGACAGCCGCATGCGCCGGCACAACGCCCGCAACACCATCGACCACCTCCTCGAATCCGGCGTGGTCCCCATCATCAACGAGAACGACTCGGTGGCCGTCGAGGAACTCCACTTCGGCGACAACGACCGGCTCTCCTCCGAGGTGGCCCGCCTGGTCCGCGCCGACCGGCTGGTCGTCCTCACTTCGTCCGACGGACTCCTTGATCCGCGCGGCCGCCGGATGCGGGTGGTGCGCGATATCGACCGCGCCATGGAATTTGTGCGGCCCGACAAAGGCGCGTTCTCGGTCGGCGGCATGGCCACGAAGTTGCTCGCGGTCAAGGAGGCCGTCGCAGCCGGCATTCCGGCCGCGATCATCGACGGCCGCAAGCCCGGACAGATTTGTGCCGCCGCCGCCGGCCGCGACGCGGGGACGAGGTTCCCCGCCGCCGTGGGGTAATCCCCGCCGCCGTGGGGTAATCCCCGCCGCCCAGCACCCCCCCGAATCCGCGCACCAAGAATACAACCTTTGAGCCGAAAAACCGAATTGGAACCACGGATTTCACTGATGAACACGGATGAGCAATGCTTTATGAAAACAGGGACATTCGCCCCACAGGTGAATGGGCATTTGCCTCAAATATTGCAGCGACATACTGAATCCGTGATATCTCTGTAATGCCGTGGTTCATTCCCATTTTCCTTTCTAGGTCGAGTGACGCGCGGATCATGGCCCGCCCCTCCCGGTTTGACCGATTGGATTATTTCCCGATGCGGCGGAGGGGTTTTCCGGAGAGCAGGTTGGCCTCGATTTTTTCGAGCGAGACCCCCTTGGTTTCGGGGACGAACAGGAGGAAGGCGACGATGAAGACGACGTTGAGCGCGCCATACATCAGGAACGTGTTGCCGGGGCCGATTCCGTTGACCAGCGTTAGGAAGGTCATGCCCACGATCGCGTTCGCGATCCAGTTGGTTCCCGTGCTGCAGGTGATCCCGAAATCGCGTCCGGCCAGCGGGTAGATTTCCGAGCAGATCACCCAGATGATCGGCCCGGCGCTCATCGCGAACCCCACGATGAACAGCAACAGCGCGAAGGCCGCCGGATATGCCAGCGGCGACGGCGCGCCCGATTCCCCGCCGCCCATCGCGTGGAAAATTCCGCCGACCGTGAGCAGGGACGCCCCCATCACCACAAACCCGGCATACATGATCGGCTTGCGTCCGAGGCGGTCCACGAAGGCGATGGCAATGAAGGTCGCCAGCACGTTTGTGATCCCCACGATCACCGTCGCCCACATTTGCTCGGTGGTGGACTCGAAGCCCGCCATGCCGAAAATGCGGGGGGCGTAATACATGATGACATTGATGCCCGTGAGTTGCTGGATGATCTGGAGGCCGATGCCGAGGAAAACCGCCCGGCGGAAATGGGAATTCTGAAGGAAAAGCGGGAGGCCCTTCTGCTCGACCTTGAGGCTGTCCTGGATCTCGCGCATTTCCGACGCGATCTCGGCGTCGTCGAGATGGAGCCTCTTGAAGACCGCCTTGGCGTGGTCGTGGAGGCCGTTCAGGAAAAGCCAGCGCGGGCTTTCGGGCAGGAAGAGGACTCCGAGAAACATGAGGATCGCGGGCAGACAGATGATACCGAGCATCCACCGCCAGACCCCCACGCCATGCCCGGCGTCCGCCAGTCCCTGCACGTAGCTGTCGAACCACATGGTTGTGAATTTGGCTCCCTCCACGGCCTGCTCGGCCACATTCGCGTCGGCCCGCGACGAAAAGAACGTGTCGCTCAAAAACGCCAGCAGAATCCCGATCGTGATCATCAATTGATACATCGAAATCAACGCCCCGCGCACAGACTGCGGCGCGATCTCGGCCAGATAAAGCGGGGCCGTGAACGACGCCACACCCACCGCGATCCCAAGCACAAACCGCGCCGCCACCAAAAACCCCGGCGACGGTGCCAGCGCACACACAATCGATCCCGCCGCAAACAACACCGCGCTGAACAACAGCGTCCGCCGCCGTCCGAATTTGTTCGATGCAAACCCGCTGAACAACGCCCCCGCCACCGCCCCCCAGAGCAGCGCGCTCACAATGAATTCGATCATCCGGTCGTCGATCCCGAAATCTTTCTGGATATAAAGCTGGGCGCCGGAAATCACTCCGATGTCCAACCCGAAAAGCAATCCGGCCAGCGCCGCAGTGAGACCAATAAAATAGACGATGAACCTGGGTTTGGAGGGGGAGCTCATAACGGCTGTTTTTATCGCCCCGCCCCCGCCCGAATGTAAAGCGCGAAGCAGACCCGTGCCGAAGGCGGAATCGATTTTGACGGGCCGCGCGCGGCGTGGGATGATGGCGGGCATGAGACCGGCTTTGATATGTGGAGGATTCCTGTTGGCGGCCGTATGGGTTGCGCTGGCGGAATCGCCCGCGACGTCCCCGACACCGGCCCCCGCGGCCTCCCCCGAGCCGGCCGCTCCGGCGGCCTCGCCCGCCGCGGTTGAGCCGCCGCTCTCCGAGCGCGAGCGCCTGCAGGCCCTCACGGCCGACGAGGTGCGCCGCGCGATCGAGTCGGTGCGAAAGACGTTCATGGACCCGGCGGCGACGGGCGACGACGCGATGCAGCGGGCGACGTTGCAGGGATTGCTGGCGAGGCTTTCGCCGGGGGTGGTGCTGGCTCCCGCGCGCGGAGCCGGCGATGGCGGGGCCTACCCGTTCCTTGCCGAGATTCTGGATTCGCGGATCGGGTATGTGCGGCCGGGCAAACTCGACGGCGGAACGCTCGCGCAATTCGACACCGCGCTGGCGAGCTTTTCGGCAAAGGGGGTCGGATCGCTCATCCTCGATCTGCGCGACAATGGCGGGCGCGCGGATTTCGAGAACGCGGCCGAATTCGCCCGCCGGTTGTGTCCGAAGGGCGGGCTCCTCTTCACGCTCCAAAAGCCCATCGCAAAGCAGGAACGCATTTTTACGGCGACGGCCGACCCGGCTTTCAAAGGGACCGTCGTGGTCCTCACCGACAGCCGCACCTCCGGGGCCGCCGAGGCCCTCGCGGGAACCCTCCGCGAAAATATCGGCGCCATGATCATCGGCAGCGACACCGCCGGGGCCGCCGTGGAATTCGAAAGGATCCCGGCCGGAGCCGGCCAGGTGCTGGAAATCGCGGTCTCCCAGATCCTTCTCCCCGAGGCCGGCTCGCTCTTTCCGGGCGGCGTGAAGCCCGACATCGCCTCCTCGATCCCGCGCGCCACCCAGGACAGAATCTTCCGCGAAAGCAAGGACAAGGGGGTCGGCAAATTTGTCTTCGAAACCGAACGACGCCGCCTCAACGAGGCCGCCCTCGTCTCAGGCACAAACCCCGAAATCGACGGGGCCCGCGACGGACGCGACGAACCGGAGCCCCTTCCCCGCGACGCGGTCCTCCAACGCGCGGTCGATCTGGTCACCGCCATCGAATTCTTCGCGCCCGGCCGGCGCGCCCGCCCGCAACCCTGACCCTCCCCCTGTTTCCAAACGGCACCGCAATGACCAGAACCGCAAGGATCGACCGGAGTGACTGGCGCCAGCAAAGGCGCGGCCGGGCCGTCCTGCTTTCCGTCTTCCTCCACCTCTGCCTCATCCTCGGCATCGCGATGGTGGCCTCGTGGCAGCCCCGCATGCCCACCGTCGAGCCCGATGCCGAGCCGGTCGAGCTCACCATGGTCGAACTCACCCCCGCCGCAGAAAAGCGATTCCTCCAGACCACCGAATCCCAGCGCGCCGACAAGCCGCCGCCAACCGCCCAGTTCGAGTCCGACAAAGACACCCGCGCCGCCTCCCCGCTTCCCGCGCGCGGCGACGACGCACTCCCCACCCAGGAAGGCGAGGACCGTCCCGGCGCGGAATTCGAGAACCGCGAATACACCGCCGGCGATCAGCCGCGCCCGTCGTCGCCACCCTCGCCGCAGGAACTGCCCGCACCACCCGCTCAGCCCGCACCGGAGAAGGCCCCGGCCCGCCAGCCCGAGCTTTCGCCCAAGCCCCCGGCCAGCGAGATCGCCCTCCTCCAGCCCGTGCGCCCGAAGACCCAGCCGACCGAGGATGAGGCGCTCCGCCCGAAGCCGAGGCCGACCCCCCGCCCGCCCGCCCCGCCGGGGTATCAACCCCAGACCCGCGTCACCCGCCTCAAAGGCAATATCAACAACCGCGGGCGTTCATCCGTCGCGGCGGCGGCGACACCCCTCGGACGCTACAAACAAGAACTCTCCGACGCCATCGGGTCCCGTTGGTATTATTACGTGAACCGCTCCATCGGCCTCCTCAATACCGGGACAGTGGAAATCCGCTTCGTTGTGGGCTCCGACGGCACAGTCCAGCGCGTGGAGGTCCTCTCCAACAGCTCGAATGAAAGCTTCGCCGCCACCAGCGTGCGCGCGGTCCGCGATGCCGAACTCCCCCCCATCCCCGAAGAACTCCTCCCCATGCTCAACGAAGGCCGGCTCGAAATCGATTACACGTTCACGATTCTTCCGAATTGACCACCAACCGGGGCGCGATTTTTACAATGCCCGAGGGGGTTATCTTTGCGGAGAGCAGGCCCACAGCGACCTCGACCAGTTGTTCGTGGCCGGGATCCACTGTCGCAATGGGAGGCTCGAACAGCCCTGCCAGCGGGGTCGCGTCGTAGCCCGCCACCACATAATCGCCGGGCATTTTCCGTCCGTGCGCCCGCATCCGCCGGGCAAACCCGAATGCGACGCGGTCGTTCCGCGCGATCACCGCGCGCGGGTATTTTCCCGTCAGGTAATGATCGGCCAGTTGCGCGCCCTCGGCGAATTCGTCCGGCGCGGCGACTTCCGGCAGCGGCGCGGGCGCCCGCTTCCATCCGCACGCGGCGGCTCCCGCTTTGAGCCCGCGCAAGCGCTGCCGCCCGTAGGCGTCCTCCGCGTCGATCCCGGCCAGACACGCCGCCCGGTGGCCGGTCTTGTGGAGGTGTTGCACAATCCTGCGCATCGCGAGCGCGCGGTCGGTCGTCACTCCGGGTACGCCCAACCGCTCGCCCACCGGGTCGATATGCACCACGCGCACGCCCCGCGCCAGCAGCCCGGAAACCGCCGGATGACCGGCCCCGAGCCGCGCGGCAATCACCCCCACCGCCCGGCACCCAATCCCGGCAAAAAATCCCATCGCCCGCGCCTCGGATTCCTCGGTGCCGTCCGCAATCTGAAACACCGGCCCGCAACCCGCCGTCCCGAGCCGACCGGCCAGCAACCCGAGCCGGCCCGACAAATAAAACGTCTCGGGGTCCGGCAGACAAATCCCCGCCAGCGCGGTGCCCCCCGCCCGCAGCCCCCGCGCCAGCTCGCTCGGCGCGTATCCGCCGCGCGCCGCCTCGGCCCGCACCCGCGCGACGGTTTCGGCGGAGACCCCGGGACGCCCGTTCAACGCCCGCGAGACCGCCCATCGGCTCAGTCCGAGGCGCTCGGCCAGCGCCGCCGTCGCCGACGGGTTCTTCGCCAGCGAAGATTTGCCGGCATCATCCATTCCGCACCTCCCCGCCGCACTTCGGCCATCGCATGGAACTCCGCAAGAAAGAAAAGCCACCAACACCCGCGGTCCCAAAGCGGCGCGGGGATGCCTGCTCATTACCCACAAGTTTTTTCGGTTTCCAGAATGGCAGAAATGGGTTCATCGGGAAAGTTCGCGGACCGGCCCGAAGCCGGGGACGCAAAACGACAAGAAAGCGTCCCGTAAGGAATAGCGGGCGCAGCCCGCCCGTGGACTGCCGTGGATCTCCACAGCTCTGGGGAATGGTGGATTCCGGTCGAGGATGCGCCAAATCGAAAGTCGAAAACGCGCCGATCGCTGTTCCCCTCCATCTTTTTTTCCAAGAGGGCCGATTGTATAATAATTGGCCTTTCCTCCAGAGCGGCAAAGAATTGCCGCAGTCCAATGGCGCTTCGCGCGATTCCTGATCGGAAACCTTCCCCCAGGATGACGTGTGGTCAGATTTTTTCCCGACTTGTGGGTAATGAGCGGACGGCGCCCCGCACTCCGGAGGAGCCTCGCACCGAAACCCGCCGGCTTCGAAATTTTGCGCTTGACGGTTCACAGCGGATTACCTAACACGTGTTTGGTAGCCAAGTGAAGAAGAAAAAATCCCACCCACCGGAAGTCGTCCGGCTCGGCATTGTCGGGCTGGGGAACATGGGCTCGGCGCACGCGCGGAGCATTTTGGACGGCCGGGTGCCCGGCTGCGAGCTGGCGGCGGTCTGCGACCTCGAGCCGCCGGAGGCGGGCCGGTTCGGCGGGGCGGAGGTTTTCAACGACCACCGTGCGATGATCGCCTCGGGGAAGGTGAACGCGGTGCTTGTGGCCACCCCGCATTATTCCCACACGACGATCGGGGCCGACGCGTTGCGGGCGGGGCTGCATGTGCTGGTCGAGAAGCCGATCTCGGTGCACAAGGCGGATTGCGAGCGACTCATCGCGGCGCACGGCGGTGGCGGGCAGGTTTTTGCGGCGATGTTTAATCAGCGCACCGACCCGTATTATCAGAAAGTGCGCGACTTGGTGCGCGGTGGCGCGCTGGGGGCGGTCCGCCGGATCAACTGGATCATCACCGACTGGTTCCGCACGGAGGCGTATTACGCTTCGGGGGGGTGGCGGGCGACGTGGGCCGGCGAAGGCGGGGGCGTCCTGCTCAACCAGTGCCCGCACAACCTGGATCTCTACCAATGGATTTTCGGGATGCCGGCGCGGGTGCGGGGATTTTGTTCGTTCGGCCGCTATCATGACATCGAGGTCGAGGACGACGTGACCGCGTATTTCGAACACCCGGACGGATCGAAGGGGGTCTTCATCACATCCACCGGCGAGGCGCCCGGCACGAACCGGCTGGAGGTCACGGCCGAGAACGGGCGGCTCGTTCATGAAGGCGGCCGCTTGGAATTCAAGCGCAACGAAATCCCGACAAGCGAATTCAGCCGCACGACGACCCGGAGCTTTGCGACGCCGGGGGTGTGGAATTGTTCGATCCCGTTGCCCGACAACCGGGGACCTCAGCATGTGGGAATCTTGAACAACTTCACGGCGGCCATCCTGCGCGGCGAAGAATTGATCGCGCCGGCGGCGGAGGGCATCCACTCGGTCGAGCTGGGCAATGCGATTCTGTATTCCTCGCTCACCGGCCGCACGGTGGATCTCCCGCTTTCGTCGGCGGCCTACGCCAGGCGGCTGCGCGCGCTCATCGCCGGCTCGCGTTTCAAGAAGAAGGTCGTGCGGGCGAAAGCCTCCGCCTCGGATTTCGCGAAGTCGTTCTGACCACGATGGAAAAAACCTCCAGAGCCCGGCGGGAGAGCGTCCGCATCGGCGTGGCCGGGGTGGGGAACATGGGCCGCGTGCATGCCCGCTCGATTCTCGAGGGCCGGGTGCCCGGGGGCGAACTTGCGGCCGTCTGCGATTTGGAACCCGCGCGCATGGAGGGACTCGGGGCGGCCGAGTGTTTCACCGATGCGGGCGCGATGTGCGCGTCCGGGCTGATCGACGCTGTGGTGGTGGCGGTCCCGCACCCGCACCATGTGCCGGTGGGAATGACCGCCTTCCGTCACGGGCTGGATGTGCTCGTCGAGAAGCCGTTGGCGGTGCACGTCGGCGAGGCCCGCGGGTTGCTGGCGGCGTCCGGCGACCGGGTCTTCGGGGTCATGTTCAACCAGCGCACCGATCCGTGCTTTCAGAAATTGAGGGACCTCGTGCGCGGGGGGGCGCTGGGGAGAATCCGCCGCTTCACATGGACGATTACGGACTGGTTCCGCACGCACGCGTATTATCGATCCAGCCCGTGGCGGGCGTCGTGGCGCGGCGAGGGCGGGGGGGTGTTGCTCAACCAGGCCGTCCACAACATGGACCTCCTCCAGTGGATCTTCGGCATGCCCGCCGCCGTGCGGGCGGTCTGCGCACTCGGGAAATACCACCCCATCGAGGTCGAAGACGAAGTCCACGCCATCCTGCAATACGCGGACGGCGCCACGGGGGTTTTCATCACCACCAGCGGCGAGGCTCCCGGACTCAACCGCCTCGAGGTCGCCGGCGACAACGGCCTCCTCGTCCTCGACGGCGAGTCGCTTGTCTTCCGAAAAAACGAGACCCCTACCCCCGAGTTTTCGCGGGCGTGTCCCACCGGCTATGCCCGGCCGGAAGTCTGGGAGGCCGCCATTCCGCTTCCCGGCGGACGCGGACCGCAGCACGAGGGCGTCCTCCGGAATTTTGTCGCCGCCATCCTGCATGGCGAACCTCTCCTTGCCCCCGGCTCGGAGGGGATTCATTCTCTGGAACTCACCAACGCGATCCTCCTCTCGGCCCTCCAGGACCGCACGGTCGAACTCCCGCTTTCCGCCACGCGTTACGCCCGCCTTCTCAAAAAACTCCAAAACCCATGAAAATCGAACAAATTGCCGCCCAGCTCTACACCTGCCGCAACCTGCTCCAGAACCCGGCCGACATCGCCGCCACGCTCGCGAGGCTCCGCAAAGTCGGCTACCGCGCCGTCCAAATCAGCGGCATGGCGCCCATCCCCGAGGAGGAACTCAACCGCATCCTCGACGGCGAGGGGCTGGTCTGCTGCGCCACTCACGAGGGGTCGCAGACCATCCTCGACGAGCCCGCGAAGGTCGTCGAGCGGCTCCAGAAGCTGCGCTGCAAATACACCGCGTATCCGTTTCCCGGCGGGGTGGACCTCGGCAGCGCCGCCTCGGTCGATGAGATGATCGCCAAATTGGACGCGGCGGGGGCGGTCCTCGCGGCGGCGGGTCTCACGCTCTGCTACCACAACCACCACCACGAATTCCGCAAACTCGAAGGCCGCACGATCTTCGAACGCATCTTCGAAAAGACCAACCCCGCGCACGTCCAGGGCGAGCCCGACACGTATTGGGTCCAGCACGGCGGCGGCGACAACATCGCGTGGTGCCGCAGGCTCAAAGGCCGCCTCCCCCTCATCCACCTCAAGGACTACGTGGTCAACTCGGAGAGCAAGCCCGCCTATTGCGAGATCGGCAACGGCAACCTCGACTTCAAGGCCATCGTCGCCGCCGCAGAGGAATCGGGCTGCGAGTGGTTCATCGTCGAACAGGACGAATGCCCGGGGGATCCCGTCGATTCGCTCGCGCAGTCGTTCAACCACCTCGTCAACCACGTTTGCTCGTAACAATATGAGAGAAGGCATGACTTACGCGCCGGTCGGCAAGCCCCGCCCGGTCTGCGAGCCCGGCGAGTTTGTCTTCGCCGCCACCGCGCTCGACCACGGCCACATCTACGGCCAGTGCAACGGACTCGTCGAAGCGGGCGGGACCCTGCGCTGGGTCTATGATTCCGACCCCGCACGGGTGGACGCGTTCGTTGCGAAATACCCGCAGGCCCGCCCGGCGCGCGACCTTCAAGAAATCCTCGACGACCCCGAAGTGGCGATGGTCGCCGCGGCGGCGGTGCCCTGCGATCGCGGGCCGCTCGGCTGCCGCGTCCTGCGCGCGGGCAAACATTACTTCACCGACAAGACGCCCTTCACCTCGCTCGACCAACTCGAAGAGGCCCGGCGGACCGTCGCCGCCACCGGACGCAAATACGCGGTCTATTACAGCGAGCGCCTCCACGTCGAATGCGCGGTCCACGCCGGGTTCCTCGTCAACGAGGGCGCGATCGGGCGGGTCGTGCAGACCATCGGCACGGGCCCCCACCGGCTCAGCGCCCCGGCGCGCCCCGCGTGGTTTTTCGAGAAGGCGAAATACGGCGGCATCCTCTGCGACATCGGCAGCCACCAATGCGAGCAGTTCCTTTATTACACGGGAGCAAAAGACGCGACCGTCACCGCCGGCGCGGTCGGCAATTTCGCCAACCCGGATTTCCCCGAACTCGAAGACTTCGGCGAATGCAGCCTCGTCGGCGACAATGGCGCGAGCGGCTACTTCCGCGTGGACTGGCTCACCCCCGACGGCCTCGGCACATGGGGCGACGGGCGCACGATCATCCTCGGCACGGCCGGCTATATCGAACTCCGCAAATTCACCGACGTCACCACCCCCAACGGCGGCGACCAGCTCATTCTCGTCGATTCCAAAGGCGAGCACCGCATCGCCTGCGCCGGCAACGTCGGATTCCCCTTCTTCGGCGAGCTCATCCTCGACTGCCTCAACGGCACCGAAAAGGCCATGACCCAGGAACACACCTTCCTCGCCGCGCGCCTCTGCCTCGATGCCCAGAACGCCGCCCGTCGGCTGGAGCCATCCCGGCCCGGGAGTGGAGCCTGAGCCGCCAGACCCGCAATATTCCCGCCTTTGCCGGAGAATTTCTTTCGCAAGCAAACTGGGCGAGCCGGCCTTCGGGCAGAACGTCCAGCATCGAAACCTCGCGATTCGTCCGCGCGGCGCTTTTGCCTCCGCGTGTGGCCCCCCTCGCGGGATCCGCATCGCTTCCGCAGCCGAAGCGGCGCGGGGATGCCTGCTCATTACCCACAAGTCGGGTTAAAAATCTGATCGCACGTCATTCCAGAGGAAGGTTACTGATCGGGAATCGCGCGAAGCGCCCTTGGACTGCGGCAATGCTTTGCCGCTCTGGAGGTTGGACATTTCTGAAAAGCACCGAAGGTGCGCTCTTCAATAGCCCAGGGCAACGCCCTGGGAACCAGGGAATGAAAAAGACCAGCCCTGAAGGGGCGACATAATGCGTTGCGCCTCAAAACGAATCGCCCCCTATCAGGGTGCAATCTATAACAATCGGATTCCCAGCCCGTTGGGCTGGGCTACGGAATTTGCGCCTTTGGCGCACTGGGAAATGTCCAAACTGCAGTGCCCGTAGCGCCTGCCCCGGGCTACGATCAAATGCACCTTTGGTGCTCAAGAGTGCCTCCAGTTTCTTCAAACTTGGCAATTGTCGCGCTCGTTCCAGAAGATTTTCGACCTGCACCCGCGGGCAATCCGGCCGCTATTTTGGGCTTGCGGAGGGTGGCGCCGCATTTTTCTATTGCCAACCCCTCCGGCGTGAGCGTCACTAGACGGTTTTAACGCAATCTATCCAATTAAACAACCGATGAGCGAAAGAAGAGTCGTCGTCACTGGCATGGGTGTCATCACGCCCATCGGAAACACAATCGACACGTTTTGGGATTCCCTGAAAAACGGCAGGAGCGGCATCTCGCGCTACACGTCGTTCGATTCAAAAGACCACGACTGCAAAATCGCCGGCGAAATCCGCGACTTCGAACCGGCCAAATTTTTCAAAAACCCGAAGGCGGCCCGGCGCACCGACCGCTTCACCCAGCTCGCGGTGGCCGCCGCCAAGCTCGCCCTCGAGGACGCGTCGCTCGACCCCGACACGACCGACCGCGAGCGGTTCGGCGTGATGGTCGGCAGCGGCATCGGCGGGCTCCAGAGCATGGAAGAAGAATGCCGCCGCCTCTTCGACCGGGGCCCTTCGCGCACGTCCCCCTTCACTATCGCCATGATGATCAGCAACATGGCCAGCGGCATCATCTCGATGGAATACGGGCTCGGCGGCCCGAATATGTGCATCGTCACAGCCTGCGCCACCGCCAACAACTCGATCGGCGAGGCCTGGCGGACCATCAAATTCGGCGACGGCGACGTCTTCCTCGCCGGCGGCTGCGAGGCTACCATCACCCCGCTCGGCATGGCCGGCTTCGCCGCCATGCGCGCCCTGAGCCTCCGCAACGACCAACCGGAACTCGCCTGCCGTCCGTGGGACCGCGACCGGGACGGATTCGTGATGGGCGAGGGCGCCGGCATTTTGGTGCTCGAGGAACTCGAACACGCGAAGAAGCGCGGAGCCCGCATTTATTGCGAGCTCGCCGGCTACGGCTGCACGGCCGACGCGTTCCACATGACCCAGCCCGAGCCCGAAGGGGCCGGAGCCGCCCGCGCGATGAAAATCGCCATGCGCCATGCCGGGGTGAACCCCGAGCAGATCGATTACATCAACGCCCACGCGACCTCCACCCCGCTCGGCGACATTTGCGAAACAAAGGCGATCAAATCCGCCCTCGGCGCCCACGCCTACAAGACGATGGTCAGCTCGACCAAGTCGATGACCGGCCACCTTCTCGGCGCGGCCGGCGGGGTCGAGTTCGCCGCGACCGTCCTTGCCATCCGCGACGGCATCGTCCCGCCGACGATCAACCTCGAAAACCCGGACGCCGAGTGCGACCTGGATTTCGTCCCGAATACCGCCCGCGAGGCGAAAGTGCGGATCGCGATGAGCAATTCGTTCGGATTCGGCGGCCACAACGCCACCCTGCTCGCCAAGGAATTCGTGGGCTGAGCCCGCCGGCCCGCGGTCTTGCCGATGCAGTCACTGCCGGGATTCCGGGACTTCTACCCCGAGGACGCCGCGCGCCGGCGTGCCATCACCGACACGTGGCGGGCGGTCGCTCGAAGTCACGGGTTCGACGAATACGACGGCCCCACCCTCGAGGCGCTCGACCTCTACGCGAAAAAAAATGCCGGCGGCGAGGAAATCCTCGGCCAGCTTTACAAATTCGAGGACGGCGGCGGCCGCATGGTCGCCATGCGTCCGGAACTCACGCCCACGCTGGCCCGGATGGTGGCCGCGCGCGAAAAGCACTACCGCAAGCCGCTCAAGTGGTTCGCGGTCGGGCCGTTTTTCCGCTACGAGCGCCAGCAACGCGGACGCCTCCGCGAGTTCCTCCAGTTCAATTGCGACCTCCTCGGCGACGCGTCCCCGGAGGCCGATGCCGAGCTCGTCGCGCTGGCCGTCAATTCGCTCCGCGCATTCGGATTCGGGCCCGCCGACATCGTCGTCCGCCTGAGCCACCGCGGCGCATGGACGCGCTTCCTCGAAGGCGCGGGAGCCTCCGACATCCCGCGCGTGCTGGCGGTCGTGGACAAACTCGAACGCGAGCCGGCGGACTCGCTCGCCGCCAAACTCGCGGGCACCGGCGTGACCCTCGACGCGCTCCGCGAGTTCGTCGCCGGACCCCAACCCGCCGAACTCGACCCCGTCGTGGCCGGCCTCCGCGCGCGCGGACTCGGCGAATTTCTCGAAACCGACCTCTCGATCGTGCGCGGGCTCGCCTACTACACCGGGATTGTTTTTGAAATTTTCGACCGCGGGAAATCCCAGCGCGCGATCGCCGGCGGCGGTCGCTACGACCGGCTTGTGCGCGAGTTGTCGGATGGCGCGTGCGACCTGCCTGCGGTCGGTTTCGCCATGGGGGACGTCGTGCTCGCCAATCTCATCGCCGACACGCCCGGCCCCGCCGCCCGGCTCGCCGCCGCCTGCGCGCCGGCCTGCGATGTCTATGTGATCGTGGCCGATCCCGCGCGGCGGAACGAGGCGCTCGGACTCGTGCAGAGCGCCCGCGACGCCGGCCTGCGCTGCGATTTTTCGATTTCCGCCCCCAAGGTCGGCAAACAATTCCAAGCGGCGGAGGCGGCCGGGGCGCGCACGGCGGTGGTCGTGGGCGGCGAGTGGCCGAACGTTCGCCTCAAGGTGCTCGCGACCCGCGACGAACGCGAAATCTCCCACGAATCGCTTGCCGGAGAGCTGAAAACCATTTGTCTTAAATCGCCATGAACTACCGGTCCCACCACAACGCGGAACTCCGCGCCGATCACGTCTCCTCCCGCGCCACCCTGTGCGGATGGGTCGATTCCCGCCGCGACCACGGCGGCGTCATCTTCATCGACCTCCGGGACCGCGAGGGGCTCACCCAGGTCGTCTTCCGCCCGGAGGAACACGCCGAAGCCGCCGCCCTCGCCCACACCCTGCGCGCCGAGGATGTCGTCCAAATTTCCGGCCGGGTGGCTCCCCGCCTCGCCGGCACCGAGAATCCGAAACTCGCGACCGGCGCCGTCGAGGTGGTGGCCGATTCGCTGGTGATCCTCAACCGCGCGGACGTCCTGCCCTTCCCGATCGATGCCGGGCAGGTCCACGAAGATCTCCGCCTCGAATACCGGTATCTCGATCTGCGGCGGCCGCAAATGCGCGACTCGCTCGCGACCCGCCACCGCGTGCTCAAGGCCACCCGCGACTACTTCGATAGTCAGGGCTTCCTGGAAATTGAAACCCCGGTCCTCTCGAAAAGCACCCCCGAGGGCGCGCGCGAGTTCCTTGTTCCAAGCCGCCTGCTGCCCGGCAATTTCTACGCGCTGAGCCAGTCGCCCCAGCAATACAAGCAACTCCTCATGGTGGGCGGGGTGGAACGCTACTTCCAGATCGCGAAGTGTTTCCGCGACGAGGACCCGCGTTCGGACCGCATCACCGAACTCGCCCAGATCGACGTCGAGGCCTCGTTCATCACCCGCGAGGATATTTTCCGCTGGGTCGAGGGCCTGCTCGGCTCGGTCTTCCGCGCCGCGCGCGGGATCGAGATCCCGGCCACCTTCGAACGCCTCACCTACCGCGACGCGCTCGACCGTTTCGGGATCGACAAACCCGACCGCCGCTTCGGCATGGAACTCGTCGATCTCGGCGACATCTTCGCCGCAAGCGAATTCAAGGTCTTCCGCGGCGCGCTCGACTCGGGCGGGGTCGTCAAGGCCATCAATGCCAAAGGCTTCGCCTCGATCACCACCGGCCAGATCGAAAACCTCACCGACCTCGCCAAACGCTCGGGCGCCAAAGGCCTCGCCTTCATCAAGGCCGAGAATGGCGAATGGAAATCGCCCATCGTCAAATTCTTCACCGATGCCGAGAAGGAGGCGCTCGCCGAGCGCCTCCAGATCGAGGACGGCGACCTTGTCCTCTTCGGCGCCGACAAATGGGAGGCCGCCTGCACCGTGCTCGGCCGCATCCGGCTCGAAGTCGCGGCCATGACCGGCGCGATCAAAGACCCCTCCGCGCTCGACTTCCTCTGGGTCGTCGATTTCCCCCTGCTCGCGTTCAGCGAAGAGGAACAAAAGTGGAACGCCGTTCACCACCCGTTCACCCGTCCGAAAACAGAGGACCTCGCGCTGCTCGAAGCCGGCAAATATGGCGAGGTGCGCGCCGAAGCCTACGATGTCGTCCTCAACGGGGTCGAAATCGGCGGCGGTAGCATCCGGATCCACGAACGCGATTTGCAGGAGAAGCTCTTCGGCGTGCTCGGCATCTCGCCGGAAAAGCAACAGACGCTCTTCCCGCACCTGCTCAAGGCGTTCCGCTTCGGCGCGCCCCCGCACGGCGGCGTCGCCCTCGGCGTGGACCGGCTTGTCATGCTCGCCTGCGGCACTTCGAATATCCGCGACGTCGTCGCCTTCCCCAAGACCAGCAAAGGCGAGGACCTCATGATGGCCTCGCCCACCCCCGCCGAGGCAAGGCAACTCCGCGAACTCGCCCTCCAGGTCGTCAAACGCTAGTGGCCGGCACCTCCACCATCGAAGCGCGCAAGCGCGAGCTCATCGAGGAACTCAACCTCCTCCCTCCCGGCGAGGAACGCCTCCTCCAGCTCCTCAACATCGGCCGCAAATACCCGGCCATGGACGACGCGCTGAAAACCGACGACCGCCTCCTCCCCGGCTGCGTCTCCCGGCTCTGGATCCAGGAGGAACTCGTGGACGGCCATCTCGTCTTCCACATGGACGCCGACGCCGCCATCTCGAAAGGCATCGCCGCCGCCGTCCTCGGCCTCTACAACCACCAGCCGCCCGACGCCATCCTCGCCGTCGAACCCGACTTCTTCGCACAAACCGGCCTCGACGGCCTCATCTCGCCGAACCGCAGCAACGCCGTCGCCAGCCTCCGCAAGTTCCTCGCCACCACGGCCCGCAAATACCTTCCCGACGGCCGGTAGCATTCCTTCGCCGTCCGGACGCCCCGCGCGAAGCGCTCTTGCTGCGGCAATTCTTTCTGCTCACTACCCACAAATTTTTTCGGTTTCCAGGATGGCAAATAGGCTTCTCGGGAATGTTCGCCGACCAGCCCGAAGCCGGGGACGCGAAACAACACGACAGCGTCCGTAAGGAATAGCGGGCGCGGCCCGCCCTGGGCTGCCGTGGTTCTCCAGAGCTCTGGGGGATGGGCCGGCGGGCGTGCGGACATTTTCTGCGGCCCGGTTGGCGGGGATGGCGCTGGGTTTTTCTTGGTCTCGCGGTGGTCGTGCGCGGTGTGGCGCTCGTGAGTGCGTGGCCGGCGTGGCGGTATTTCGCGACGACTTTGCTTCGCGAGGACGAGACGCTCAACGTGATCCAATATACCTCGCAGGGATTCGCGAAAGTGGTGGGAACGTATTCGCTCGCGAGGAACCACATTTTTTTCAACCTCGTGAATTCGCTCCTGCCGTGGGCGGATTCCGTCTGGCCGCTCCAGGCGCGGATGGGCGGTCTCCGGCGCGGTGGTGGCGGCCGCCGGGTGCGGCGTCCTCTGTGTGGTGGGGGCCTTCATGGTGATCGGCTCGGTGCCATGGCGCGCGGGCTCGTTTCTCGCCGGCCCCCAGGCGTTTCTCGGTCTGGTCATGAGCGGCTCCCTGCTTGGTGCGCGCCCGCTTCGCAACATCCGCCCGGTGCCCGAGGCCGCCCTCGCTCTTGTGGCAGTGGGACTGCTCGCGGCCACCGAGCCGCCCGAACCACTTGTGGCGCGCCAGGATTGGCGGGGCATCGCTCGCCTCATCGAGCAGTCCTTCCCGCCCGACACCCGGATCTGGACCGCGAAAAGCTACGCCCCCCTCGTTCAATGGCACCTCAAATTCCGATGGGTTATGGGAGTCAGGCGTTCATCTGCCGCTCGCCCGGGAATTTTCCACCTTGCTCTCACACACCGGCACAACGCGGGACGCCCCGCGCTATCTGCTTCACTGCCCGATGGCCTTCGGGAACGCGGGGGGCGATTGGCTCCAGGCCGAGAGGGAAGTATCAAACCCCTATTTCGGCGCATCCACGCTTCGTTGCGGCACCGTGAAAGCAGAGCTCCGGAAGGAAGGCGCGCACCCCAACGAGCGGCAGGGCGTCCACCAGAATCAACATTAATGTCCCTGCTCCGAATGGGGGCACCCGACTCAGGCAAATGCGCAGGAGGAAAAATTCGGAGACCCGCCCCGATCCTCCAAGAATGTCTTGCCGCAGGACCGCCGACACGCAATGAATACGGTCCACGGCGCGGTTATCCTCAGCCGTCATGTTCACGGACGCTTAGCTCAGCGGTAGAGCATCGCCTTCACACGGCGGGGGTCGCAGGTTCGAAACCTGCAGCGTCCACCATCCCATCCGCCCCGGTAATAACTGGATCGTTTGTGCGGTGAGGACCCGGAAAGGAATGACCCAAACGGATTTTGGTATCCTGCCTCCATTCACCGCGCGGGTGGGAGACCCTGCCGATTGCGTGAATGCTTCTTTGCCGCCCCATGATCGCGCCGACCAGCCCGGGGAAACAGTCTTTCATTCTTAAGAATGCCAACCCATTTCACCATGCGTGATAAAACGTCACCGTCCATCTTATCACATTCTTAATCAATATAATAAGCCATATGGCATGGCAATGGCTGGTTCTTTCCCGAGGTTGAAGAAGACCGTCTTCGCCCCGTTGACGTCCTTCAGCGCCCGCTGGCCGAAGCCATCCCTCGCGTATTTCGCCGTGAGGCCTTCGCCGGGATTCTGCGCTTGGATGAGGTTGCCCATCGCGTCGTAAACGTAAGTCCATGCGCCGTATTGGGTCAAGTCGCCACGGCCGGAATACCCAACCGGGCTCACCCCGCTGATCGCCGAATACTGGTTGATCGCGTTGGGCGTGTAGGTGGCGTTGCCAACGCTCCCGCTCGAAGAAAGCCTGTTGCCGGTCGCATCGTATTCCCATTCCTCCCACGACGAATACCCGGACTGGCTCGCGTAGGAAGCCGTGGCGTCCGCGCTCCCGTATTTGGCCCCGCGCAATTGCCCGGTCGCATCCAGCCAGTAGGCGTCTCCCGCCGTTCCCGTCGCGCCTTTGAGCGTGTAAATCCGCTCCCCGGCCGCGTTGTAGCCGTAGCGTTCCGCCCAGAGAACCCCGCTTGCATTGCTCGCCGTGAGGCTCGCGAGGCGGTTCGCCTCATCGTAGGTGTAGGCCGTCGTGACCCCGTTCGCGAGGGTCCGCGACGCGAGGCGTCCGGCGGCATCATACGCATAGCCCGCGAGCGTCGATCCGTCTTTCTTGATCGCCGTCACCCTGCCGTCCCCGTCGTATTCGTATCCGACGACGAATCCCGCCGGATACGTGATGGACACCACCCGCCCGTTGAGGTCGTAGGCGACTGAGGCGCTCCGCGTGGTCCCTCCGGCCGTCTGCGAGATTCCCGAGAGGCGGCCTTCGCCGTCGTATCCGAAGCTCTGGCTCACCGTGATCCCGAGGGTTTCCGCGCTGCCTCCCGTGATTTGGCCGAGGCTGTTTCGCGCGAAGGTGGCGGATCCGCTCTGGCCTCCCGCCGTCCAATCCATGCCGGTCACCTCCCCCGCGTCGTTGTAGGTCGGAACAGCGATCCCGGCTCCACCCTTGGCGCTCCACCGGGTGAGTCGGCCCGCGATGTCGTAGGTCGTGGTCTGGTTGCCGCCGTCCGGCCATTGGAGTGCCCGCCGCTGGCCGGCACTTTCCCAGGCAAACCCGTAGTCCTTGTCCCGCGCGTCGGTGATTTCTTTCGTGTCCCGGTTCGCGTTGTGTGTGAGGAGGGTCGAGTGGCCGAGGGCGTCGGTGATTTCCATCGGCAAATCGAGGTCGTCGAAGACGGTCTCGGTGATCCGGTTCAGCGGGTCGGTCACCTTGATTTCGTTGAGCCGCGCGTCGTATTCGAAGCTGGTTTGCGCATCGAGCGGGTCGGTGATCGTCTCGGGCACTCCCCACTGGCCCGCGTAGGTGTAGTCCCATTCCGCGCCGGAGGGTGTCGTGATTTTTGCCACCCGGCCCATGCTGTCGCGGGCGAACCCGGTCACCCGCCCCTCGGGCGTTGTGATTTTGGTGAGGAGGGGCTCGCCGAGGTGGATCGTGTATTCGTAGGCGGTCTTCTCGTTCGCCGCATCGTAGCTTTCCAGAAGCTGGTCCTTGTCGCCATAGACGTAGCGGGCGAGGACCTCGTTGGCCGCATTCTTCACACGGGTGAGCCGGTGCCGGGTGTCGTATTCCAGCTTGCGCTTGACCCCGTCGGCCCCGACGACTTCGATGATGTTGCCCTGCAGGTCCCGCTCGATGCTGCGCGTGCGCCCCATCGGGTCGGTCACGGTCACTTTCTTTGGCGGCTGGAACTCGCCGGCTCCCGCGAACCGCTCGTAGGCGTAGGCGGTCTGTTTGTCGTAGGCGTCGAAACTGCTGAGAAGATCGCCGGTTTCCGAATCGTAAACCCCGCGCCAGACGACCGTCGCGGCGCTCTGCCCGGGCCGCTTGCGCTCGCGCTTATAGACTTTGTCGTAAAGCTTGCCCGCCGTTTTGTAGAGGTAGGAGATATTTTCGTTGCCGAGGGCGTCTTTGGATTTCCAGATCGTGTTCGACGACTCGAAAACCCGGCTTTCCGTCTCCCCGGTAACGAGGCGCTCGCGCTCGATGGCCGGACGGTTGTAAACGACCCCGTCTTCCGCGGGCTCCCCGCCGGTGATCGTGTAATCCCAGTAGTCGTCGGTTTTCAGCCGCCTGTCGGTGCCGCCGAAAACCCAGCTCCGCCACCAGCCGTCTTCCTGGGTGAGAGTGAGCCGCTTGTCGCCCTCCGCCCAATCCTCGAAGCGCCACTGCGTCTTGCGCCCGTCGGGGAAGGCGATCTCCTTGAGCGTGCCCCCAAAATACGTGAACGTGTAGGTGTCCCCGTTGACCGTGAGCGTGTGCGCCCCGCGCAGGGTCGAACTCTGGTCCATGTCGATGTCGCGCGAACTGATCCCCACCGTCACCGCCTCGGTATTGGTCGCGGGCTCGTAAACGCGCGTCGCCAGCCTCGCATCGAGCGCGTCCCGGTCCCACCTCAGCGTGCGCCCGTCCTCGGTCGTGAGCCGGTAAATGTGGCCGTCGCGGAACTCCATCTCCCACCCGTCCCACCGTGTGATGGTGAACTTCGTCCCGTCTTCGATCCCCACCCACTGGGTGCTGGTGTTTTCCCAGCTCCCGTCGGCTTTTTTCGCGAAATACTCCACCCTCCCGCCGAGCATCGTCACCTCGTAGAGGCCGCCCGTCCGCTTGACCGCCTTGGATTCCAGAATCGTGAGGTTGAAGCCCGCCCACCCATACGGGTTGTCGGACGAGGTGTCCGAACTGTGATACACCCACCGCACCGGCAACCGCAAACCGCCCCCGAAATCGGCCTCGCGCAAATCATCGACCACATACATGCGAGCGGCGGGTTGAACATCGGATGATTTGGCCGGTTTAAAAATCGGATGGCAAAAAGGGGGGGGGTCGCGAAGCGGGGCGGCGGGTTTTCAGCCTTCGATGCGGTCTTTCATGCGGTAGC
>Ga0114939_10000606_pt1 | contig 29910 bp, 15 predicted proteins | sample AshMeaCrysSpring_FD_87196 | JGI IMG/M metagenome (GOLD analysis project Ga0114939, IMG submission 87196) | Groundwater microbial communities from Big Spring, Nevada to study Microbial Dark Matter (Phase II) - Ash Meadows Crystal Spring | ecosystem: Environmental > Aquatic > Deep subsurface >...
CATGCACCTGCGGTGGGACAAGCCGCTCAATGCGGTGGTCTTCCTCAGTTCGCTGATCTTCGTGACGCTGTTTTTGGGTTTCACTTTGCTGGACATCTACAACTATCAGGATCGTCTGGAACCCAACGTGACGGCACCTGCACCTTTGAACGCACCGACCCCGTGACCCGCTCGGTGCGTCTTCTGGGTCATGCACGGGCGTTCTTTGCTGCCAAAAAGCCCGCGCCCCGAGGCTCGCTCGTGGATTCATCGGGACTTCTCGCGGATTGCTCGGCCGCAGCCATTCTGGCTTGCCTAGAATAGAAGATCTGGATTTGTTCGGTCCCGGTGGGGACCTTCGGCGGAGCATGGGGGGGCAGTTGGGTGTCGCTTGCACTGATCGAGCCATTGGAGCTCAAGCAATACAAGTCCTTGGATAACGAAACGCTCAGCCAGCGGATCGCGGCAGTCCGCCAGCAGCTGGGCTCGCAGCTGCTGATCTTGGGGCACCATTACCAGCAGGATGAAGTGATCGCTCACGCGGATCTGCGGGGCGACAGCTACCAGTTGGCCAAGTTGGCTGCCGAGAGCACCGAATGCCGCTACATCGTGTTTTGCGGTGTCCATTTCATGGCCGAGACGGCCGATATCCTGGCCAATCGCCCTGAAAAGTTGAAAGAACGTGGTGGTCAGCGCGTCAAGGTCGTGCTGCCTGACATGGCGGCCGGCTGCTCGATGGCCGACATGGCGGCCATCGACCAGGTGGAGACCGCCTGGGCTGATATGGGCGAGTTGATCGACACGAAGCAGATCACGCCGGTCACGTACATCAACTCGGCGGCGAGTCTCAAGGCGTTCTGTGGTCGGCATGGTGGGATCGTCTGTACGAGCAGCAACGCCACGGCGGTGTTGAAGTGGGCCTTTGAGCGGACGCAGCGCGTGCTGTTCTTTCCCGACCAGCATCTCGGTCGCAATACATCACTCAAGTTGGGGATCACGGAAGCCGAAATGCCGGTCTGGGATCCGTACCAGCTCTCCCTCGGTGGCAATACCGAGGCGGCCTTGGAACGATCACGCGTGATCCTGTGGAAAGGGCATTGCAGCGTCCATCAAATGTTCCGCCCGGAGCACGTCCACCAGTTTCGAAAGCAGATTCCTGGAATCAAGATTCTGGTGCATCCCGAGTGCATGCGCGAGGTAAATGACTTGGCCGATGTGTCGGGAAGTACCGGGAAGATTATCGACACGGTGCGTTCCAGTCCTCCCGGGACGAAATGGGCGATTGGAACGGAACTGCACCTGGTCAATCGGCTCAAGCAGGAACATCCCGAGCAGGAAATTCATTTTCTGTCACCCGTCGTCTGCATGTGCGCCACGATGTATCGAATCGATTTGGCGCACCTCTGTTGGAGTCTGGAGCATTTGCTGGCAGGGAATCCGGTCAACGTGATCGAAGTTCCCCCCGATACTGCCAAGTGGTCGATCATCGCGCTGGAACGGATGTTGGCCGTTCGCTGATCGCGAGGGCGGCCCCCGGTTCGTTCGGCTGCGGACGTTGCTCGCTTTATGGAACCCCAAGGGTGACGATTCATGCGCGAGAAGTTGCGCGTGCTGTTGCAAAGTGGGCAGCCGTTGATCGGACTGGCGACAAGCGAGGAGCGGCGAGCTATCCAGATGATGCAGGAGTTAGGTCGTGAGCTGCAGCGACCACTTTGGGTATGGAGTGTGACGGAGGGGCTGACGCCCAGAGCCGATTCATCGAAGAAGCCCGTCCTGACCAAACCGCAGGACGTATTGCAACGCGCTTTGGCTCCCGAGGGCGAAGGGGAATTATTCATCCTCAAGGACCTGTCGCCGCATGTTCGCGAGCCAATCGTGGCGCGTCTGTTGCGCGACTTGCAGCACCAGGATCGAGCGCAGGCGATTCTGCTGGAATCCGGCACGCTTCCTGATTCGCTCCGCAGCCTGGTCGTCTCCGTAGAGATGCCTTTACCGAACGACAAGGAACTTGAATTGGTAGTGCGAGAGACGTTTCGCACGATCAAGCATCGAAGCGGCCGGGTCGTCACGAGCCATATCACCAAGCGAGAGTTTGAACATCTCGTGCAGACGTTGCGTGGGCTGACGCTGGATGAGGCTGGACGGGTGGTGGCTGCCGCGATCTATGCCGATGGCTCGCTGACAAATTCTGATCTCCCGCGAATCATTGAACACAAGCGACAAAGGCTGCACACGAGCGGTTGCCTCGAGTCGATTCTGGTGGATGTGGAAGTCGATGAGTTGGGCGGCCTGGAGAATCTCAAGCGCTGGCTGGCGCTCCGGCGTCAGGGGTTCACGTCGGAAGCGCGAGCGTTCGGATTGTCTCCGCCCCGCGGCATGCTGTTGCTGGGTGTGCAGGGGTGCGGAAAAAGCCTGTGTGCGAAAATGGTGGCGAGTGATTGGGGGATGCCGCTGCTGCGGCTCGATCCCGGCACGCTCTACAACCGATTTGTGGGCGAGTCCGAGAACCGACTCCGCCAGGCGCTTTCACAAGCTGAGGCGATTGCGCCGGCTGTACTCTGGATCGATGAAATCGAGAAAGCGTTCGCGTTTGCATCGGCCGACTCTGCCGACGGCGGACTATCGCAGCGAATGTTCGGGACGCTGCTGACCTGGATGCAAGATCACCGTGCGCCGCTGTTCATCGTGGCAACCGCCAACGATATCGCCAAGTTGCCACCCGAGTTAATGCGAAAAGGTCGATTCGATGAGGTGTTCTTTGTCGACTTGCCGCGTCCTGACAACCGCGCCAAGATTCTTGCCACGCATTTGCGCCGTCGGCAGCGCGATCCGCAAACGCTGAACTTGGAACCGGTGGTTGCCGCTACGGAGGGATTCAGCGGCGCAGAACTTGAACAGTTGATTCTGGCTGGTCTGTTTGAAGCCTATCAGGCTCAGTCTGAACTCACCGCGGACATCCTCGTCGACGTCGCACAGCAGACGCAGCCGCTGGCCATCTTGATGCGTGAACGAGTCAACGAGCTGCGACGCTGGGCCGCTGAACGGTGCGTGCCGGCAGACAAGATCTCGTGAGAGCGGCACGCGCTGACGCGGCACAGGAGCCGCGGGCGAAACCGAAGAAGGGTGGATGATGGGAGTCGAACCCACGACGCCTGGAGCCACAATCCAGTGCTCTACCAACTGAGCTACATCCACCGAGATAGAGAACCCGATTTTTTAGTCCGGCCGGCCGAGGATGGTCAACCCCGGCAAAATCCGTGGAAGAAAGGGGGAGGCCCGCCCGATTCACGGGGGGGGTGATCTGTCGTGTGGGCCTTGCTAGGTCTTTCGGCGTGGCTGGCGGTCGACGATTTGTTGGATTTTCAGCCGCACCTGTTCTACTGCGTTCGACGTCGATTCGCGCTTCCGTTTCGCGCGGGCCTGGCCGCAGATCGCGTCGATCGCGGTGTCAAGAAACTCCCAGAAACCCGGCACGTTCATTTCAGCGAACTCAACCAGACGCCACTCGATTTCTTGAAATCCGCCCGCGGCGATTCGCGTCGTGATTCTTTGCTCGTTGGAAAACCGCGGGACATCGGGCAGTTCGTTCAGAGTCTTTAACGGGACCGCGCTTGCCAGGCTTTGTCGGTTGAACGTGCCGCGGGGAACGCGGAACTTCAGCTTCAACCACCAAGGCTCGGCCGTGAAGGCGTGCATGAACCAACCGCTGCCCTGCCCTGCGGGAAGCGGGACTTCGATCACGCTGCGATGTTCCCATTTGATCGGCGGCAATCGTTCGACTTTTTCCAAACGTTCCACCAGCCTCTGCAGCATTTCGGCAGGCCAGTGCACGGGTTTGCCCGTGCGATCCAGGCGAGTTTCCATGTGCCATCGCCGGCCATCCGACTCCCATGGAGCCGCGACTTCTTGGATCGTGTCAGACGGTGCCGTCATGGTCGTCGTCCGCGAATCTTCCTGCGGTCGATCAATCGGCGTAGCCAACCATTGATCGCGGTCGATCCGCGGGCTCCCCTCCAAGACGCTCCGCAAGGCCGCGCCGGTGTGGCTTGGGCATGCCGATTGTTGCCGGCTGGCAGCATAGGCCACGACATCCTCCGGGGTACCGGCGACGACGATTTGTCCTCCCGCCGCGCCGGCCTCGGGCCCCAGATCGATGATCCAATCCGCCTGCTTGAGCACATCCAGGTTGTGTTCGACAACCACCACCGTATTGCCTAGCTCCACGAGGCGATGCAGGACTTGCAGCAGCTTTGCGATGTCATCGAAATGCAAGCCCGTCGTGGGCTCGTCGAGCAGATACAGCGTACGACCCGTATCGGGACGAGCCAGTTCGCTCGCCAGTTTGACGCGCTGCGCTTCGCCCCCCGAGAGCGTGGGCGCCGCCTGACCCAGGGTTACGTAATCGAGTCCGACATCGCAGAGGGTTTTGATGATGCGGTGGATTCTGGGCTGATGCTGAAACAGTTGAGCCGCTTCACTGCAGGGAAGCTCCAAGCAATCGTGAATCGAATGTCCGTGAAACTTCACTTCCAGAGTTTCACTGGTGTAACGCCGACCCTGACACGATTCGCAGGTGATCCAAACATCCGGCAGGAAATGCATCTCAATCCGACGTTGGCCCGATCCCTCGCAGGATTCGCACCTGCCACCCGGCACGTTGAAGCTGAATTGGCGCGCCGTAAATCCCCGCCGTTTTGCTTCCGGGAGCTGGGCAAACAGCTGGCGAATCAGTTCAAAGGCTCCGGAGTATGTGGCCGGATTGCTGTGCGGCGTGTTCCCCAGTGGGGATTGATCGACGCGGATCACTTTATCGACGAAGCCAAGGCCTTCGATGCCGTTATGGCGTCCGACTTTCATCGTTGCGCGGTGCAGGCGATGAGCCAGAGCGGGATACAGGCAATCGTCGATCAATGAACTCTTGCCGCTTCCGCTGGGGCCTGTGATGGCAACCAGGGCCCCAAGCGGAATCGACGCATCGACTTGACGGAGATTGTTTTCACAGGCGCCACGGATCGTTAGCCAGCCGGCACCCGGCGGATACCAATTCAGATTGCCATTGACCGCCGATTTGGGTTTGCGTTCTGACTTCGATCCGCGTCCTTTGGCTGGCGGAGCGACCTGAGCGGCTGGAATCATTCGCCGCGTGATCGGGACTGGAATGGATCGCGTTTGAGACAGATAGTTTCCTGTCAAACTTGCTTGATCCTTCGCCACTTCAGCCGGCGTACCTTGGCTGACGATTCGTCCGCCTTGTCGGCCTGCGCCGGGCCCGAAATCGTAAAGCCGGTCGCAGCCGGCGATCACTTCTCGATCATGTTCGACGACGAGCAGTGTGTTGCCGGCATCGCGGAGCTTGTGCAGGGCGGAGAGCAACCGCTGATTGTCGCGCGGATGAAGTCCCACAGTCGGTTCATCCAACACATACAAGACACCGCACAGGCCGCTTCCTAATTGAGCGGCCAGACGGATCCGTTGCGCTTCACCACCCGAGAGTGTGGCGGCACCACGGCCTAAAGTCAGATAGTCGAGCCCGACGTCGGACAGAAAGTCAAGTCGCTGGCGCATCCCGCGCAACAGTTCGCCGCCGATCTTTCTTCCTCGAGAATCCAGCTTCCATCCACGCACAATCTTGGAAAGTCGGTACAGTGGAAGCTGCACCAGATCTCCGACCGTCAAATCGAACAGTCGCACGGCTGCGGCTTCTTCTCGCAAGCGCGTGCCATCGCAGGCCGAGCAATCGATTTCGCTGACGAAGTTTGCCAGTCTTCCGCGCAGGCTTTGACTCATCCGGGCCGCTGCTTCCAGCGCCGGATAGAATCCGCGAAAGAGAAAGCGGAACGGCCGATAACTCGCCGGGCCGCTCGAGCGGGAGTCGTAGTCATCCGCCCGCACATCCAGCCACTGATCGCCCAGTCCGTGAAACAGAATTCGGCGATGGCGGGCGTTCAGTTCGTTGTAAGGCACGTCCAACGGGAGCTGCGTGTAGCGAGACACCGCGCGGAGCAGCGCACGACCGAGTGGCTGGTTCAAAGGCGGCCAAAGTTCCAGTGCGCCGTCGAGCAGGGTGGCGTTTGGATTCCGGATCAGTGCCGCCGGATTGGTACCGGTCTGGGTGCCCAAGCCCTCGCACTGCGGGCACCAGCCGGCGGAGGTATTGAACGAAAAATGATGCGGTGTCAGTGGTTCAAAGCTGCGTCCACAGATTCCGCATGCCAAGTGCTGACTGTGCGTGATCTGTTCCCATCGGGGCTCCGGCAGATCCGCGTTTCCAATCGCGAGTTGGCAAACGCCCGCGCCGAGCGAAAGTGCCAGTTCGACGCTTTCGGCGATCCGTGAGCGACTCGCTGGCCGGACGGTCAGTCGGTCGACCACGATCTGGACCAGATGGCGGGTCCGCGGATCGAGTGCTGGCACGGCATCGATGGCGTGAGTCGTGCCGTTGACGCGAACGCGCTGAAAACCATCCGCCTGCAGGCGCTGCCAGAGGGCTCCGTAATCGATTCCGGTCTCAACCGCGCGGGGTGCCAGTAACAGGGCGCGAGTGCCTTCGGGAAGCAGGAGAATCTTGTCGACAATCTGATCGACGGTCTGCGTGCCGACCGGCTGCTGGCACGTCGGACAATAGGGTTCCCCGAGCCTTGCCAGGAGGACCCGCAGGTAGTCGTAGATTTCCGTGACCGTGCCGACCGTGCTGCGCGGCGTGTGGCCCAGGTTCTTCTGTTCCAGGGCGATTGCCGGACTGAGTCCTTCAATCCGTTCAACCTTTGGCTTTTGGAGTTGTCCGATGAACTGCCGCGCATAGGCCGACAGGCTTTCGACATATCGCCGTTGGCCTTCGGCATAGATCGTGTCCATCGCCAAGGAGCTTTTTCCGGAGCCACTCGGTCCGCAGAAGACCGACATTTGATCGCGCGGGACACGCAGATCGATCGATTTCAAGTTATGTTGGGCCGCGCCTTCGATCACGATTTCGCGGGATTGCTCGCCGGCGGCTTTCCCCGGTTTGGGTTCGGACAATGGCTTCTTTGCAGTTCGCGACGTACTTGTCGCGGGTGCAGCCGACTGTTTCAACCAGCGTATCGGCGGTTCTCCGCGGAGGATTCGCGACAAGGCCCGCCCGGTATGGCTGTCGGCTGCCGCTGCCACCTGCTCGGGCGAGCCTTCGGCGACGATTCGCCCACCGCCGGCTCCTCCTTCGGGACCGAGGTCGATCAACCAGTCGGCAGTCTTGATCACGTCCAGGTTGTGTTCGACCACGATCACCGTGTTGCCGCGCGCCACCAGATCGTGCAAAACCTTCAACAACAGTTTGATGTCCGCGAAGTGCAAGCCCGTCGTGGGTTCATCGAGCAAGTAGACGGTCCTGCCGGTTGCTCGCTTGCTGAGCTCGCGGGAGAGCTTGATGCGCTGGGCTTCCCCGCCGGAGAGCGTCGGCGAGGGTTGACCGAGTTGCAAGTAGCTGAGGCCGACTGCGTTGAGCGTCTGCAATTGCTGGTTGATCTTCGGAATGTTTGCAAACAGCGCCGCGGCCTGGTCGATGTTCATCGCCAGAACATCCGCGATGGAGTGACCTTTGAAATGGACTTCCAGAGTTTCGCGGTTGTAACGGCGGCCCTCGCAGACGGGGCAAGTTACCCAGACATCCGCCAGGAAGTCCATATCGAGCCGAGTGGCGCCGTTGCCTTCACAGGCCGAACAACGTCCTCCGTCGACATTGAAACTGAAACGCCCAGGCGCGTATCCGCGCTGCTTTGCGAGCGGCAGTTGCGCGAACAAGTCGCGGATCTCATCGAAGACCTTGACGTAGGTCGCCGGGTTGCTGCGAGGTGTTCGACCAATGGGCGACTGATCGATGGCGATCGCCTTGTCGAGGTACTCCAGGCCTTCAATTGATTGATGCAGTCCGATCTCACCTTCTCCGCCCATCAGGGCGACGCGCAAGGCGGGTTCAAGAATGTCACCGACCAACGAACTCTTCCCGCTGCCGCTGACCCCTGTAATTCCAACGAGCAATCCCAACGGGATTCGGACGTCGATCTCGCGAAGGTTGTTCTGCTGGGCTCCGCGGACGGTCAAATACTTGTCGCTGGGGCGTCGCCGTTCGGTGGGGATTTCGATTCGCTCATCCCCGTTCAGATATCGCCCCGTGAGGCTCTTCGGTTCCTCGGCAAGTTCCCGAGCCGGACCGAGGCCCACAATCTTTCCACCGTGAATCCCTGGGCCGGGCCCGAAGTCCACGATCAAGTCGGCCGCCAGCATCGTCTCTTCATCGTGCTCGACGACCACCAGCGTGTTGCCGGCATCCCGCAGCTGAAGGAGCGTTTGAATCAATCGTTCGTTGTCGCGGGGATGCAGTCCGATCGAGGGTTCGTCGAGCACATACAGCACGCCGACCAGGCCGCTGCCGACCTGGCTGGCAAGGCGAATGCGCTGGGTTTCTCCACCGCTGAGCGTGGGGGCCGTCCGACCCAGCGAAAGGTAACTGAGTCCGACGTTTTGCAAGAACCGAAGCCGTTGCCGGATTTCCTTGAGAGCCTCGCCCGCAATGAACTGTTCGGTCTCGCTTAACTCCAGCGTCGCAAAGAACTCCGCGGCTTCATCGATCGAAAGTTCGCATGCCTCAGGCAGCGAGCGCTGAGGATTGGCCGCAAAGTGGCCAGATGTGGAACGGAGCGTGACGGCGCGGGCTTGCGGATTCAGCCGCTGACCACGACAGTCCGGGCAGGTCAGCAGATCCATGTACTGGTGGTACTGTTCCAGCTTCGACTTCTGTTTTGTCGCGCGATACTTGGCCAGCAGATCGGGGATGACTCCCACGAACTTTCCCCCGTACTTGATCGGTTTTGCGCCACCGCGCCAGGTAAACGTGATCGTCCTTTCGCCCGTGCCATAGAGCCATGCCTGTTGCAGTTCCGCAGAAAGGTCAGCCCAGGGCGTCTCAAGCATCGTGCCCGGCTTCAGTTCGAGCAAATGTTCCAAGGTGGCTGCAACACCCTGAAGGATGTGTCGCAGATAGCGGCTCCAATCCTGCTGTCGTCCCAGTAATTCCATCGCTCCCTGCTGGACGCTAAGCCGCGGATCGGGAATCAGCTTTTGTGGAGCAAATGTGTGCAAACGCCCCAACCCGTCACAGCTCAAACACATTCCCTGAGGGCTGTTGAAGCTGAATAACTGCGGGCTGGGGGGTGGGAAGCTGACGCCACATTGCGGGCAGGAGTAGCTGGAGGAAAACAAGAGTGATTCGGCATGCGACCAGAGATCATCGTCGCCGGGTTTCGTGCGCGGCTCCTTCTCCTCGGCCGGCGACTCGGTTGGTCCGCGCTTCAAGGCCCGCAGCGCGATCAATGAACCGCTGCCGACACGCAGACCCTGGTCGACGGCCTCAAACAGTCGCCCGCGATCTCGCGGACCTTCCGCCAGCCGGTCGATGACCACTTCGATATCGTGCCGACGCTGCCGATCAAGCGTCGGGGGATTGTCGAGGCGAATCACTGCGCCGTCGACACGCGCGCGAGCGAAACCCTGTCGTCGCAAATCTTCGAAAGCCTCTCGAAAGGCGCCTTTCTGTTGTCGAACCAGCGGAGCCAGAATCAGCAGCGGCTCTTCCCCCGTGCGATGAATGATTCGACCAACGATCTGTTCCCGCGTTTGAGCCGTGATCGGGACGCGGCAGTGGGGACAGTGGCCTGCCCCGACCCGCGCATAGAGCACACGGAGAAAGTCGTAGATCTCGGTAATCGTGCCGACCGTGCTCCGAGGATTGTGGCCGGTTGCCTTCTGGCTGATCGAAATCGACGGGCTCAGGCCGCCGACGAAGTCCACATCGGGTTTGGGGAGCTGTCCGAGATACTGTCGTGCGAACGTGGAGAGCGATTCGACGTACCGCCGCTGACCTTCCGCGTACAAGGTGTCGAACGCCATCGAACTCTTGCCGCTGCCACTGACTCCCGTGAAGCAGATCAGTTGGTTCCGCGGCAAAGTCAGGTCGATATTGCGCAGATTGTGCTCGCGAGCGCCGCGGACAGTGATTTGGGGCTGGGTCATCGTGACGGCCAATTCGACGAAGTAGCGGAGCAATCCTGCGCGGTCGCGTAATGCGCAAACCCTCCAAGGTAAGGCATCAGGTCCACCCTCGACAGGGTGTGACCGGATGGGCAGAAAACGGGCAATCTTCAGGAAATGCGGACGTTTTTGCGCTATATCGCATTGCAGGGTAGCGCCGATAGGAGGCGTCCGGCGGGGCAAGCGGCGCGATCGGCCCCGGCCCCGGTGGATTCGCCGCGGTCCGGCGAGCCGCCCGTGGGTCGGGCAACCCGCCGCTTCCCGATCGAGCGAGGTATGGGCGTGGATCGGCGCGAAGAGTGAAGGCCTTCAGTTATCATGTGGGGCATCTACGGTCTGCTCGTGCATGACGCATGATCACCCTTGATCCCCGCCCACCGAGACCCACCCGATGATGTTTTGCGTTGCGAATGCTGTATTGCTCTGGACGCGCGCCGCGCTTCGCGTCAGGCCCATCCACCGAACAGTAATGGTGTGTGGTTTTGCGCTGGTCGCTGCCCTGGTGACTGCGGACCAGCGGATCGTTTGGGAAACCCATGTTCTGGATCAGACATTCACCAGTGAAGGCGGATCGGCCGGGGACTTCGATGGAGGCGGCCACCCCGACGTGGTGGTGGGACCTTATTGGTATGCCGGTCCCGATTTCGCCCAGCGACATGCATTGCTGCCGCCACAGATCGTGGACCCGCACGGTTACAGCGAACTGTTCTTCTCGTTCACGGACGATGTGAACCGTGACGGTCGAGTGGACGTGTTGGTGGTGGGATTTCCCGGGCAGGCGGCGTACTGGCTGGAGAACACGGGAAAGTTTGACCAGCCATGGCCGCGGCACGGGATCCTGGACATCGTCGACAATGAGTCGCCTCAATACGTCGATATCGATGGGGATGGGCAGCGTGACCTGATTTGCAGCCGGGACGGTTACTACGGATATGCGAAACTTGATCCGGCCAAGCCGACTGAGTTATGGCGGTTTCATGCAGTGAGCGATCGGACCGCGGGCGGTCGGTTCACGCACGGGATAGGCGTGGGCGACGTGGATGGCGATGGACGGTTGGATCTGCTCGAACAAAACGGCGTGTGGTTGCAGCCGGCGGATTTGAACGGAGATCCGATCTGGCAGAAGTTGCCATTCTCATTCGCCGATGGTGGCGGCTCGCACATGTTCACACGGGACTTCGACGGGGATGGTGATCTGGATGTGCTGACGTCGCTCCAGGCACACGGCTATGGGCTGGCTCTGTTCGAGCAACAGAGGAGCGGCGATCGAATCGGCTTCCGGCGGCATTTGATTTCGGGGATCCAACCTGCGGACAGCGATTACGGGATTGTCTTTTCACAGATTCACGCGATTGCATTGGGAGATATCGATGGCGACGGGTTGGACGACATCGTGACCGGAAAGCGGCCATGGGCGCACGGTCCGGGAGGTGACCCCGAGCCAAATGGCCAGCCGGTGCTCTATTGGTTTCGGACGATCCGCCAGCCGGCCAGCGACGACCATCCAGGAGTCACCTTTGAGCCACACCTGATTGCGAGTGAAGGCGGCGTGGGTGTGGACGTGCAGTTGCATGACTTGGACCGCGATGGCCGACTGGATGTGGTCGTCGGCAACAAGCGTGGTGCGTTCGTGCATCTCCAGCGGCGCGAAGATCGTGATGATCTGGCTGCGGACTTGGAGCGGCCTCGTCGCGTGTCGGAGCGGGCTCAGTTGCGGCCGGCTGATCAGCGGCCGACCGATGGCCTGACGGCTCAAGCTGCGCGGGATGCAATGACGGTTCCGCCTGGGTTTACGGTCGACCTTATCGCAGCCGAACCGCAGATCCATCAGCCGGTAGCGTTCTGCTTCGATGAGCGGGGGCGGCTGTGGGTGGCGGAAGCGCACACCTATCCGACTCGCGCTGCCGAAGGCCAAGGCCAGGATCGAATCGTGATCCTCGCGGATCAGGATCACGACGGTTCATTTTAAGACAGGAAAGTGTTCGCCCAGGGGCTGAATCTGATCAGCGGACTGGAGGTCGGATTTGGGGGCGTGTGGGTTGGTGCGGCACCTTATTTGTTGTTCATTCCGGACGCCAACCGCGATGATCGGCCTGACGGCGAACCTGTTGTCAAGCTCGATGGTTGGGGTTTTGAAGATACGCATGAAACCCTGAACTCATTTACTTGGGGTCCCGACGGTTGGCTGTATGGCTGTCATGGCGTATTCACCCACAGTCGTGTGGGAGCGCCGGGGACGGCCGAAGAGCAACGGATTCCGATCAATGCAGGGGTCTGGCGCTATCATCCGGTGCGAGGCACGTTTGAAGTCTTCGCTCATGGCACGAGCAATCCGTGGGGTGTGGATTTTGACGCAAGCGGACAGGCATTCATCACCGCCTGCGTGATTCCACACGCCTACCACATGATCCAGGGGGGGCGCTACATTCGGCAAGCGGGGCGGCATTTCGACGACTATGCCTATGCCGAGCTGGCGACGATCGCGGATCACGCGCATTATGCGGGCAACGTTGCCGACCATGCGTGGTGGGGACGCGATGAAGCGGTGGAGGATGATGCGACCAGTGCAGCAGGCGGTGGACATGCGCATTGCGGCGCCGTGATCTACCGGGGTGATAACTGGCCTGCCTCGTATCGCGGCCAGTTATTGATGGCCAACATCCATGGCAATCGATTGAATGCGGATGGCCTGCGTCGCGCGGGATCGTCATTCATCGCCTCTCACCTTCCGGATCCGCTGTATGCGAACGATCCGTGGTTCCGTGGGATCGCCCTCCGCGTCGGCCCAGACGGTGGCCTCTACCTCAGCGACTGGTACGACCGAAACGCGTGCCATCGCGTGAACCCGGAGATCTGGGATCGGACGAATGGCCGCTTGTATCGGATGCGGTACGGTGACTTGAAGCCCGCGGCAGTCGACCTGCAGCAGGCCAACTTCCAGGAACTGGCGAGTTACCTTGAGCATCCCAATGCCTGGTATCCGCGAATGGTTCGCCGCGTACTGGCGGAGCGTTCTGGCATCGCGCCGGCCGAGCGTCGTAATGCGTGGCGTGCGGAACTGATGAATCGTGCACGTGATGTCCGCAAGGCGTCGGCAGTCCGCCTTGAAATTCTATGGGCGGCCCATGCAATCAGCCCGTTGACGGATGGCGAGGCATTGGCATTTCTTCAGGATGGTAGTGAAGACATTCGAGCCTGGTCGATTCAACTGGCGCTCGAGGATCACGCGGCTGAGCATGATCTGCAGCAGCGGCTCGTCGAACTCGCACGGAGTGAATCTTCGTGGCGCGTGAGGCTGTACCTGGCTTCGGCTCTGCAGCGACTTCTTGGGGCCGAGCGATGGGACTTGGCATCGGCCCTGTTGGCCCAAGGCGACAACCAGTTCGATCCGGCGATTCCAAGTGTGCTGTGGTACGGAGTGGAGCCGCTGGTGGGCTTGGATCCGAATCGTGCTTTAGCGCTTCGCGATGCCTGCCAGATCCCGGTGATCAAGCAATACCTGACCCGTCGCTTTGCTCAAGATCCCGCGCTCGTCCCTGTGTTGGTCGAGCGGTTAGCCAACACCGAGGATCCGGCGCAGGCGAAAGCGTTGCTGGCCGAACTGCATGCAGCCCGGGAACGCCTGGGGCGTATGCCAGCGCCAGCCAGCTGGGCGCGAGTCGTGGAACGGCTGCTGAATGATTCAGACCCTGCCGTCAAGCAGCAGGTCCAGACGCTTTCGGTGATGTTCGGCGATGCATCGATCTTCCCCATGCTGCGGGCGATTGTTGGCGAATCCTCGGCAGACTTCGACGCGCGGCGGGGAGCATGGCAGACTTTGGTGCAAGGCAAGGACCCTGAGTTGGGCGGGCTTGCGCTGCAGTTGTTGGATGATCAGCAACTGCAACTGCAGGCGATCGATGGCTTGGCCCGATCGGGGATCGACGGCGGAGCCAAAGCGCTCTTGAGTCGATACTCAGCGTGGCCTGCCGAGAACCGCACCGCTGCGCTGGAAGCTCTGGTGTCGCGAGCCAGCTACGCATCCCAACTTCTCCAGGCGATCGGTGCAGGCGACATTCCTCGCCAGGATCTGACAGCCGTTCATGTGGGCAAGATCCGTCAGTTGGGAGATCCGGCCCTGATGGACACATTGGCCGATGTCTGGGGTGCGATCCGGTCCGATGCCAGCCCGATGCACGCACAGATCGCGGAGATGAAAGAGCGGTTCTCCGCCGAGCAGCTTGCTGAGGCCGATCGTAGCCACGGCCGCGCCGTCTACAGCAAACTCTGCGGGCAATGCCATCAGCTCTACGGTGAAGGCGGCAAGATCGGTCCGGAATTGACCGGTGCCAACCGCGGAAGCATCGACTACCTGCTCGAAAACATCCTCGATCCCAATGCGCTCGTCGGCAAGGATTATCAGGCGACCAGCGTGCTGACTGTCGACGGGCGAGTGATCAGTGGATTGATTCAGGAAGATACGCCAGCAGCTCTGGTCTTGCATGATGCCCAGCAGTTGGTGACGATCCCGCGCAGCGAGATTGAGTCGATGAAGCCGACCAGTCTCTCATTGATGCCGGAAGCACTTCTGCAACCATTGTCGGAGCAGGAAATCGCCGATCTGCTCGCCTATCTGCAAACCACGGCGCAGGTTCCCTTGCCCGGCGTGATTCCCGCATTCGACGAGCAGACTGGCCGTGTGCCGGGAGCCATCGAAGCAGAATCACTCGATCATTCCGTGACCGGCGGCAATGCGACGTCTCAAGACATGCAGGCATTCCCGGCGGGGCGCTGGAGCGGTCAGCAGCAGTTGTGGTGGCTGGATGGCAAGCCGGGTGATCGCATGGAAATCAAGTGGCAGGTCGACAAGGAAGGCGATTATGAGGTGTTCGCTTCATTGACCAAAGCCATTGATTACGGGCAGTTTCGTCTGAGCATCGACGACCAGCCTGCGGCGGTAACCGTGGATCTGTTCAATAAGCCTCAGGTGATTCTCAGCGAACCTGTTTCATTGGGTCGTGTGTCCTTGAACGTAGGGGAACATGTCCTCCGCGCCGAGATCGTTGGAGCAAATCCGCAGGCGGTCCCGCGTTACATGTTCGGGATTGACGCGCTCTATCTGGTGCCACGTCAGTAGCTTGAATGAGCGAGGCTCGCTAAAAATTGCAAGTCACGGTGGCAGCGGTGCGCGCTGGATCCCCGGGGCTGCGGCTTCGGGAAATCGGTGCGACGAATGAACCCCGGCTGCAAGATCGGATTCCTGCTTTGCCGATCCCGCCGATAGCGCGTTGGATTCAAAGGGAACCGCTGCATGTCAACTGCGATCGTTGAATCGTCGAGCGTGGAGCCCGTATCGACAGCGGAAGCTGTGGTTCGGCCACGAATCTGGCCGTTGCTGCTGATTGCCGTCCTTGAGGCATCAGCCTTGACCATGCCATTCATGCTCAATCGAACCGGCGGGTTCTTTCAGTTCGGTTCGATGGTGGCCGGACCGGCGGTCGGTTCCTTGCTGCTGTTGATTTGGCTCTTGGCGTTCAGTCGGATTCCCGGGCGCGTCCGTTGGACTTGTGCCGCACTGGGTATTGGTTGCCTGATTGGGGTCATGCTGCTGGTGCATCCAGAAGTCAGTCCAATGGGTGTGCACCTGTTCGGCGTGCCGTTGGCAACGATCTCGTTGGCGATCGCTGCGCTGTGCAGCGGTAATTTGGCTTGGCCAATTCGCTGGCGCGTGTGCCTGGCAGTCTGGTGTCTGGGGCTGGCCGTGATGCTGCTCTTCCGCAATTCGGGGATGCGAGGAGAGATGCTGCCCGAACTGGCATGGCGTTGGTCTGCTTCGAGCGAAGCGAGATACCTCGAGCTGCTGGCTACACAGCCAGCCGGTGCGGAGGCGGTTGATTCGGCGCCAGGCGGTAACGTGATCCTGCAAGCAGGCGACTGGCCGGGATTTCGCGGGGCAGCGCGCGATGGGCGGAATCTGACCGATCGTGTGTCCAGTGATTGGAAGCGAACGCCTCCCAAGTTGATCTGGGAACGTCCCGTGGGCCCTGGCTGGTCATCCTTCGCGGTGGTCGACGGCCGTGTATTTACACAAGAACAGCGAGGTGAGTCTGAGGCTGTCGTGTGCTGGTCCGCCGAGACGGGAGCGGAGCTTTGGAGTCACGTGGACGAAGCGCGCTTCTGGGAATCAGTGGCCGGCGCTGGACCACGCGCAACACCGACGTTCTCGGAAGGTCGGTTATTTACCGTCGGCGCAACGGGGCTGGTCAATTGTCTGGATGCCGCGACGGGCAAGCCATTGTGGCGCGTGGATCTCGTGGAACTGACACAGGCTTCATTACCGCAGTGGGGATTCGCTGGATCGCCTTGTGTCATCGGATCAAGAGTCTTCGTTCAGGCCGGAGCCCCGGGAGATGATGTGCTGGCATTGGATGTTGCTACGGGGGAAGTGCTGTGGCGGGCGCGATGGGATGCGCAAGGTCGCTCCGGGTATTGCTCGGTACAGCCGGCCGTGCTCGATGGAGTTCCCCAGATACTCGTGGCCCATGGCGGCGGACTGGCGAGTTACGATCCGGATACCGGTCGCGAACTGTGGCGGCACGGGCTGGACTTTCCCAATCGGATTGTGCAGCCTGCGGTCCTTGATGGGCGGCAGATCCTCTTTCCTAGTGGCGAAAGTCTCGGAACACGCTTGCTTCAGGTCTCGCGCCAGGGAGATCAATGGAGCGTCGCGCCGATGTGGGATGCCGCCGACCTGGAACCGAACTTCAGCGACATGGTGTGCCACGACGGGCATGCCTACGGTTTCGATCGCAATATCTTCGCCTGCCTGGATACTCGGGATGGCGTCGTGAAATGGAAGCGAGGCCGTTTTGGCAGCGGGCAGGTGCTGGCACTCACGCAGCAAGGCTTTTTGCTTGTGATCAGCGAAAAAGGAGACGCGGTTTTGCTTCGTGCCAATCCGGATCGCTTGGAGGAGATTACCCGCTTTCCAGCGCTGCGAGGAAAAAGCTGGAATCATCCCGTCGTCGCGCACGGCCGGTTGTACGTTAGAAATGCTGAAAATGCAGCCTGCTACGAGATTGGCGAGGCGATCGATGACGGGCCGCGGGTCGCTCTGTAGGCAAGACCACCGCAATAGCCTTACAGACGCTCGGCGATGACCGCGTGCTGTGTTCAGTCCTGGGATGTCTGTCGCCGTTGCTGGCGGATGGCTGCAACCCGTTCGCGAATGTCGGCCAGGCGCTGCGCTAGCTGTCTTTCAACCCCTTCCTGAGTGGGCTCGTAGTAGGTTCGGTCGATGCCCAAGTAATCCTGGCCGGTGACTCCACCAGCCGCATCGTGCGAATACTCATAGCCGACATGCCCGAGTTGCTTCGCGCCTTTGTAATGGCTGTCCCGTAGAAACTTGGGAACCGGGACGAGCGAGCCTTCGCGGACGTCGCGGCGGGCCTGGAGGATGGCCGTTGTAGCCGCATTGCTTTTGACCGTACATGCCAAATAGAGGACGGTCTGGCTGAGGATCAGTTGGCATTCTGGCAGGCCCACGAACTCGCAGGCCTGCATCGCGGCCACGGCCAGCGGAAGCGCGCGGGGATCCGCGTTGCCCACGTCTTCGCTGGCCAGGATCACCAAGCGTCGGCAGAGAAAGCGGACGTCTTCGCCACCTTCCAGCATCCGCGCCAGCCAGTAGATCGCGGCGTCGGGATCGTTTCCGCGGATGCTTTTGATCAGCGCGCTGGAAAGGTCGTAGTGTTCATCACCTGTCGCATCGTAGCGAATCGCCTTTCGTTGCATGGCCTGCTTGACGAGTTCCGTGCTCAACTGCACGGGTCGCTCCGGGGAGCTCAACACGGCAACTTCCAATGCCATCAATGCGCGGCGGGCATCACCTTCGCTCCAGGTCGCGATAAGCTCCAAAGCGCCTGGTTCCACCTTCGTTGGATATGCTCCCAGTCCCCGGGATTCATCCGATAAAGCGCGGCGCAACAGCTTGACGGTTGCGAGCTCATCGAGCGGCTGAAGTTCGAAGAGCTGACTGCGGCTGACCAGAGCGGAATTGACCGCAAAAAACGGGTTTGCAGTCGTCGCGCCGACCAGCGAGACGAGACCGGCCTCGACGTCCGGAAGCAAGGCGTCCTGTTGGGCGCGGTTGAAGCGATGAATCTCGTCCACAAACAAGACCGGCGGTTGTCGGCCGCTGGCAACATCGTCACGGGCTTCCTGCAGCAGGTCTCGCAGTTCCTTTACACCGCTGGTCACCGCATTCAATGGCCGGAATGGTCGGTCTGTCGCTTCGGCCAGTAGCCGAGCCAAGGTCGTCTTTCCGGTTCCTGGCGGGCCAAACAGGATGATCGAACCCAAGGCTCGCGCGGCGACCAGACGCCGCAACAGGCAGCCGGGACCTAGCAGATGCTCCTGGCCAACTACCTCGTCCAACGTGCGCGGCCGCATCCGAGCCGCAAGCGGCTGGACTCGGTGGAACTGCGCATTTTCAGCTTCTGTGAATAGATCCATTCAGGGATCGGGCGCAAACGCCGGCGGGATGTGCAAACGGGATGGACACACGTTGCCATTAGCATACTCGACCGGCAGGTTCCTGCCGGTTGGCGGTAAGGTTTGGATCGGCGCGATCATCCACCCCGGTGCGTGGGTTCGGTTGGGATTTGCTCTGATAACGAGCGACCCATCCGCAGACCGCTGGCCGGTGGCTGAACTACCCGTGAAGGACCGCTATCCTGACGGCGGTCGAGAACAGGGGCTGACAAGCGGCCCGGGAGGAGAGTCTGATGGATCTCGTGTTGCATACCTTCGACCTGCCCCTTGCGCGACCGTTTCGAATTGCTCGCGAAACAATTTGCGTCCAACCCACGTTGATTGTGGAGTTGCAGGCGGATGGATTCAGCGGGTGGGGGGAAGCCACCGAGAACGCTTACTACGATGCGCGATTGAGTTCGATGATCGTGCGGCTCAAGCAGTTGCGCGGTCACCTGCAGTCCGCGGATCCGCTGGCCCCTGACCGCCTGTGGCAGGAACTTGATTCACGGCTATGCGAAGACCGATTTGCGCAGAGCGCTCTCGATCAAGCCGCATGGGATCTCGCCGGAAAGCTGCAGCAGCAGCCGGTTTGGAAGCTATGGGGTTTGGACCCTCATGCTCAAGAGCTTGTGCCGAGCAGCTATACGTTGGCGATCGATTCACCGGAGGTGCTGCTGGAGAAACTTGCGGAGCAGCCTGGATTCCCATGCTACAAGCTGAAGTTAGGCGGCCAGCAAGACGCTGAGTCGTTAGCCGCGGTACGCGGTGCCACGGAAGCGCGACTGCGCGTCGATGTCAATGGTGGCTGGGATTTGGCGACAGCGACGGCCTGGATGCCGAAATTGGAGGCCTGTGGCGTGGAATTAGTCGAGCAGCCGCTTGCCGCAGACCAGTTGTCATCCGTGCAGCAACTGCAGAGTCAGACGCGCCTTCCGCTGATAGCTGACGAGGACTGTGTTGTCGAAACGGATGTCGAGCGCGTGAGTCAGGCATATCGAGGAATCAATGTCAAACTGGTCAAATGCGGTGGGTTGACGCCTGCCCTGCGGATGCTGAGAACGGCGCGACAACTCGGCTTGCGGACGATGGTCGGTTGCATGACCGAGTCGAGTGTAGGAATTTCAGCGGCAGCCCAGCTGTTGCCGTTGTTGGACTATGCCGATTTGGACGGCGCACTTCTATTGGCACAGGACGTCGCCACTGGCGTTGTCGTGCAAACAGATGGACGCGTGAAGTTGAACGAGACCCCAGGCACGGGGGTCCGCTTGCTGTAGGTGGTGCAAGGAAATCCGTCGGAGCCTGACGGCGCGGATTTCGGCCAGCCAATGCGCGTGGTCGGTCAGTCAGATTCAGGGAGATCGCCGGTGGCGATGAACGAAGACGGAACAGAAAGCCATGCAGGAGGACGTCGTCCGGCCTTGCTGTTTATCTTTGCCACGGTCGTGCTCGATGTGCTTTCGCTGGGCGTCACGATTCCAGTTTTGCCGGACTTGATCAAGAATTTTGTCGGTGGTGACACAGCCACGGCGGCGCGGTACTACGGACTGTTCGGAACCGCCTGGGCATTGATGCAGTTTCTGTTTGCCCCCTTGCTTGGCGCCCTGTCGGATCGATTTGGACGGCGCGCCGTGATCCTGTTGTCATGCTTCGGGCTGGGATTCGATTATCTGTTGATGGCGATGGCTCCCAGCCTGACCTGGCTGTTTGTCGGGCGCGTCGTCAGCGGGATCATGGCGGCCAGTTTTTCCACGGCCGGCGCGTACATCGCCGATGTGATGCCGCCCGAGAAACGTGCGGCCGGCTTTGGGATGATTGGTGCCGCATGGGGTTTGGGATTTGTACTGGGGCCGGCGCTGGGGGGCGTTCTCGGAGACGTGGATCTGCGTTTGCCATTCTGGGTCGCAGCTGGCCTCACCTTGGCAAATGCGGTCTACGGAGTATTCATTCTGCCTGAGTCGCTGCCACGTGAGCGTCGGAGGGCGTTTGAGCTGTCGCGGGCCAATCCGGTGGGTTCGCTTCGACTGCTCCGGTCCCACGGACAACTTCTGGGTTTGGCCAGTGTGTTGTTCCTGTATCAACTTGCACATCAGGTGCTGAGCAGTGTCTTCGTGCTCTACACGGGTTATCGCTACGAGTGGTCGCCGCGGGTCGTCGGGCTGACGTTGATGGCAGTCGGTTTGATGAATGTGGCCGTGCAAGGCTTTATTGTCCGTCGCTGTCTGCCGCGGTGGGGCGAACCGCGCATGTTGGTTACAGGCTTGCTCTGTGGAATGCTGGGGTTTGTCGGATTTGCCTTGTCACCACGGAGCGAATTGTTTTGGGCCTCCATGCCGATCTTTGCCATGATGGGATTCTTTGGACCCTCGTTGCAGGGGCTGATGTCGCGGCGCGTGACACCAGACCGCCAAGGTGAGCTGCAGGGCGCCAACAGTTGCCTGTCGGGCATTGCCGGCATGCTTGGTCCAGGGCTGTTTACGTCCGTGTTTGCCTGGGCGATCGGCGAGAGTGCTGTCGTGAAGGTGGCGGGCCTGCCGTTCTTGCTCGCGGCCGCGATGCTGGGCTTTGGAGTCGTCATTGCTACCGCGACATTGCGAGCATACGAACCGCACACGGGCGGGTTCCGAGTCTGATCCGCCGAGGCGCTGGTGCTGCAATGGAACGATGGCGCCCGCGCAAGGGTGCCGAGCGCTGGAGCCACGGAAATCCACTGGAGAGTCAGCGGCTAGATTCCGTCGGCTGTTCTACCACTGGCGGAGGTCGGTCCCCTGGTATTTCTCTACGAGAAACAAGGCGGCAAAGTAGCTCAGCCCGGCAAGCGGTCCCGCCAACCAGATGCCAGCTTGCGGCACATACCACAGCATCAGCGCGGCGGTGATGGCAGCCGGCACTGAGCCCGCAAGGCTTGCGAGCGAGGCGACCGGCAAGGGACGAAGAAAGTCGTTGCCCACGCGGCGTGCCAGCAGATAGAGCATGGCAACTGCGCTGCCCAGAAAATAGACCGCCGACGCGAGCATGATGGCATTCACCCCCCAACTTCGTACGAGGATCAGCTTCAAGACGAAGCCAATCGTCAGGCCGATCGCGCCGATCAACGTGGGAGTCCGTGTGTCGTTCAATGCATAGAAACCTTTGGAGATCAGTTCTCCCAATGCGGCACCGGCGAGAAAGCCGGAGGAAAGCATCAGCAAGCGGGCAACATGTTCCGTGTCCTGCGCCGTAAACGCACCGCGCTGAAAAAGATCGTGAACGATCGGATTGGCGAACAGCGTGCAGCCGATGATCAATGGAATGATGATCCGCAATACCCAGGCGAGGCAGACACCCAGCTGCTGCGAGAGTTGCCGTGGGTCGCCCGAAACGGCAGCCGCGGAGAGTCTCGGGAATGCGACCAGCGACAGGCTGCTGACGCTGATCGTCAGCAAGGCAGTCGCGATCCGATTCGCATAGCCCAGTTGACTGATCGCCCCGGTAGGAAGCGAGGACGCGATCATCCGATCGATCAGCGGGTCTAACTTGGTGTAAGCCATGCCAACAAGCAACGGAACCATCAGCCAGAATGTGTGCGCAGTGCTCTGCACGCCAACCCACGAACATCGCCCCTGATGGATGACGGGCCAAAGCTGAACCGCCACGGCGACAACTGCTCCGATCAGGATGGACCAAGCGAGCTCATCGATCGTTGAACCGCGGAGCAGGCAATGAACGAGCGTGTAGCCAATCCCCAGCACACCCGAGATCGCTGGCAGAAAAAAGCGTTGACGACCCTGATGGATCGCCTGGAGCACGCTGATCATGCTGCCGGTTACGGTAAGCCAGATGAGGATTCGCCATAGTCGCGCGGTAAGTGCTTGCTGTTCCACCGAGAATCCCGAGTACAGCCAGCTGACAAATCTTGACGCTCCCCACCAGCCGGCGGCCGCGATGATCAATGCACCGAAACTGATCAGTGCAAGCATGGTGGAAGCAAGTTCCCAAGCAGCGGCATTGCGTTCGGGATCTTGCTTGGCGGCTTGATAGAGGCGGACAAAGGAAGGCACAAAGGCGTAGCCCAACGAGCCGGCGACCAGACTGCTGAGGACGACCGGGGGTGCCATGGCAGCCTGGAGGGCATCCACAGCGGCGGCGGCCCCAAACTGGCGCGCTATCCAGATTTGGATCCACAGTTGCAGCAGCAACTGGACCAAAGTGCAGGCCGCGATCCACAGTGCACTACGCATTCCGTCCTCGGTGGGCCGCGACCTCCAAAATCTGCGACAACTGCTCGATCATGGGTGCGATGTCGAACTGGCGGCAGACAAGATCGATTGCCGCTTGGCGTGAGGAAGAATCGAGCGGGAACTGGGTGCCGATCGTTCCGAGGGCCTCCGCCCATCTCTCCGCCGTGGCAGGTCGCACCATCGTAACGTTGGGCAGCTGATTCAGGCCGCTGGCGGCCGCCGGAGACGCCAGCACCGTGGTGCCCAGCGCCAATGACTCCAGGATGACATTAGACCGCCCTTCATACCGACTGGGCGCGATGATCGCAGTGACCTTTCGGATGAACGGGTAAGGATTGCGGACGTACCCGAGCCAAAGGACATCGTTGTCCAGCGCGAGCTGCCGCGTTTGTTGCTGGAGCGCCGCGCGGAGCGGGCCATCCCCAACCATCATCACCTGGGGACGCTGGCCGGTCGGCAGGAGAGCAAGCGCTTCGAGGACGACTTCATGGCCTTTTTCGGCCGTACAGCGTCCGATGAGGGCAACCGTCGGTCGATCGGATCGGTGACCGGGGGGCCAATCGCAGTTTGCTTCAGCCGCATCGCGGATTCTTTGAATCTCAATGCCGCTGGGCAGGACCTGAACGAGGCGTTCCGGCAAGCGATAGTAGGCGATCGCGGACCTGGCAACTTCCTCGCTGACGGCCAGGACGCTCTGCGCCGAACGATAGGCATCCGCCAATACCCATCGCTTGACGAAGCGCCAGCGACGTTCTGAGAGCACCAGATCGGCATCAGGTGGACTGACGATCGTGGAAACGCGGGGGATCGCCAAACGCTGCGCGGCTGGGGCAACGAGCAGCGTCATGTGGAAGGTTCGGTCGTAAACGATTTGCGTTTGATTGGAACGCAAGTGGTCGACTAGAGCGCGGATTTGCTGCGCGCGGATCCGACCGGGCCAATTCCAGCCCGCTGAAGAAGACGCGGCCGGGCATTCGTGTATCGGCACATCGGCCGGGATCTCGGCAAGCAATGGCCCACGCCGGTGAACCAGCCAAAGGTCGGGCGTAAAGCGTGCGCGATCCAAGTGGCGGAGAATCGAGACAGTTTGTCTTTCGCTCCCACCTCCATCCATGGACCCAGCCAGGACAGTCAGACGCAGTGGGCGGATCGATTGCGACTGCATAAGGGGTCCAGCGCCCAGGAGCCGTACGTGGTCGTGCAGGAGGCCGTGCTGCGTTCGACCGAACGAACTGCGGCTACCGGCCGGTTCAGACCGCAGTCCCTCTACAACTGCCGCAGATACTGAATGGCCTGCCGAACTTCCTCACGCGGATCTTCGGTATGCTCTCCAACGACCACGAAGTAGCCTCGGTAGTGTTTGTCTTCGAGCAGCGCGAGTAGTTCCGGAAAGTCTGCCGAACCGTTGCCCAGAGGCACTTGAATGCCCCGCCGTTCGGCCAGGTCACGGACGCCGTCTTGAGCGATGACGATTTCGACAAGTGAGCCGAGCGAAGCGAGTGCGTCGGTCACGGAGTGTTCGTGCACGATCAACTTGCCGGGATTCAGCGCGACGCCCACGTAGCCATTCTGCAGCGACTGCAACAACTCAGCCAACCGCGAACCGGATTCGGTGCCTGTTTCGGCGGCCAGAATCGCGCCCTCACGAGCGCCTGCCCGACCCAGGTCTTCCATCACGCTTTGCAAGGTCGACCAGTCCGGGTCGTCATGGGATTCGGGGATCCGGCCAATCTGATTGGTGACAATCCGGGCTCCCAAGCGAAAGGCCAGCCGCATGGCTCGAATCGTGGCCTGAACCCGGCGGTCCAGTTCTTCCAGGACGTGGTAGCCTCGGCGGGTGGGGAAACGCACCGAACAAACCCGCAAATTCAGATCATCCAGCATCTTCCGCACCTGCCGCAGCCCAGTATCGGACAGTTCGGCTGGTTCGAGGTCACGGCGAACGTCGATCTCGACAGCAGATGCACCCAGCCGAGCGGCCGTGAGCAATGCTTCCCGGAATGGCAGATGTAGGTCGGCCAGACGCACGGCCAATTTCAGGTCAGGCACGGCAGCGGTAATCCACGATGGCGATGCTCCCTGACGATTCTCTACGGTCTCGCGCGGTCAGGCAGCGCGGCGTCGCGGTGATCAGCCGCGGGTGGCTGATGATCGGCGGCATTGTAAGCGTTTTGACGCTGCTGGCGCAGGCGAGTTCGGCTGCCGAGCCGACGCTTTATTGCGACTGGGAGTTTGCGGCCGCTGACGATCGCAATTTCGATGATTGGCCAGACGGATGGCAGCGTCGTAGCGACCGCCAGCACCCCGACTACTTGCGGATTACGCTCCGCCATGAGGCGCCCGAGCTGGCCGAATGCCTCGACCAGTTCGAGCGCGCCCAGTGGGTGTTTCGCCGCCTGATGGACCCTGCCCGTGCCGAGTCAACCTCGGCCCTGTGGCAGCCGCAGGGCGAGTCGCTCTCTGACCGATGGCTCGATCGTCGCCTGTGGATTGAAGTGGATGCCGGTGAGGTCGAGTTGACCAGTCCGCCGATCCCGGTTCGGACGGCTTCCAGCTATCGCTTGACGTCGATCGTCGGTTGTCAGCGCCTGATCCACTCAGACCTGACCATCGAATTGCAGTTTCTCGATTCGGCGGATGAGGTGCTGGATCGCATCGTGACCGAAGGCGTGACCGGGGACACAGAAACCGCACGGCTGGTGCTGGGACCCGTCTCGCCTCCACCGGGAGCCGTCACGGCGCGGCTGGTCATCGGTGTGGCGAGCCGTGATCGTCGCCGCGATGTGATGGGATCTGCCTACATTGACGCGCTGCGACTTGAGCAGTTGCCCCAACTGTTCCTCTCGTCGGATCGGCCCGAAGGACTTTATCCGTTGGGGACGCAGCCGGCGCTGACATGCCGCGTCTCGGGACTGGCCAATCCTGTGTCGACGGTCGACTTCGAACTGCTTGATCCGTTCGGTCGGCAACTCACCCGTGAGTCCGTCGCCATGACACGCCCCGTTGGAACGGATGCGCCGGAAGGCGCTTCAGAAGCCGTTTGGCGACCCATGATTCGGGAAGCGGGATTTTATCGATGTCGAGCGACGTTGCACGATGATGCGGGGAGGTCGATCGTCGTTCAGCAGGGTTTGGTCATGTTTGATCAGCTGGGGCAAGGGGTCCCCGATCTGTACGGTCTGTCGCTGGCCGCAGGACATGGCAATCTCCGTGTCCGGCAGTTGCCCGGCTGGTTGCAGAGCCTGCATCTGGCATGGATCAAATACCCTTGTTGGATTGATGCGACGGGAAGCAAGGAAGTGGAAGAACTCGCATGGCTGGTCGAAAGATTGCAGGATCATCACGTTCAGTGCGTGGGCCTGCTCGACCGACCGCCGGAAAAACACCAGAAGCTGTTGGGCATGCATTCGGGCGGCGAGGCGGCGAATGTCTTTCACGATCCGCGCTTATGGCAACCATTGCTCGAGCCGATCCTCAGGCGGCTCTCGATGCGGTTGCAATGGTGGCAACTGGGCGCTGACGATGATTTCAGCTTTGTCGGACATCCAAAGATCGTGGACGCCGTTGAGGATGTGCGGAGCCAGTTGCAGGGATTCGGACAACCCATCCGAGTGGCCGTGCCGTGGTCGTGGAACGATCCCCCGCCACGGCTGGCGAATGCCGATGGTTGGCGAGCAATCTCGCTGGCCAGCGACCAGCCCTTGAGCCCAGGTGAACTGGAAGTCTGTGCCCAGTCATTCGGCGAAGCCGTGGGGCCCGAGCGGCAGCTGTGGGTATCTATCGATCCTTTGCCTCCGTCCCGCTATCGGCTCGACACACGAGTCAGCGATCTGGTGCAGCAGATGATTGCGGTCCGTCGATCGCCGCAGATCGCGGCGGCTTTCCTGCCAGCGCCGTTTGATCCGGCGTGCGGCTTGTTGGAAGCTGATGGAACTCCTGGTGAGCTGCTGGCGCCGTTCCGTACGACGGCGGTGCTGCTGAGTGGTCTCCGCTATGTCGGACGCCTCGAGTTGCCTTCAGGAAGCCCGAACGCCGTTCTGACCGATGACCAGCGCGCTGTTGTCGTCGTGTGGAACCATCGTCCTGTCGAGGAGATGGTGTATCTGGGAGAGCAGGTTGCCGTAGTCGATGTGTGGGGGCGTCGTCGTCCGATTCCAACTCGATCTGCTGCGGACCACCCGGTACAGCAGTTTGCCGTCGATCGCTGGCCACAGTTCATCGTGGGGGTCGATCCTCAGGTTGTCCGATGGCAGTTGGCGATCGACGTTGAGCCCACGCGTCTGGACAGCCTGTTGGGCAAACCGCAAGAGCTGATGGTGACGTTTGGCAACCACGGTTCTCAAACGGTTGCTGGCCGGGTTGCGTTTCACCTGCCCGATTCGTGGCAGTCCGGCAATCTCTACCGTGACTTGCTCCTGGAGGCCGGTCATACGAGGCGGGAGTCGTTGCCCGTCATGTTGCGGAGCGACACGCAAGCGGGCACGAACAAGTTGCGGATCGATCTGCAGCTCGAGGGCGAGCGGAGCTACCGATTCAGTGTCTGGCGCGATGTGGAAGTCGGACCAAGGAATGTCGAGATGCAGATCGATCTCTCGTTTGATCGAGTAGGACAGTTGGTTGTCCGGCAGGAGATCATCAGCAACTCGCTGGAGCCGCAGTTGTTCGATTGTCTGTTGTTCGCTCCAGGTCGCCAGCGACAGCGCGTCGAGATCCTTGTACCGCCGGGCAGTCGAGTGAATCGCAGCTACGTCTGGCCCAATGGAGCCGACATGGTGGGCCGTGAAATCTGGCTACGCGCAGAGCAACTCGGGACGGCCCGAGTGCTCAACTATCGCCAGGTTGTTGAAGGTCCGTAACCGCGGCGCATTGTTGCATCGCGGTGACGGCAAGCTCGGGTCGCGGCGGGCGTTCCGTATCCCGGGGCCCCAAGGAAAGCGCTGCCCGATCGGCGGCTCCGGAGCATCGATCCGCTGGGCATCTGGGGGGCGGAAGAGCCTAGGTCGCCATCCGCGTGGCCGAAGGACCAGACGTGGATGACGTCTCAGATGGACCTTGTTCCGCCGCGGGTTGGAAGCGACTCCGGAGCAAAAGCCGGTGATACCAACTGGCGGGCCGCAGGTCGGGGTCTTTGCTGGACAGTTCGTGCCGCTTACCGCGCCGGGTCCGGACGATCAGGTTCCCGTTCGGCTTGACTTCTTCGACCACCCAGTACTTGTCGACCGTGTAGCTGTACTTGTTCCCCTTAGACGCGGGACGCACCCCGTGCGCCCTCGGGCCCGGGTACGGACCGTACTTCGCTTTGCGGTAGATCACCCAATCGCCGACACGATAGTTTGAGAAGGCAATCATCGTGTAACCCTGGGTTCAGGGTGATTGATGCTCCGAGCGGCTGGCACTTCGGGATCAGAGACTCTACCCCTCTTTAAAATAGTTAACGCACCAAATCCCCCGACGCCAACGACAGTATCGACGAATTTTCCCCTTGTTCACACAATTCTCTCGGTTTCTTCCACGGGCTGGGGCGGATTCACCGGTTTTTCCAAAGGTCATCTGGCGGTGCCCGATTGGCCCGGGTTCGTCGCAATGGTCGTTTACCAATGCTTCCCGTGGTCGTTGGCTGCCGGACCGCTTGAGCGGCGAAGGCAGGAATTTTTCTGGGCGAGCCGGCACGGCGCGCCTCGGGAGGCGAGGATTTCGGCCAAAGGAACAGGAGCGATGCAGGGGAGTCAGAGCCATTGCCCTGCCTGGAGCGCGGTGGGGCGTTACATTGGGACTGCGGGCGGATGGGGCTCAGCGACCCTGCCAACGTGCAACTTTCCCGGTCTGCCGAGCTCGAGAGTCGATTGACCGGATGACCATCACGCGAGGGCAGCATGACGAGCAATGGGTTTGAGGCGGCGATGATGGCAATGATGGACGCAGCCTGGCTTGAGCTGCCGTTGGCTCAGACACTTGATTTCGTAGGTCTGGGCAAAGTGGCCGCCATCATCATCGGCGGCATGCTGATGCTTGTGGGAGTGATCCTTGCCATCTCCTTTGGCAACCTCTGGCTGCAGGCTTACATGTCGGGGGCCGATGTGAGCATTGCCAGCCTGGTTCGGATGCAGCTTTGCCAAGTCAGCCCGTCGACGGTAGTTCGGGCGAAGATCATGGCGAAGCAGGCCGGCTTGAGCATCGATCGCCGGTCGGGAATCAGCACGGCGCGAGTGGAAGAGCACTACCTCGCCGGCGGGAATGTGATGAATGTGATCAACGCAATCATCGCCGCGCAACGGGCCGGGATTGACCTGGATTTTGATCGGGCAGCCGCGATCGACCTCGCCGGACGCGATGTGTTGGACGCGGTTCAAACCAGCGTCTATCCCAAGGTGATCGACTGTCCTGATCCGAAGCGGGGCGGCGGACGCACCTACCTCAGTGCAATCACCAGGAACGGGATCGAACTCAAGGTGCGAGCCCGGGTCACCGTGCGTACCAACTTGGCACAGTTGATCGGCGGTGCCACCGAAGACACCGTGATCGCCCGCGTGGGTGAGAGCATCATCAGCTCGATTGGCTCGGCCGCGAGCCATTTCGAAGTTCTTGAAAATCCCAACATGATCACGCGGGCTGTGCTTGCGCGAGGGTTGGACGCACAGACGGCTTTCGAAATCGTGTCGATTGACATTGCAGACATTGCCGTTGGCGAGAACATCGGGGCCCGGCTACAGGTCGATCAGGCGGAGGCCGACACGCGAGTCGCGCGGGCACAAGCCGAACGGCGGCGGGCCGAAGCGATTGCTACGGAGCAGGAAATGCGAGCCAGGGTTGCGGAAAATCGTGCCCGGCTCGTGTTGTCGGAGGCCGATGTTCCCAAGGCGATGGCCGAAGCGTTTCGCGAAGGAGCCGTGCACATGACCGGCGACGGTCAAGCGGATCCCTCTTGACCAGCGGGCAAACGGATTTGAGTTCCGCGGGTGTGCGTCGGAGCGAACGACTGACGTTCGCCAGCCCTTCCGGTCACAAGTTGGCAGCGATCATCGATCTGCCGGCGGGCGAACCGCGCGCCACGGCAGCATTTACTCCCTGCTTCACCTGTAGCAAAGACCTGAGAGCCGTGGTGCGGATCAGCCGCGCATTGGCGGATCGAGGGATGGCG
>Ga0114939_10000607_pt1 | contig 29909 bp, 28 predicted proteins | sample AshMeaCrysSpring_FD_87196 | JGI IMG/M metagenome (GOLD analysis project Ga0114939, IMG submission 87196) | Groundwater microbial communities from Big Spring, Nevada to study Microbial Dark Matter (Phase II) - Ash Meadows Crystal Spring | ecosystem: Environmental > Aquatic > Deep subsurface >...
CGTCGCGGGGCGGCCGGCGTCGATCGAGACGCACGGCCGGCACGACCCCTGCGTGGGCATCCGCGCCACGCCGATCGCCGAGGCTTTCCTGCTGCTCGTCCTCATGGACCACGCGCTTCGCCACCGCGCCCAGAATGCGGATGTGATCTGCGCGACGCCGCGCCTGGCCGCGGCGGCGGCACGGGCGACGGCCGGCGCCACGGTGCCGCCGGTCGACGACCCCGATCCCGACGAAGCCTAGGGCGGGAGTGCTCCGGTGAGGGGTTATAATTTCTCCTCACCCGGAAGCGCCCATGACCCCGCTCACGCTCTACGAAAAGCTCTGGAACGCGCACCTCGTCCACGAGGAGCCCGACGGTACCGCCCTCATCTACATCGACCGCCACCTCCTGCACGAGGTGACGAGCCCGCAGGCCTTCGAGGGCCTCTCGCTGGCCGGCCGCAAGCCCTGGCGGATCGGCTCGGTGGTCGCGACGGCGGACCACAACGTCCCGACGCGCGACCGCGCGAAAGGCATCGCCGATCCCATCGCGCGCCTGCAGGTCGAGACGCTCGACCACAACGTCGAGAAGTTTGCGTTGCCCGTGTATTTCGGCATGTCGGACGCGAGGCAGGGCATCGTTCACGTCATCGGCCCCGAGCAGGGTGCGACGCTGCCCGGAATGACGGTCGTCTGCGGCGATTCGCACACGAGCACGCATGGCGCCTTCGCCGCGCTGGCGTTCGGCATCGGCACGAGCGAGGTGGAGCACGTCCTGGCCACCCAGTGCCTGATTGCGAAGAAGGCGAAGACGCTGCGTATCCTCGTGGAGGGCACGCTTCCCGCGGGGGTCACGGCGAAGGACGTCGTGCTCGCGGTGATCGGCAGGATCGGCACCGCCGGCGGCACCGGGCACGCGATCGAGTTTGCCGGTTCCGCCATCCGCTCCCTCTCGATGGAGGGGCGCATGACCGTCTGCAACATGGCGATCGAGGCCGGTGCCCGGGCGGGCATGGTGGCGGTCGACGACAAGACCCTCGCCTACCTGAAGGGGCTGCCGTTCGCCCCGGCGGGCGACATGTTCGAGCGCGCAGCGTCCTACTGGCGAACGTTGGTCTCCGACGAGGGCGCGCGATTCGACCGCGAGGTCAGGGTCGAGGCGGGCGCGCTCGTCCCGCAGGTCACCTGGGGCACTTCCCCCGAGATGGTGCTCGGCATCGACGAGCGCGTGCCGGACCCTGCCCAGGAGCGGGATCCCGTCCGCCGTGAGGCGATGGAACGGGCGCTGGCGTACATGGGACTCGATCCACGCACGCCTGTCACCGATATCGCCGTCGACAAGGTGTTCATCGGTTCGTGCACCAACTCGCGAATCGAGGACCTGCGCGCGGCCGCGGCCGTGGTCCGCGGGCGGCGCGTGGCGGCCGGCGTGAAGCTCGCCATGGTCGTGCCCGGATCGGGCCTCGTGAAGCGCCAGGCCGAGCAGGAGGGACTGGACAAAGTCTTTCTCGGCGCCGGCTTCGAGTGGCGCGATCCCGGCTGCTCGATGTGCCTCGGCATGAACGACGACCGGCTTTCCCCGGGCGAGCGCTGCGCATCGACTTCAAACCGCAATTTCGAGGGCCGGCAGGGTACCGGCGGCCGTACCCACCTCGTCAGTCCCGCGATGGCGGCGGCGGCGGCGCTCGCAGGGCGGTTCGTCGACGTCCGCGGCCTTCGCTGAAGGGTGACTTCCATGAAGCGAATCATTTGCGCGATCGCGGCCGCGCTGGCGTTGTCGGGCTGCAACACCCTCGAGGGGCTCGGCAAGGACATCAAGAAGGGCGGCGAGACGATCGAAAAGGCTGCCGGAAAGGCCAAGTGATGGAAAAGTTCACCGTGCACGCGGGGTTGGCCGCGCCTCTCGACCGCGAAAACGTCGACACGGACGCGATCATTCCCAAGCAGTTCCTGAAATCGATCCACCGCTCGGGATTCGGTCCCAATCTCTTCGACGCATGGCGATACCTGGACCCGGGCGAACCCGGGCAGGATCCGGCGTCGCGCAAGCCCAACCCGGATTTCGTGCTCAACCAGGCGCGCTACCGGGGGGCGACCATTCTCGTGGCGCGCAAGAACTTCGGCTGCGGCTCGTCGCGCGAGCACGCACCGTGGGCGCTCATGCAGTACGGATTCAAGGCCATCCTCGCGCCTTCCTTTGCCGACATCTTCTACGACAACTGCTTCAAGAACGGCCTATTGCCCGTCGTGCTGCCCGACTTCCACATCGATCACCTTTTCCAGGAGATCGCGGCCAACGTCGGATTCCGCCTCACCATCGACCTGCCCGGGCAGACCGTCGCCACGCCTTCCGGGCTGCGCATGCGGTTCGACGTCGAGCCTTTCCGCAAGGAGTGCCTCGTGAACGGTTGGGACGATATCGGGCTCACCCTGCGCCGGCAGGACGCGATCCGCGCCTACGAGGCGCGGCGCCGGCAATCCGAGCCGTGGATCTTTGGGTGAGGAGCGCGCCGTGAAGATTGCGCTGCTGGCGGGCGACGGCATCGGCCCCGAGATTCTGCGCGAAGCCGTCCGGGTGCTGGATGTCCTTCGCGCGGAAGGACTCGACGTGGAGACGCAGGAGGCGCTGGTCGGGGGCGCGGCGTTCGATGCGACGGGCGACCCGCTGCCCGCGGCGACCCTGGCGCTCGCGAAGAGCGCCGACGCCGTGCTCTTCGGCGCCGTCGGCGGGCCGCAGTACGACGCGCTCCCGCGCGACAAGCGGCCGGAGAAAGCGATCCTCGGCCTGCGCAGGGAGTGCGATTTTTTCGCCAACCTCCGGCCCGCGACCGTCTTTCCGGAGCTCGCGGACGCCTCGACGCTCAAGCCGGAGGTCGTCTCCGGCCTGGACATCATGATCGTGCGTGAACTGACCGGCGACATCTACTTCGGCGAGCCGCGTGGCGTCACCGGCGCGAAGGGCGAGCGCGTCGGCTTCAACACGATGCGCTATACCGAGGCGCAGATCCGCCGGATCCTGCACGTGGGATTCAGGACCGCCCGGCAGCGGAACGGGCGGCTGTGCTCGGTCGACAAGATGAACGTGCTCGAGACCACGCAGCTCTGGCGCGACATTGCCGAGCAAATCGCCGCGGATTACCCGGACGTCCAGCTCAGCCACATGCTCGTGGACAACTGCGCCATGCAGCTCGTGCGCAATCCTCGGCAGTTCGACGTGCTCGTCACCGGCAACATGTTCGGCGACATCCTCTCGGACGAGGCGTCGATGCTGACGGGCTCGATCGGGATGCTGCCGTCGGCCTCCCTCGACGCGGGCGGCAAGGGCCTCTACGAGCCGATCCACGGCTCCGCGCCCGACATCGCCGGCAAGGGCGTGGCCAACCCGCTCGCGCAGATCCTTTCGCTCGCCATGATGTTCCGTTACACGTTCGCCATGCCGGGGGTCGCCTCGCGAATCGAGGACGCCGTTCGCAGGGCGCTGGCGTCCGGTCTTCGGACCGCGGACATTGCACCGTCCGGCATGCGTGCCTGCGGCACGACCGACATGGGCGACGCGGTGGTGGCGTTCCTCCAGCAGTGAATCCCGGGGCCGGATGCGCCCCGACAACCCGCAACCAGGAATACGGCAATGACGACCCGGAAGACGGCAGGAATCATCGGATGGCGGGGCATGGTGGGCTCGGTGCTCGTGGAGCGCATGCGCGCGGAGGGCGACTTCGACCTCGTCGATCCCGTGTTCTTCACCACGTCTTCGATCGGTGGCGCCGGTCCCGACATCGGCAGGCCGACCGGTGCCCTGAAGGATGCCAACGACATCGCGGAACTGGCGAAGAACGAGATTCTCCTCACCTGCCAGGGGGGGGATTACACGAAGGCCGTGTACCCGAAACTCCGCGCAGCGGGATGGAATGGCTACTGGATCGACGCCGCGTCCACGCTGCGGCAGGAAAAGGATGCGGTCATCATTCTCGACCCCGTCAACCGGCCGGTCATCGATCGCGCGCTCGCCGCGGGCGTCAGGGACTTCATCGGCGGCAATTGCACGGTCAGCCTCATGCTGATGGCGATCGATGGGCTGCTGAAGGCGGACCTTGTGGAATGGGTGACGGCGATGACCTACCAGGCGGCCTCCGGCGCCGGCGCCCAGAACATGCGCGAACTGCTGCAGCAGATGGGCGAGGTGCACTTTGCCGCGAAGGCGCTGCTGGCGGATCCGTCGTCGGCCATCCTCGACATCGACCGGGAGGTCGCGGGCATTCTTCGCGACGAGACGTTCCCCACAACCCATTTCGGCGTCCCTCTCGCCGGAAGTCTCCTGCCTTGGATCGACAGCGACCTCGGCAATGGCCAGAGCCGTGAGGAGTGGAAGGGCCACGCGGAGACCAACAAGATCCTCGGGCGACAGGATTCGCCCATCCCGGTGGATGGCATTTGCGTGCGGGTTGGCGCCATGCGGTGCCACAGCCAGGGCCTCACCATCAAGCTGAAGAAGGACATTCCCCTGGCAGAGATCGAGGCGATGCTGGCCGAGGCCAATGACTGGGTCCGTGTCGTCCCGAACCGTCGGTCGGAAACACTACAGCGCCTGACGCCCGCGGCGGTCACCGGCACGCTGGAAGTGCCGATCGGCCGCCTGCGCAAGCTCGGGATGGGCGGCGAGTACCTCGCCGCCTTCACCGTCGGGGACCAACTTCTGTGGGGGGCGGCCGAGCCGTTGCGCCGCATGTTGCGCATCCTTTGCGGCGATCTGCGCTAGGGGCGTCGCCCGTGCCTTCCCCGTGGCGCTTGGGAAAAAGTGGTTGAAAAGTGTTGGATTTACGCGATAATGTGAAAATCTCGGTGAAGTAGAGGCAGCAACTCATTGATTCGATGGCGCTTCATTTCCAATAGCCGGGATGGGAGAGGGCACGCAATGCTGGTGAAAATCAGATCGGGAGTTGCCATCGCGCTTCTCCTCGGGGCCTCGGCCGTCGTCAACGCGGCCGGCCTCGGAAAACTCACCGTCAATTCCGCGCTGGGTCAGGTCCTTGCTGCGGAAATCGACCTGGTGTCGCTGCAGCCCGGCGAATTGGACGCGCTTACGGCCCGCGTGGCATCGCCGGACGCATACAGGGACGCGAAGATCGAGTATTCCGCGGTCTTGCGCCAACTGCGCTTCTCCGTCCAGAAGCGCGCAAACGGTCAACCGTATCTCAAGCTCACGAGCGAATCCCCGCTCAACGAGCCTTTCCTCGACGTCCTCATCGAAGTCACCTGGCCGGCGGGCCGCCTGCAGCGTGAATATCCGATTCTGCTTGATCCGCCGGGATTCGCCCAATCCCGTTCTGTGGCCCCCGTAGCGGCCGCCACCGCGCCCGCCGCCGCAGCGGCGCCCCCGGCTGTGCCCGCTTCGTCCGGCCCCTCGGCCAAGGCCGAGATGGCCGCGGCCAAGCCGTCCGCAAGCCCGGGGGACAAGACCTATGGCCCCGTCAAGAAGGGCGACACCCTCCGGAAGATCGCAGGCGAAGTGAAGCCGGAGTCGGTGAGCCTGGAGCAGATGCTGGCGGCGTTGTACCGGGAGAACAAGAGCGCGTTCTCCGGCAACAACATGAACCGCCTGAAAGCGGGCCAGATCCTGCGTGTTCCCATGGCCGAGGAAGCGGAAAAGATCGGCATCAAGGACGCGCGGCAGGAAATCCAAGCGCACGTGACGGACTGGAAGGCCTACCGTGAGCAGCTCGCGGGCGCCGTTTCCACCCTGCCGGCGACGCCGTCGGCTCCGCAACAGGCCGCGGGAAGCGTCTCGGGCGCCGCTGTTGCGCCGCCTCCTTCGCCGGCGCCCGCCTCTGCGGACGTTCTCAAGCTTTCCAAGACGGAAGCCGCCAAGGCGGGCACCAAGGGCGCTGCGGCCCAGGACCGGGTGAACGCACTCCAGGAGGAAATCATTGCCCGGGACAAGGCCCTCAAGGAGGCGCAGTCCCGCGTTGCCGATCTGGAAAAGCAGGTCCGCGACCTGCAGCGGCTCATCGACCTCAGGATGGGCGCGCCGGCGAAGGCTCCGGAGGCCGCCAAGGCCCCGGACACCAAGGTCGCCGCGGTCAAGCCGGCCGAGACCAAGGCGCCCGAGCCCGCGAAGGCCGCAGAGCCCCCGAAGGCGGCGGAATCGGCCAAGCCCGCCGAGGCGCCGGCAGTGAAGCCCGCAGAGCCGGCAAAGGCCGCGGAGCCCCCCAAAGCCGAGCCGCCCAAGGCGGCAAAGGCCCCGGCCAAGGCACCTCCGCCGCCCCCGGAGCCGGAGTTGATGGACCAGATCATGGAAAACCTTCCGCTGGTCGCGGGCGGGGCCGGTGCGATCGGCCTGCTCGGCTTGGGTGGGTTCATGCTGGCGCGCCGTCGCAAGGGGAAGGCCGAGGCCGCACCGGTCCTGGCGCCCGCCTCCAGCGCTTTCCCGTCCGACCTCAAGCCCGGCAAGGGCGGCGGCGAACTGGTGGACACGGACAACAGCTCATTCCTGACCGATTTCGAGAAGACCGGGCCGGGAACGGTCGATACCAACGAGGTCGATCCCGTTGCGGAGGCCGAGGTCTACATCGCCTACGGCCGCGATACCCAAGCCGAGGAAATCCTCAAGGAAGCCATGACGCGCGACAGCACGCGTCATGAGATTTCCCTGAAGCTCCTCGAGATCTACCACGCCCGCAAGAGCGCCACGGCCTTCGAGACCGTTGCCAGGCAGTTGCACGACTCGGTGGGCGATGCGAGCGCGATCTGGCACAAGGCCGCCGCCATGGGCGCCCAGATCGATCCCGCCAACCCGCTCTACGGCGGGGTGGCGCCTGCGGAACTGGCAGAGCCCGTCGAGCCCGCCGCCAAACCGGACCTCGATTTCGACCTGGGCACGGCCGTGGGCGGACCGGCGGAAACGCAGCAGATTGCACCGGTATCGCTCGATTTCGACTTGGGGCCCGCCGGCGCGAGCGATAGCGCCGCCGCCCCCGATGCCGTGGCGGCGAAGGAAGGTGCGCCGAAGAACGAGAAGCCGTCTTTCGACATCGACCTCTCCAGTCTCGAATTTGCGCCGGCACCCGCCAGCGAGGATCCTGCGACGCCGGCCACCACGGCACCCGATCTCGACCTGACGTTCCCGAGCGCGCCCGCAACGCCGGCCGCCGAAGCGGCGCCGGGCGGACTGGACCTCACCGACCTCAATCTCGACGCGCCCATCTCCGAGCCGGCCGTGAACCCGATGACCACCAAGCTCGAATTGGCGAAGGCCTATCTCGAGATCGGCGACAAGGACGGGGCGCGCGAGATCCTGCAGGAAGTAGCGAAGGCGGGATCGGCTGCGCAGCAGGACGAGGCGCAGAAGCTGATCGCCTCGCTCTGACCTGACCTCATCGCTGTTGCAGGTCGCTTGGTCGGCGGGGCTGTCCCCGCCGATTTCTTTCCGCCCATGCGAATAGCCCTCGGCCTGGAGTACGACGGCCAGCCCTTCTGCGGCTGGCAGCGCCAGCCCTCGGGGTGTGGCGTGCAGGATCACCTCGAGACGGCGCTCGCGAAGTTCGCCGGCACGCCGCTGGCGACAGTGGCGGCGGGTCGGACCGACGCCGGCGTTCACGCGGGGGCCCAGGTGGTCCATCTCGACACCGATCTCGAGAGGGAGGGGATTGCGTGGACCCGCGGCACGAACACGCATCTGCCGCGTGGCATCCGGGTCCAATGGGCCCGCCCGGTATCGCCGGAATTCCACGCCCGCTTCAGTGCCACGAGCCGGACCTACCACTATCTCCTGCTGGACGATCCCGTCGCGCCCGCGTTGCTCAAGGGCAAGGTCGGGTGGTTTCACCGGCCGCTCGATGTCAGGGCCATGGCGGAGGCTGCCGCCGCCCTCGTCGGTGAAGCCGATTTCAGCGCCTTCCGGGATGCCCAGTGTCAGGCGAAGTCGCCGGTCCGCACCGTGTACGAAGCGGTTGTCGAGCGGCGCGGCCCGCTCATCGTGTTCAGGATCCGCGCCAATGCCTTCCTGCATCACATGGTGCGCAACATCGCGGGGAGCCTCGTCTACGTCGGCGCGGGCCGACAATCGCCGGCCTGGATCGCGGAACTGCTGCAAGGGCGCGACCGCCGCGCGGCGGCGCCGACATTTTCCCCCGACGGGCTCTATCTTTCGGCCATCGCGTATGATGGGCGCTTCGGCCTGCCTGGCTTCCGGCAGAACCCCCTCCTGTCCCCGGAATGATCCCCCACCGGACGCGCGTCAAGGTCTGTGGCATTCGCGACGAGGCGATGGCGGACGCCGCCTGCCGCGCGGGCGCAGACGCGATCGGCCTGGTCTTCCACCCGCCGAGCCCGCGCCATGTCGATTCGGAGACAGCCCGCGCCATCGCGGCGTCCGTGCCGGCATTCGTCACCGTCGTCGGGCTGTTCGTGAACCGGGACGCGCACGACGTTCGCGGCATCCTCGCGCGCGTGCCGATGGGTCTTCTGCAGTTTCACGGGGACGAGACGCCGTCGTTCTGCGCGCAGTTCGGGCTTCCGTGGATCAAGGCCGTGCGGGTGGGGCCGGATACCGATTTGCTAGAATGCGCGAGGTGTTTTTCGGGGGCTGCGGGGCTGTTGCTCGATGCCCATGTTCCCGGGCATTTCGGGGGTACCGGCCGGTCGTTCGACTGGTCCCGCATCCCCGGCTCGATGCCGCGGCCGGTCATCCTTTCCGGTGGATTGGATGCGGGCAACGTCGGCGACGCGATCCGGCAGGTGGTGCCCTGGGCGGTCGACGTGTCTAGCGGCGTGGAATCCGCGCCCGGCCGCAAGGACGCCGGGCGCATCGAGGAATTCTTGAGGAGTGTGAGAGATGCTGACACGCGCAGGGGCTGCTGAAACCGGCGGGAGCAGGGCCTACGACCTGCCCGACGCCACGGGCCATTTCGGTCCCTATGGCGGCACTTTCGTCGCGGAGACGCTGCAGGAGGCCCTCGAGGAACTGCGCGCGGCCTACGAACAGTGCCGCGCGGACCCGGCCTTCCAGAATGAACTCGCCTACGAACTCGAGCACTATGTCGGCAGGCCAAGCCCGATCTACCACGCCCGCCGGCTCTCGGACGAACTGGGCGGCGCCCAGATCTACCTCAAGCGGGAGGACCTCAACCACACGGGCGCCCACAAGGTGAACAACACCATGGGGCAGGCTCTCCTGGCGCGGCGCATGGGCAAGCCGCGCGTGATCGCGGAAACCGGCGCCGGCCAGCACGGCGTGGCCACGGCGACGGTCGCTGCCCGCTACGGGATGGAATGCGTGGTGTACATGGGCACCGAGGATGTCGCCCGGCAGGCCCAGAACGTCTACCGCATGAAGCTGCTGGGCGCAAGCGTGGTGCCCGTCTCGAGCGGCTCGCGCACCCTCAAGGACGCGCTGAACGAGGCCATGCGCGACTGGGTGACAAATGTCGTGAACACGTTCTACATCATCGGAACGGTGGCCGGACCGCATCCGTACCCGATGATGGTGCGCGACTTCAACGCCGTGGTGGGCAAGGAGTGCCTGACGCAGATGCCGGCGCTCGCGGGCCGACAGCCCGACTACGTGCTGGCGTGCGTCGGCGGCGGCTCGAACGCGATGGGTATCTTCCACGCGTTCATCCCCGACGGGCGCGTGAAACTGGTTGGCGTGGAGGCGGGCGGCTTCGGCATCGCGACCGGCAAGCATGCGGCGACGCTGTCGGCCGGGACGCCGGGCGTCCTGCACGGCAACCGCACCTACCTGATGCAGGACGCCGACGGCCAGATCCTCGAGACGCACTCGATCTCGGCCGGGCTCGACTACCCCGGCGTCGGCCCCGAGCACGCGTGGCTCAAGGACTCGGGCCGCGCGCAGTACGTGTCGGTCACCGACGACGAGGCGCTGGCCGCCTTTCACAAGCTCTGCCGCACCGAGGGCATCATTCCGGCGCTCGAATCGAGCCACGCGGTGGCGCACGCCATCAAGCTGGCGCCGACGCTGGCCAGGGACCGGATCCTGCTGGTCAATCTTTCCGGTCGCGGCGACAAGGACATGCACACCGTCGCGAAGGCCTCGGGCATCACCTTCTAGGACAGCCATGAGCCGCATCGCCGCCACCTTCGGGAAGCTAGGCGTTGAGCGCCGGGCGGCCCTGATTCCCTTCGTCACGGCGGGGGACCCCTCGCCGGCCCACACGGTCGGCCTGATCCGCGCGCTGGTGAAGGGCGGGGCGGACATCGTGGAACTTGGCGTGCCGTTTTCGGACCCGATGGCCGACGGCCCGACGATCCAGCGCGCCTCGGAGCGCGCGCTGCGGGCCGGGATGGGGCTCGCCGGCGTCCTGGACGCGGTGCGCGAATACCGGCGCGAGGACGACGAGACGCCCATCGTGCTGATGGGATATGCGAACCCGGTCGAACACATGGGGCTCGCGACCTTCGCCGGCCGGGCAGCGCAGTCCGGCGTGGACGGCGTGCTCATCGTCGACTACCCGCCGGAGGAGAGCGGTCCGTGGCTGGCGGCGCTGGCCGGGACGGGCATCGATCCGGTCTTCCTGCTTTCCCCGACGTCGTCCGAGGCGCGCATCGACCGCGTCGCCCGCGTGGCGTCGGGCTACATCTACTACGTCTCCCTCAAGGGGGTCACGGGCGCGGCAAACATCGACACGGAGGACGTGCGCAGGATGCTCGCCCGCATCCGAGCACGTACCTCCGTGCCGGTCGGCGTGGGTTTCGGCATCCGCGACCCGCAGACCGCCAGTGCCATCGCAAGCTTTGCCGACGCGGTGGTGATCGGCAGCCGCATCGTCGAGGAAATCGAGCACGCCGCGCCGGACGAGGCGGCCGGCCGGGCCGGGGCGCTGCTCGCGCAGTTCCGCGCGGCGGTCGCAGCCGCGGCAAGCGGGAAGACCGCCGAATGAGCTGGTTCCGGAAGCTGCTGCCCCCCAAGATCAAGCGCGAGGAGGGCGGGCACCGGAAGGCCGTTCCGGAGGGCCTGTGGAGCAAGTGCCCGTCCTGCGAGGCGGTGCTCTATTTCACCGACCTCGAGAGCAACCTGCACGTCTGCCCCAAGTGCGGGTTCCACAACCGCCTCCCGTCCCGGCAGCGCCTGGATGCCTTCCTCGATCCGGAGGGGCGCGCGGAGCTCGCCTCGGAGGTCGTGCCGGTCGATCCCCTCAAGTTCCGGGACAGCCGCAAGTATGCCGACCGGCTCGCCGAAGCTGAAAAACAGACGGGAGAGACCGACGCGCTGGTCGTCATGCAGGGCGCGGTGCATGCCGTGCCGCTCGTCGCCGCCGCGTTCGAGTTCGAGTTCCTCGGCGGCTCCATGGGGTCTGTGGTCGGCGAGCGCTTCGTGCGCGGCGTGCAGGCGTGCTGCGACGAGCGCCTTCCCTTCGTGTGCTTCACCGCCACGGGCGGCGCGCGCATGCAGGAGGGGCTGCTCTCCCTCATGCAGATGGCCAAGACGACGGCGGCGCTGCACCAGCTGAGCGCAGCGCGACAGCCGTTCATTTCCGTGCTAACCGACCCGACGATGGGGGGCGTGTCGGCAAGCTTCGCGATGATCGGCGACGTCGTCATTGCCGAGCCGGGCGCGCTCGTCGGCTTCGCCGGGCCGCGCGTCATCGAGCAGACCGTTCGCGAGACGCTGCCGGAAGGATTCCAGCGGGCGGAGTTCCTGCTGGAGAAGGGCGCGGTGGACATGATCGTCGACCGCCGCGACATGCGCGCGAAGGTGGCGCGGCTCATCGCGCTCCTCAAGCGCGAGCCCGCGCCGGAGGCGTGAGCGCGCCGCCATGCCGCGGCACGGTGCGGTGAACCCCGCGGGCGCGCCCGGCGCATCCGCGCCGCTCGACCGCTGGCTCGCCTACATTTCCGCCCAGCACGCGGCCCCGATCGCGCTGGGCCTCGACCGTGTCCGCGAGGTGCTCGGGCGAATGGCGCTCCGACGGCTGCCGCCTGCCATCACCGTGGGCGGGACGAACGGCAAGGGATCCACCTGCGCCTACCTGGAGAGCGTCCTGCGCGCCGCCGGCTACCGCGCGGGCCTCTACCTTTCGCCGCACCTGGTCCGGTACAACGAGCGTGTCCGCATCGGCGGGGATGACGCGGACGACGACGTGCTCGTCCGTGCCTTCGCGCGCGTGCAGGAGGCGAGGCAGGCCACGCCGCTCACGTATTTCGAGTTCGGCACGCTCGCCGCGTTCGCGGCGTTCGAGGAGGCGCGCCTCGATGCCCTCGTCCTCGAGGTGGGGCTGGGCGGCCGGCTCGACGCCGTCAACGTGGTCGACGCCGATTGTGCCGTCGTCACGACTGTCGACCTCGACCACCAGGCGTGGCTTGGGGACACGCGCGAGGCGATCGCCTTCGAGAAGGCCCACATCTTCAGGCCCGGCCGCCCCGCGCTCTTCGGCGACGCCTCACCGCCGGAAGCGCTGGTGGCGCACGCCCGCGACATCGGCGCCAAGCTGCAGGTGCTCGGCCGCGATTTCCGGGCCGTGCGGCGCGACGGCCAGTGGGATTTCGAGGGTCGCCGCGGGGCAAGGCGCTCGCTGCCCCTGCCGGCCCTGCGCGGATCGTGGCAGCTCGCCAATGCGGCCACCGCACTGGCCGCCCTCGACGAGGTCGCAGACCGGTTGCCGATCTCCATCGGAGAGGCGAGGCGGGGTCTCACCGGCGTCCGCCTGCCCGGACGTTTGCAGGTGTTGCCGGGGCGTCCGGTCGTCGTGCTCGACGTCGCGCACAATCCGCACGCCGCCCGGGCGCTCGCCGGCGGACTCGGCGAGATGCCGTACGCGGAGCGGACGATCGCCGTGCTGGCGATGCTCGCCGACAAGGACATGTCGGGCGTCATCGATGCGGTGGCCGGACGCATCGACGTGTGGCACGTCGCCACGGTGGCGAGCGAGCGCGCGGCGGGCGCGGAGCAGCTTGCGGCGCTGCTCGCCGGCAAGGGCCTGGCCGCGAGGACGCGGGCGTTTGCGTCGGTGCCGCTTGCGTACGAGGCAGCGCTTCGGGCGGCGGGTCCGAATGATAGAATTCTCGTTTTCGGATCGTTCCTGACCGTGGCGGCCGTTCTCGAACGGCCGCGATGAGCGGCCCTCTCCATGTCGAGCGACTCCAGCGCCGAGCAGGTTGAACTTCGCCGCAAGGGAAGGCAGCGTCTCGTCGGCGCGATCACGCTGGCCCTCCTGGCGGCGGTCTTCATCCCGATGCTCCTCGACCCGGAGCCGCGCGTAAGGCGCGCCGACCCCGTCCTCGCGATTCCCGCCAAGGAAGACGCGCCGCCCCTGCCGGCGCCGTCCGGGCCCGCGGGCGACGCGGCGCCGCTGCCGTCGCCTGCCGGTCCCTCGCCCGAGCCCGCGCGGGCGGTTGCGGAGGTGACGCCCGGTATGCCACGCGCCGATGCACCGCGTCCCGAGCCCGAGGCGCGCAAGGTGGTCGAGCCGAAGGCGGCCGAGTTCAAGGGTCCGGCCCCGCGGGTATCGCCGACGGTGGAGCCCGCGCCCAAGGTGGCAACGGCGGCGGCGCCGAAGCTCGAGGGGTTCGCCGTGCAGGTGGGCGCGTTCAAGGACGAGGTCAAGCTCGCGCAGGCACGAGAGAAGCTCACGGCCGCCCGCCTGGCGCACTACACGGAGCGGCTCCAGGCGCCGTCCGGTGAACTGACGCGGCTGCGGGTGGGGCCGTTCCCGACTCGCGAGGCCGCCGACCGGGCGACCACCGACGTGAAGCGCGCCGGGCTCGACGGACGCGTGGTGCCGTTGCCATGACGGGCGGCGCCGTGCGCCACAAGGGCCGCCATTGCGCATACACTAACGCCGGTCACGTGCCCCGCCGGAAGGACGCCTGAAGCATGTGCGGAATCATCGGAGTCGTCGCGCGCAGTCCCGTCAACCAGCTGCTGTACGACGGGCTCACCGTGCTTCAGCACCGCGGGCAGGATGCTGCCGGCATCGTCACGGCCGACGGCCACAGCTTCCACATGCACAAGGGGCGCGGCCTCGTTCGCGACGTGTTCCGCACGCGCGACATGCGCAACCTCGCCGGCACGGTGGGCATCGGCCACTGCCGCTACCCGACCGCGGGCAGCGCCTCCTCGGAGGCGGAATCGCAGCCGTTCTACGTGAATTCCCCCTTCGGGATCGTTCTCGGCCACAACGGCAACCTCGTGAATGCCGACGAGCTCCGGCGCGAGCTCTTCCTGGAGGACCGCCGGCACATCAACACGAACTCGGACTCCGAGGTCCTGCTGAACGTCCTGGCGCACGAGCTCCACGACGCCTGCGACGGCGGCCACCGTCTCACGCCGGACGCGATCTTCAAGGCGGTCGCCGGCGTGCACCGCCGCGTGAAGGGTGCCTACGCCGTGGTGGCGATGGTCGCGGGCTACGGGCTGCTCGCCTTTCGCGACGCGCATGGCATCCGGCCCCTCATCATTGGCAGGGGTGATACCCAGAAGGGCGTGGAGTTCATCGTCGCCTCCGAGAGCGTGGCGCTGGACACGCTGGGATTCAAGGCGATGCGTGACGTGGCCCCCGGGGAGGCGGTCCTCATCGACCAGACCGGCAACCTGTACAGCCGCCAGTGCGCAGCTGTGCCGGCGCTCAATCCCTGCATCTTCGAGTTCGTCTACCTGGCGCGCCCCGACTCCGTGATCGACGGCATTTCCGTCTACGAAAGCCGCCGCAACATGGGCAAGAGCCTCGCCGACCGCATTCTCGCCGCGGGCCTGTCATCGGACATCGACGTCGTGATTCCGATTCCCGACTCGAGCCGACCGAGTGCGCTGGAGGTGGCGAGCAAGCTCGGCAAGCCCTACCGCGAGGGCTTCATCAAGAACCGCTACATCGGGCGCACCTTCATCATGCCGGGGCAGGAGCTGCGCACGAGGAGCGTGCGGCAGAAGCTCAACGCCATGGCGGTCGAGTTCAAGGACAAGAACGTGCTGCTGGTGGACGACTCCATCGTCCGCGGGACCACCAGCCGGGAGATCGTTCAGATGGCGCGCGAGTGCGGCGCCCGCAAGGTGTTCTTCGCCTCCGCCGCGCCGCCCGTCCGCTTCCCGAACGTGTACGGCATCGACATGCCCACGCGCTCCGAGCTCATCGCCACCGGCCGCGACGAGGACGAGATCGCCAGGGCCATCGGCGCGGACGCCGTCCTCTACCAGGACCTCGCCTCGCTGGTCGCCGACGTGCGCGCGTGCAATCCCGCCATCGAGCGCTTCGACTGCTCCTGCTTCGACGGCGTCTACATCACGGGCGACGTCTCCAGCGACTACCTGGCCGGCGTGGAGGCCTCCCGCCACGACGGGGAGTCGAACGCCGGCACCCGCCTGTCGAGCTACCAGCTGGACCTCGGCCTCACGGCGGTCGACTGAGGCTTCCATGACGCACGATCACCAGCCCGACACGCTGGGCGTCCGGGGCGGCGGCCTGCGCAGCGACTTCCGCGAGCACTCCGAGGCGCTGGTGCTCACCGCGAGCTTCGTCTTCTCGAGCGCGGCGGAGGCGGCGCGGCGCTTCGCCAACGAGGAGCCGGGCAACATCTACTCGCGGTTCACCAATCCGACGGTGTCCATGTTCCAGTCGCGGTTGGCGGCGCTCGAGGGCGCCGAGGCCTGCGTCGCCACCGCCACGGGAATGGCGGCCGTCGCGACCACCGCCATGGGCCTGCTCGCCGCGGGAGACCACGCCATCGTCGCGCGCGGCGTCTTCGGCACGGTCGTGCCGCTCTTCAACCAGGTCCTCGGCCGCTTCGGCGTCGGGACGACGTGGGTGGATGCGAGTGACGTGGACGCCTGGCGGGCGGCCGTGCGTCCGCGCACGAAGCTGCTGTTCGTGGAGTCCCCGTCGAACCCCGTGTGCGAGGTCGCCGACATCGCAGCGCTGGCGGAGATCGCCCGGGCGGCGGGCGCCGTCCTCGCGGTGGACAACTGCATGTGCACCCCGGCGCTGCAGCGCCCGATTGCCTTGGGCGCCGACTTGGTGGTGCACTCGGCGACGAAGTACCTGGACGGGCAGGGCCGGGTCCTCGGCGGCGCCGTCGCCGGACGCCGGGACCTCGTCGAGGGCTCGCTGTTCAACTTCGTGAGGACCGCCGGCCCCGCGATCTCCCCCTTCAACGCCTGGGTCTGCCTCAAGGGCATGGAGACGCTGCGCCTGCGCGTCGAGGCGCAGTCGGCGCGCGCCCTGGAGCTCGCGCGCTGGCTCGAATCCCACCCCAAGGTGGAGCGCGTCAACTATCCGGGACTCCAGTCGCATCCGCAGCACGCCCTGGCGATGCGCCAGCAGTCCGCGGGCGGGGCTGTCCTTTCCTTCGTGGTGCGCGGGGGCCGCGAGGCGGCCTGGCGGGTGGTCGATGGCACGACGCTGGTCTCCATCACCGCCAACTTCGGCGACACGAAGAGCACCCTGTGCCACCCCGCGACGACGACCCACGGGCGCGTCCCGGCCGCGGACCGGGAGGCCGCCGGCATCGGGGAGGGACTGCTGCGCCTCGCGGCGGGCCTCGAGGACCTCGCCGACCTCCGCGCCGACCTCGAGCGTGGCCTGGCGGCTGCCTGACGACCGCCGTCGCCACCTCGCACAGCCGCAAGGAGGGGGCGCGACCGTGAAGACGCCGCACGTGTTCCTGATGTGCCCGCCGGAGTACTACGACGTCGCCTACATCATCAATCCTTGGATGCAGGGCAACGTGCGCCAGATCGACAACGCGCTCGCCAAGAAGCAGTGGCGGGCCCTGTACGACATCCTCACCGACCACGCCAACGTCCGCCTGGTCTCGCCACAGCCCGGTTCGCCGGACATGGTGTTCACCGCGAACGCGGGCCTGGTGAAGGGGCGGCGCTTCCTCGCCTCGCGTTTCCGCTACCCGGAGCGCCAGCAGGAGGAGCCCTATTTCGCCGAATGGTTCGTCGACCGCGGCTACGACGTCTCGCGGACGCCGCGCGAAATCCCCTTCGAGGGTGCCGGCGACGCGCTGGCGGACCGCGGCGCGAACCGGCTGTGGTTCGCGCACGGACTGCGTTCCGTTCCCGCCGCAAGCGAGGTCATCGCGCGTCTCATGGGGGGCGAGGTCGTTTCCCTGAAGCTCGTCGACCGCCGCTTCTACCACCTGGACACCTGCTTCTGCCCGCTGGAGGGTGGCCACCTCCTCTATTTTCCGCAGGCCTTCGATCCCGCATCCCGGGCCGCGATCGAGAAGCGCGTGCCGGAGTCGCTGCGCATCGCCGTGTCGGCGGAGGATACCCTGGATTTCGCCTGCAACGCCGTCGCCGTCGGGCGCACCGTGGTGCTCCATCGCGCGTCGACGGCACTCGTGGATGCGCTCGGGCGGCGGGGCTTTGCAGTCGTGCAGACGCCGCTGTCGGAATTCATGAAGGCGGGTGGATCCGCGAAATGCCTGACGCTGCGCCTCGACGAGCCGTGAGCGCCGCGATTCAGGCAAGGCCGACGGGCCGCAGGACCGAAGGCGTCGCCTCGAGGTAGCCGCCGCCCTCGTACCAGTCCGGCAGCACCCAGCGCTCGCAGCGGCGGCCGCCGGCGACATGCTCGTGACGGGCGGGGCGGTGGGTGTGGCCGTGGATCATGCGCGCGCAGCCGGACGCGACGAACGCGCGTTCCACGGCGTCGGGCGCGACGTCCATGATCGCCTCGACCTTGCCTTCCTTCGCGCCCTCGCTCTGCGCGCGCATGTCGCGCGCGATGGCGATGCGCTGCGCCGCGGGCATGCGCAGCGCGGCGGCCTGCCAGGCGGGGTCGCGGACACGGGCGCGGAAGGCCTGGTAGGCCTGGTCCCCGGTGCAGAGCGTGTCCCCGTGCAGGAGCACGGTCGGCTCGCCGTAGAGGTCGATGACCGTCGGGTCCGGGAGAAGGGCGATGCCGGTCTCCGCGCCGAAGCGCGACGCAACCATGAAGTCGCGGTTGCCATGCATGAAGAACGTCGGGGTCGCGGCGGCGACGGGGCGAAGCAGGCCCGCGACCTGCGCCGGGAAGGGCAGTTCGAGGCCGTCGTCGCCAATCCAGTACTCGAACAGGTCCCCGAGGATGTAGAGCGCGTCGCAGCCGGGCGCGGCGCCGGCAAGGAAGCGCGCGAAGCGCTCCGTCGTGGCGGGCCGCTCCTCCGCGAGGTGCAGGTCGGAGATGAACAGGGTTCGCGGCATGGAAAAAGGGCGGCCTCAGCCGCCCCCGTCGCCGCCGGCCGGCCGCGGCCTCAGAGGCACTCGGCCTTCTCGATGACCACGGGCTCGAGCGGCACGTTCTGGTGCGGGCCCGCGTTGCCCGTCGCGACCTTCTTGATCCTGTCGACCACGTCCTGCCCCTCGACGACCTTGCCGAACACCGCGTAGCCCCAGCCCTGCGGCGTCTCGTCGCGGTAGTTGAGGAAGTCGTTCGCCTTCACGTTGATGAAGAACTGCGCGGTGGCGGAGTCGCGCACGCCGGTGCGGGCCATGGCGAGCGTGTAGACCTCGTTCTTGAGCCCGTTGGCCGCCTCGTTCTTGATCGGCGCCTGGGTCGGCTTCTGCTGCATGTCCTTGGTGAAGCCGCCGCCCTGGATCATGAAGCCGTCGATCACGCGATGGAACACGGTGCCGTTGTAGTGGCCCGACTCGACGTACTTCACGAAGTTCTCGGACGAGATAGGGGCCTTCGCCTTGTCGAGTTCCACGGTGATGGCGCCCATCGAGGTGTTCAGCTTCACTTTCATCGGTGCGTTTCCTTTCAGGTTGGCGGAGCAGCCGGCGGGCTTCGCCGCCTCGGCCTTTCCCTTCGATGGCGCGGCGGCCGCAGCCGGGACGCCCGCGAGGGCGACGAGGATGGCCGCGGCCACGAGGCGTCGCGTCGTCATCATGTTTGCGGCTTCCCGGCCTTGGGCGGCTCGATCCGCGTGGACGTGGCCGCGCCGGGCTTCTGCGCGTCCAGCATCTGCCGGACCGACGCGAGCTTCGCGCGGGCCGTCGCGTTGTTCTTGTCGAGGTTCCCCGCGCGGTCGTAGGCGCGGGCCGCCAGTTGGGCGTAGATGTCGCCGAGGTTCTCGTGGGCGATCGCGTAGTTCGGGTTCGTGAGCGTGGCGAGCTCCAGGGCCGAGCGGGCCTTGTCGTAGTTGCCGGCGGCGGCGTAGAGGACCGCCAGGTTGTTGTATGGCTCGGACAGTTCCGGGTAGTCCTCGGTGAGCGCCGTGAAGACCTGGATGGCCTCCGTGGTCTTCTTCTGCTCCGTGAGGAGGAGCCCCTTCAGGAAACGCCCCTGCGCGTCCTTGGGCTGCGCCTTCAGGAAGGCATCGACCTTTTCGGCGGCGGGCTGGAACTTGCCCTGCGCGTAGAGCTTCTGGGCATCGCGCAGGTCGTCGGCGGGCGCGGCGCCGACCGGCCCCGCGAGCGTCAACATGATGGCCGCGAGGGCTGCCGGGAAACGCAGGGAGCGAATGGGCACCATGTTATAATCCGTTGAATTTTATGGAAAACACATTCTATCAACCTTGTTCCCGCTTCACAATCCGCCGGGACCCTTCCGGGCGCGGCGCGGCTGCGGGTACCGGGCCCTTCGCGGACCGTTGCCGGCGCGGCACCTGAAGCCCCCGGCCGGCGCCCGCCGGTCCCGCGCGGCCGCTCGCATGTCGAGGGGCTGTGCCAAAGCACCCCCACCATGTCCACGCTCGCCATCTACAACACGCTGACACGCCGCAAGGAAGCCTTCGTGCCCCTCGTTCCCGGGCAGGTCGGGCTCTACGTGTGCGGCCCGACGGTCTACGACTTCATCCACATCGGCAACGCGCGCACCTTCTCCGTCTTCGACCTCGTGGTGCGCTGGCTGCGCGCGAGCGGACTGCGCGTGCGCTACGTGCGCAACATCACGGATGTCGACGACAAGATCATGGACCGTGCGCGCGAGCGCGGCGAGGCCATCGATGCCTTCACGGAGCGAACCACCCGGGCCTTCCTCGACGACTGCGCCCGGCTTCACCTCCTCGAGCCGGACAGCCAGCCGCACGCGACGCGCTACATCGGGCCGATGCTGGAGCTCATCGAGGCGCTGGAGCGCAAGGGCCTCGCCTACCGGGGCGCCAATGGCGACGTCTTCTTCGCCGTGCGCGAGTTCGCGGGGTACGGAAAGCTCTCGCGCCGCAACCTGGACGACCTGCGTGCCGGCGAGCGCGTGGCCGTCGAGGCCGCGAAGCGCGACCCGCTCGACTTCGCCCTGTGGAAGGCCGCCAAGCCCGGCGAGCCCGCCTGGCCGTCCGCCTTTGGCGCAGGGCGGCCCGGCTGGCACATCGAGTGCTCTGCCATGGCGTGCCGGGAACTGGGCGAGACGTTCGACATCCACGGCGGCGGCTGGGACCTGCAGTTCCCGCACCACGAGAACGAGATCGCCCAGAGCGAGGGCGCCAGCGGCAAGCCGTTCGTGCGCGTCTGGATGCACGCGGCGTTCCTCAACATGGACGACGAGAAGATGTCGAAGTCCCTCGGCAACGTCTTCACGGCGCGCGAGATCCTCGACCGGCTCGACCCCGTGCAGGGCGGCGAGCAACTGCGCTTCTTCCTGCTGCGCGGCCACTACCGCAGCGAGCTCAACTACACGTGGGACCTCCTCGCCGACGCGGGGAACACGCTGCGCGGCTTCTACACGGCGCTGCGCGAGGTGCCGCCGGCCGAGGCCCCCCCCGACTGGTCGCACCCGCTTGCAGCGCGCTTTCGCGAGGCCCTGAACGACGACTTCGACACGCCCGTCGCGCTGGCCACGCTGCACGAGTTGCGCGGCGAGGTGAACCGCAGCCGCTCGCGGGCACTTGCGGGGCTTCTCAAGTCGCTGGGCGGCACGATCGGCTTCCTGCAGCAGGACCCCGAGGCGTTCCTCAAGGGGAGCGTGACGCTGGATGTCGACGCGCTGGTGGCCGAGCGCGTCGCGGCCAAGAAGGCGAGGGATTTCGCGCGCGCGGACGCCATCCGCGCGCAGCTGGACGCGGCGGGCATCGCCCTCGAGGACAAGCCCGGCGGCGCCACGGAGTGGCGCAAGAAATAGGCGGGTTGCCGCTCAGCCGGCGAAGAAGTCGCGCATCCGGTCCATGAAGGACTTGGCGCGCGGGTTGTGGCGCTCGCCCGCGCCGCGCGTGGTCTCCTCGAACTCGCGCAGCAACTCCTTCTGGCGGTCGGTCAGGCGCACGGGCGTCTCCACGACGATTTCGCACAGCAGGTCGCCGGGTTGGCTCGAGCGCACCCCCTTGATGCCCTTGCCGCGCAGCCGCAGCACCTGGCCGGTCTGCGTTTCGGCGGGAATCCTGACCTTCGCCTGCCCGTCCAGGGTGGGAATCTCGATCTCGCCGCCGAGGGCGGCCGTGGTGAAGCTCACCGGCATCTCGCAGTGCAGGTCGTTGCCGTCGCGCTGGAAGACGGCGTGTTCCTTGAGGTGCACGACCACGTAGAGGTCGCCGGGCGGCCCGCCATTGACGCCCGCCTCGCCCTCGCCCGAGAGCCGGATGCGGTCGCCCTCGTCGATGCCGGCGGGGATCTTCACCGCGAGCGTCTTGTGCCGCTTCACGCGGCCGGCGCCGCCGCAGGCGGCGCACGGATCGGAGATCATCTTGCCGCTGCCGTGGCACGTCGGGCAGGTCTGCTGGATCGAGAAGAAGCCCTGCGACATGCGCACCGCGCCGCTGCCGCCGCATGTCGAGCAGGTCTTGGGGTGCGTCCCGGGCTTGGCGCCGCTGCCCTTGCAGGTGTCGCACGCCTCCATGGCGGGAATGCGGATCTTGGTTTCCGTGCCGCGCGCCGCCTGCTCGAGGGTGATCTCGAGGTTGTAGCGCAGGTCGGCGCCGCGATAGACGCTGGAGCGCCCGCGGCCGGCGCCGCCGCCGAAGATGTCGCCGAAGATGTCGCCGAAGGCCTCGGCGAAGCCGCCGAAGCCCGGGTCGCCGGGGCCGCCGCCCGTGCCGCCCATCTGTGGGTTCACGCCGGCGTGGCCGTAGGCGTCGTAGGCGCGGCGCTTGCCGGCGTCGGACAGCATCTCGTAGGCCTCCTTGGCCTCCTTGAACTTCTCCTCGGCCTCCCGATTGTCCGGGTTGCGGTCCGGATGGAACTTCATGGCGAGCTTGCGATAGGCCCTCTTGATGTCCTCCTCGGAGGCATCGCGGTTGACGCCCAGCACCTCGTAATAGTCGCGCTTCGTCGCCATGTTCTCTACAGCCTTTCAGCGCCAAGGGGTGAAGGAGGGCGTTGCCCCCTTCACCCCCCGGCGGTTTCGAGGGCAGCGGCCCTCAAGCCGACTTCTTGTCCTTGACTTCAGTGTATTCAGCGTCCACCACGTTCCCGTCGTCCTTGCCGCCGGTGCCGGAGGCCTTCGCCGGATCGGCGCCGGGTGCCGTTTCCGCCTGGCTCTTGGCCTGCGCCTCGGCGTACATCCTTTCGCCGAGCTTCTGGGAGACGGTCGCGAGCGCCTGCGTCTTCGCCTCGATGGCGGCCTTGTCGCCGTTCTTGAGGATGGCTTCCAGCTCCTTTGCCGCATCCTCGATCTTCGCCTTCTCGGCGGCATCGACCTTGTCGCCGTACTCGGCCAGCGACTTGCGCACCGAGTGGAGCAGCTGGTCGCCCTGGTTGCGAGCGGCCACGAGCTCGAGCTGCTTCTTGTCCTCGTCGGCGTGCGACTCGGCGTCCTTCACCATGCGCTGGATCTCGTCCTCGGAGAGGCCGGAACTCGCCTTGATGGTGATCTTCGACTCCTTGCCGGTCGCCTTGTCGCGCGCGTTGACGTGCAGGATGCCGTTCGCGTCGATGTCGAAGGTGACCTCGATCTGCGGCATGCCGCGCGGGGAGGGCGGGATGCCCTCGAGGTTGAACTGGCCGAGGCTCTTGTTGCCCGAGGCGACGTCGCGCTCGCCCTGCAGCACGTGGATCGTGACGGCCGACTGGTTGTCCTCGGCGGTCGAGAAGACCTGCTGTGCCTTCGTCGGGATCGTCGTGTTCTTCTGGATCAGCTTGGTCATCACGCCGCCCAGCGTCTCGATGCCCAGCGACAGGGGGGTCACGTCGAGGAGGAGGACATCCTTCACCTCGCCCTGCAGGACGCCGCCCTGGATCGCCGCGCCGATGGCCACCGCCTCGTCCGGGTTGACGTCCTTGCGCGGCTCCTTGCCGAAGAACTCGCGCACCTTGTCCTGCACCTTCGGCATGCGCGTCATGCCGCCCACCAGGATCACGTCGCCGATGTCGGCGACCTTCACGCCGGCGTCCCTGATGGCGATGCGGCACGGCTCGATGGTGCGCTCGACGAGGTCCTCGACGAGCGACTCGAACTTGGCGCGGGTGATCTTCATCGTGAGGTGCGAGGGGGCGCCGTTCGCCATGGCGATGTAGGGCTCGTTCACCTCGGTCTGCTGCGACGAGGAAAGCTCGATCTTCGCGCGCTCGGCGGCCATCTTCACGCGCTGCAGCGCGATGGGGTCCTTGGAGAGGTCGACGCCGGACTGCTTGCGGAACTCCTCGACGATGTAGTCGATGAGGCGCTGGTCGAAGTCCTCGCCGCCCAGGAAGGTGTCGCCGTTGGTCGAGAGCACCTCGAACTGGTGCTCGCCCTCGACCACCGCGATCTCGATGATGGAGATGTCGAAGGTGCCGCCGCCCAGGTCGTAGACGGCGATCTTGCGGTCGCCCTCCCTCTTGTCGAGGCCGAAGGCGAGCGCGGCGGCCGTCGGCTCGTTGATGATGCGCTTCACCTCGAGGCCGGCGATTCGGCCGGCGTCCTTGGTGGCCTGGCGCTGGGAGTCGTTGAAATAGGCGGGCACCGTGATCACGGCTTCCGTCACCGGCTCGCCGAGATAGTCCTCGGCGGTCTTCTTCATCTTGCGCAGCACCTCCGCCGAGACCTGCGGCGGGGCGATGCCGCGGCCGCGCGCCTCGACCCAGGCGTCGCCGTTGTCGGCGCGCAGGATCTTGAAGGGCATCAGGCCGATGTCCTTCTGCACCTCCTTCTCCTCGAAGCGGCGCCCGATGAGGCGCTTCACGGCGAAGAGCGTGTTCTTCGCGTTCGTGACCGCCTGGCGCTTGGCCGGCGCGCCCACGAGGATCTCGTCGTTTTCGGTGTACGCGACGATGGAGGGCGTGGTGCGCGCCCCTTCGCTGTTCTCGATGACCTTGGGCTTGCCGCCCTCCATGATGGCCACGCACGAGTTGGTCGTGCCGAGGTCGATGCCGATGATCTTTGCCATGTTCGTTTCCCTGTTGAGCGTGTGGGGTTGGCCTGGGCGGAATGTAGGGGTATTCGGCGGCGTTTCAAGCCGCAGGGGCGGGGGGCGGTTCCGGGGGCGGCGCGGGCGCGGGCTCCGCCGGCGCGCTTGCCACCACGACGAGGGCCGGGCGGATGACCCGGTCGTGAAGCCTGTAGCCCTTCTGCACCACCGCGACGACGGTGTTCGGGGGCTGGTCCGATGGCACCTGGCTGATGGCCTGGTGCTGGTGCGGATCGAACTTCTCGCCCTGCGGGGAAACCTCGGCCAGCATCGCCTTCTCGAAAGCGCCGGCCAGCTGCTTCGCCGTGATCTCGACGCCCTGGCGCAGCGACTCGACCGTGGGCGCCGGAACGGCAAGGGCGGCCTCCAGGCTGTCGCGCACGGCAAGCAGGTTGGCGGCGAAGGATTCGATTCCGAACTTGTGCGCGCGCGCCACGTCCTCCGCGGCGCGGCGGCGGGTGTTCTCGGCTTCGGCGCGTGCCCGCAGGTATTCCTCGTTGAGCCGCGTCACCTCGGCCTCCGCCGAAGCCAGGCGTGTCTCGAGGTCCTTGGCGCCGGTTTCCGGCGCAGCTTCCGCCACGGGCGCCTCGCCGGGCGCGGGTGCAATCGGGTCAGGCACGAAATTCCCCCTGAAAAAACAAACTGTTGGACTAACCTTGGGGTTGGGCGCGGAAAATCAAGGGCTGGGCACGCCCTGGCGGGCGGCCAGCGGCCGGCGAAGTGAGAAGCCCTTGATTTGAGTCAACAATTTTGGCAGTCCTGTAGCGATACTCGCTGGGAAGCCCATTGAAACCCAGGAGGAAGCATGAAATTAGCGCCCGTTGCCTTGCTCGCCGCCGCCGTGGCGGCATCCTTTGCCCTGCCCGCGGCCGCCGTCGACAACCCCTGGATGGTGCGCGTGCGCGCCCTGTACCTTGATCCGGCGAACAAGTCGGACCCCATCCCGGCGCTTGCCGTGCCGACCGACGCGATCACGGTCAGCGACAAGTGGTTCCCGGAAGTCGACATCACCTACTTCTTTTCGAAGAACTGGGCTGCCGAGCTCGTCCTCACCTACCCGCAGGAGCACGACGTCACGGTGCAGCAGAGCGCGCTCGGCGGGCCCGTGACCATCGGCACGATCAAGCATCTGCCGCCGACGCTCACGCTGCAGTACCACTTTTCGCCCGACTCCGACTTCCGTCCGTACGTCGGGGCGGGGGTCAACCTCACCTGGATCACCGACACGGATCTGGCCATCCCGACCGTCGGCAGGCTCGACACGGACGACACCAGCTGGGGCGCGGCCTTCGGTGCCGGATTCGACTACAGGCTGGACAAGAACCTGTTCCTCAACGTCGACGTGAAGAAGGTATACATCGGCAGCGACGTCTACCTCAACGGCAACAAGGTGACGTCCATCAAGATCGACCCGATCCTCTACAGCGTCGGGCTCGGCTGGCGGTTCTGACGCCTGCCGTCACGGTCAGCGCCATCGCCCGTCCGGGTTGCCCGGGCGGGCGTCACTTCTTGCCGCCTCCCACGAGCCAGCCCACCACCAGGGTGATCAGGCTGTAGAGGAGGGAGCCCACCAGCGCCGCCAGGAACCCCTGGACGGCGAAGCCCTTGATGACCTGCGCCACGAGCCAGAAGAGGGCCGCGTTGACCACGAATAGGAAGAGCCCCAGCGTCAGGATCGTGACGGGCAGCGTGAGCACGACGAGGATCGGGCGGATGAGGGTGTTGGCGAGTCCCAGCGCCAGCGCGGCGACCGCCGCCGAGAGGAAGCTGTCCACGCGAACGCCCGGGTACAAGTAGGCCACGGCGAGCAGGGCCAGGGCGTTCAAAAGCCAGCGGAGGAGCAGGGATCCCACGGCGACGTCCGGGCTACCGCGGCGCGCCCATGGCGCGGGCGCGGGCGGCGGTGGCGCGGCCCTCGGCCTCGGCCGCGGCGCCGTCCCAATGCGGGCTCACCCAGCCCTGCAGGTTCTCGAGGGCGACATCGGTCAGGGCGGCGACGAAGGCGTGCGAGTCGTTGGTGGTCGGTATGTAGTGGAAATCGCCCCCGCCCGCCTGGCGAAACGTCTCGCGCCCCTCCAGGGCGATTTCCTCGAGGGTTTCCAGGCAGTCGGCGGCGAACCCGGGGCAGATCACGTCGACCCGGCCCGTGCGCTTGCGCCCGAGGTCCTCGAGGGCTTCGCCCGTGTAGGGCTTCAGCCACTCGGCGCGGCCGAAGCGCGACTGGAAGGTGACGAGCGTGCGCTCGTCGTTCCAGCCGAGTTCGGTGGCGATGAGGCGGGCGCTCTTGTGGCACTCGCAGTGGTAGGGGTCGCCGCGGTCGAGGGAGAAGCGCGGCAGGCCGTGGAAGCTCATCACCAGCCGGTCGGGACGGCCGTGCTTCATCCAGTAGTCGTTCACCGCGCGCGCCACCGCCTTCACGTAGGCGGGATGGTCGTGGAAGTGCCGCACGATCCGCAGCGCGGGAACGTTGCGCGTCTTCGCGAGGACCGCGCCGACCGCGTCCACGGCGGAGGCGGTGGTGCTGGCCGCGTATTGCGGGTACAGGGGCAGGACGAGGACGCGATCGCAGCCCTTGCCGCGCAAGTCCGCGATGCCCGCGGCGACGGAGGGGTTGCCGTAACGGCAGGCGCCCGCGACCGCCAGCGGCGACTTCACGCGCTCGCCGAGGTAGCCGCGCAGCATCTGCACCTGCCGCTCCAGGTAGACGCGAAGCGGCGAGCCTTCCGGCGTCCAGATGCTCGCGTACTTGGCGGCGCTCGCGGACGGGCGCGTGTTGAGGATCACGCCGTTGAGGATGAACCACCAGACGGCGCGCGGGATCTCCACGACCCGCGGGTCCCAGAGGAATTCCTTCAGGTAGCGGCGCACCGCGGCGGGCGTCGGTTCGTCGGGCGTGCCGAGGTTCACGAGAAGGACTCCCGCGCGCGCGGGGGCGCCGTGGGTGTACGGCGGCTCGGGGACGTAGGCCATCTAGTTCTGGGAGAGCGCGGAGGAGATGAGCCGGGCGGTGACGTCCACGATCGGGATCACGCGCTCGTAGGCCATGCGCGTGGGCCCGATGACGCCGACCGTGCCGACCACCCTGCCGTCGACCTCGTAGGGCGCGGTGACGATGGAGCACTCGTCGAGGGGCACGAGGCTCGAGTCGCCGCCGATGAAGATCTTGACGCCGTCGGCCCGGTCGCTTTCGTCGAGCAGGCTCAGGAGCTGCGCCTTGCGCTCGAAGAGGTCGAAGAGCTTGCGCAGCCGCGCGCGGTCCGCCGACAGGTCCTCGAAGTCGAGCAGGTTGCGCTCGCCGGAGAGCACGACGCCGTCCGCGGGCTGGCGCAGCGCCTCGCTGCCCGTTTCGATCGCGGCGCGCATCAGCGCCGAGATGTCGCGGTGCAGGTCGAGGAGCTCGTCGCGCACGCGGCTCGCGATCGTCGCGAAGTCGTGGCCGGCATAGTTCTGGTTGATGGCGTTCGCGGCCTCGACGAGCTGCGCCGGCGCGTACGGACGGTCGGTGACCAGCACCCGGTTCTGCACCTCGCCGTCGGAGGCCACGATGATGAGCAGGACGCGCTTCTCCGAGAGATGGAAGAACTCCACGTGCCGCAGGGCTGCCCGGCGGCGCGGGGAGATGACCACGCCGGCGAAGTGCGTCAGGTCCGAGAGCAGCTGCGACGCGGCGGCGACGACGCGGTGCGGGTCATCCGGGGCGAGGCTTTCCTCGATCTGGGCGCGCTCGACCTCCTCCAGCGGGCGCACCGTGAGCAGGGTGTCCACGAAGAAGCGGTAGCCCTTGGGCGTCGGCACCCGGCCGGCGGAGGTGTGGGGGCTCGCCACGAAGCCCAACTCCTCCAGGTCGGCCATGACGTTGCGGATCGTCGCCGGCGAGAGCTCGAGGCTCGAGGCGCGCGAAAGGGCGCGCGAGCCGACGGGCTGGCCGTCGGCGATGTAGCGCTCGATGAGCACCTTGAGCAGCGCCTGGGCGCGTTCGTTCAGCATGCGGGGCATTGTACAAAATCGCCGCTCCCGGGGTCGGGATATCGCCTTTGTTTGGCGGGGGCGCTGTGCTCTAATGGGGCCCATGTTCCCGCCTTTCAAGACCGTGGCCGTCATCGGCAAGGACGACGCGACGGCGATCCCGGTGATGCTCGAGCAGGTGGTGGGCGTCCTGCGGCGGCATGGCGCCACCGTGCTCATGGACACGCGCACCGCCGAGGCGTCCGTCGTCTCGCCGGACGAGGCGCTGCCCCTGGCGGACCTTCCGGCGCGGGCCGACCTCGCCGTCGTGGTCGGCGGGGACGGAACGCTGCTCTCGTGCGCGCGGCTCATGGCGGCCCACGCCGTTCCGCTGGTGGGGGTCAACCTGGGGCGGCTGGGATTCCTCACCGACATTCCCGCCGACAAGGCCGCGGCGACGCTCGCGCAGGTGCTCGAGGGCAGCTACGTGGCGGAGGAGCGCCTGATGCTTGCCGCGCGCGTCTCGCGCGGCGGCGAGGAGATCTTCGCCACCCACGCCATGAACGACGTCGTGGTGAGCCGAGGATCCACGGGAAGCATGATCGAGTTCGCCGTGCACGTGGACGGGGAATTCATCTACAGCCTGAGGGCGGACGGGATCATCGCCGCGACGCCGACGGGATCGACCGCCTACGCGCTATCGTCGGGGGGGCCGATCCTGCACCCGGCGCTCTCCGCGATCGCGCTCGTGCCCATCTCGCCGCATACCCTTTCGAACCGGCCGATCGCCATCCAGTCGAGCGCCCGCATCGACATCGTTCTGGTGCGCGGCAGCGGGGCGCGGGCGAATTTCGACATCCAGTCGCACGTCGACCTGCTCCCGAGCGACGTGGTGGGCGTTACGGCGGCCGCCAAGCCCGCCGTCCTCCTGCATCCGCCGGGCTACCGCTACTTCTCGATGCTGCGCAGCAAGCTGCGCTGGAACGAGCGCACGGCCTGAGCGTATCCCGCGTCGATGCTCCGGGCCCTGCTTCTGCGCGACTTCGTGATCGTCGGGTCGCTCGACATCGAGCTGGCCGGGGGCTTCACGGCACTCACCGGCGAGACGGGCGCCGGCAAGTCCATTCTCGTCGATGCCCTGGATTTCGTTCTCGGCGCGCGGGCGGACCCGGGCGTCGTGCGCCCCGGGGCGGAGCGGGCGGACATCTCGGCCGAGTTCGACGTGTCGACCCTGGAGCCGGCCCGCCGGTGGCTCGCGGGCAACGCCCTCGATGACGAGGGCGGCGAGACGTGCCTGGTGCGCCGCACCGTGGACCGCGCCGGCCGATCCCGCGGATTCGTCAACGGGCGCCCGGCGACGGCGGCCCAGCTGCGTGAACTGGGCGATTGCCTGGTCGACATCCACGGGCAGCACGAGCACCAGTGGCTGTCGCGGCGCGAGTACCAGCGCAGCCTGCTCGACGCCTTCGCGGGTGCGCAGGCCGAGGCCGCCGAGACGGCCGCCCGCCACGCCGACTGGCGGCGCGCGGTACAGCTGCGCGAGGCGCGCGAACGGGCGCAGTCCTCCTCCGAGCGCGAACGCGGGTTCCTGCACGAGGAAATCCGCGACCTGGAGGTGCTCGCCTTCTCGCCGGAAGCCTGGGCCGAGGAAACGGCCGAGCACCGGCGTCTGGCCCACGCACAGGAGCTGATCGCGCTGGCGCGGCGCGCCCTCGAGTGCGCCGACGAGGGGGAGCCCAATGCCGCCGGCCTCGTGGCCCGGGCGGCCGCCGCGGTGGGCCTGGCTGCC
>Ga0114939_10000610_pt1 | contig 29831 bp, 25 predicted proteins | sample AshMeaCrysSpring_FD_87196 | JGI IMG/M metagenome (GOLD analysis project Ga0114939, IMG submission 87196) | Groundwater microbial communities from Big Spring, Nevada to study Microbial Dark Matter (Phase II) - Ash Meadows Crystal Spring | ecosystem: Environmental > Aquatic > Deep subsurface >...
CCCCTGCATCTTCTTTTGTTTTAATCGTTATGACAGCAATCTCCCGTTGCATTTCAGGCAGATCCAATTGCCGGACTCGTCCGTCGTGATCTGGGCGGCATGCCCCGTCAATCGCAAATGTTCTTTCCGGACCTTGGCCCAATAGCGTTTGACTTCCGTACAGGATAGTCTCTTGCCGTCGACCTTTTCAGGGTCCAGGTGCCAGCGGCCGCAACGTGAACAGGCAATCATTGGTTTCTCAAGCCCTTTATATAGATAAAATAAGGAAGGCGGGAAGAAATTCATCCCGCATGGGCTTTGTTGTTTGTAAAGAGAATTTGGGAAATACCCTCAAAAAAGTGGGCATAACCGGTGTGCGGCCTGCCGGTTATGCCCTTAAACTTATTATGCTATTACTTCGAGACCCGCGCAGATGCTGCCGGACGAATTATAGCCCGTAGGATACCGGGGCGAATCCTTTGACGTTCTTGTACTTGTCCAGGCATTGTTGGATGAAGTCGCCTTCAGCGTCCGGCAAGGCTTCCAGATCTTTCATCGCGGTCTGCAAGGCTTTCTTCTCGAGCGCCGTCAGCTTCATTTTGGAATCGCCCAGAATGATCTGGCCGGCCTTGATGGCTCCGGCCCGGGCGCTGGCATAATTGCCCTTGGCGCGGTTGCTGACGATGGCATTGCCGACTTGCCATGCATTGTCAGGGGCCAGGATCAGGCTGTGGGAATCCCGGTACATGTCGGAATTGACCAGGATTTCCTTCATCTGTTCCTGGTAGCCGAGTTCGATGGCGGTGTTGAACTGGGCGCAATCGTAGCCCAGTATCTCGGCGAAAACCGATGTCGTGGTGGCGCCGAACATGTCGTGGTATTCCACGGCCTCGTTGCTCCACAAGTCGCACACGGCCGCGATGAGATTGCCGCACAGATCGGAATGCGCACAGGCGCTGGTTTTGCCCTCGGTGGCGATGGGAACGCCGGCCATGGCCTTGATGATCGGGTCCTCATAGGCGCAGTCCTTGGTCGGGCCCGTGGCTCCGCACTCGTAGGCGACCAGGGTTCTGGATGCGGCGATCGCCCGGGACAGGGCCGCCATGACGTGGGGCACGTCCTTTGAGGTCATCCCGCCCGCCATGAACATCGCCGTGTTGGCCTCGGAGCAGTTGGTGTCCCCGCCAGGGATGCAGTTGTTTTTCTTTGCGATTTCGACGATCTGGTCCCACATCCACTCCATGTCGATGGCGCCCAGCACCCCGATGCCGAAAAGAATTCCGGCGATGTCGTTGCGGATGATGGCGTGGTCGAAGATCTCCTTGCCGCCCATCGATTCGATGGAAACGATGTCCGCATACTTGGCGCATTCCTTGAAGGACTCGATGACATCGTGGGTGTAATCGCTCGTCCGCATGTCGTGCATGTCGGGTTTGCGCAGATCGGCGATGGTGGCGCGGTAGGCGGCCTTCAGACCGTATTTGGAGAGATAATCATCCATCTGCTTGGCGGTCTGCCCGGCGATTTCCCCCCCCCATTTTGGGTTGTGGGTCATCTGGAAGATGTGCTCGTTTTCGATCTGCAGTGTCGGGTGGCCGACGATGACCATTCTTTCCAGGGCATCTCCGTTGGCTTTTTCATATTCCCGCAGCAGGGTTTTCATGGTTTTTTCGCTGCCGGGCCGGGGATGGGGGACGACCTCGGGATGGACGTAGCCACCGCCGATCACGATCCCGCGTTTGGTTTTTACCGGCTTCTTGGCCGTGCCGAACATCATCTCCGCGCCGCTCGCGTACGCCATTTTGGTTATTTTGTTGCGTGCCATTTGAGCCTCCTTTCTTGCTGGTTAAACGCCGTCGAAAAACCTTCCGCCTCTGTTGGTTGCGAATGACCCCGTTTGCCTTACCCCCCCCTTTTTTTTGACCGGGAAATCAGAGCTTCGTGACCGATTGTGATTAATCTTAGCAATTGCAGTGCCACGATTTCAGGTGCACCAAGCGATTATCTAATTGATTTTAATCTATATTTAATCGAAATTAAAAGACTGGTGCAAACCGCTGCCCTGTGTCGTCACCCCAGGTTACAACCCGACTTAAATTTGTAACTTGAGGTTACAGCCTCATGCCGAGGCAAGCCCGTATTGGGAAAGCCTGAGATAAAGCCGGCGCCGAGTAATTCCGATCATCCTGGCAGCGGCGGACTTGTTTCCGGAGGTCATCTCGAGGGTTTTCAGAATGAGCTCCTTTTCCACTTCGGACAGACAAGCGCCCCCGGCCGGCAACGCGTTAATAACTGGTTCGGCTCGAGGCGCACGCGCGGCCTCCTCGCGAACCTCCTGGGGGAGATCCCGCAGGCGGATCTTCCCTTCGGGGCAAATCGTTAAGAGTCGTTCCACAATGTTCTCCAGCTCGCGGACGTTCCCCGGGTAGCGGTAGTTGCTGAGAGCATGGAGGGCCTCTTCGGAAACTTCCGGCTGCCGACGGCCCAATTCTCTGGCGGTTTGGTTGAAGAAATGGTCCAGCAAGAGCGGGATATCCGTTTTTCTTTCCCTCAAGGGCGGAACGCGCACCGGAATGACGTTGAGCCTGTAGAAAAGATCATCTCGGAAATGCCCGGATTGAACCGCCTGGCTCAGGTCCTGGCTGGTAGCCGCCAAAATCCGCACATTGGTCTTGAAAGTTCTGTTTCCTCCGACCCGTTGGAATTCCCTCTCCTGAAGCACTCTCAGCAACTTGACCTGCAGCTCCCGGTCCAGCTCGCCGACTTCATCCAAAAAAAGCGTTCCGCCTTCGGCGATTTCAAACTTCCCTTTCCTTTGAGCGACGGCCGTCGTGAAGGCCCCGCGCTCATGCCCGAACAATTCGCTTTCGATCAAATTGGCCGGTATGGCCCCGCAATTGATGGCGACGAAGGGGCTGCGTTGCCGCGGGCTGGTCTGGTGGATGGTTCGGGCGATCAGTTCCTTGCCGGTCCCGCTTTCGCCCTGAATCAAGACCGTGCTGGAAGACCCCTTTAGAGTGTCAATCAATCGATAAATCGCGTTGATGCCTTCACTCCTGCCGATGATGGCGCCGAGTCCATCCTTGAGCTCAGGCTTGCGAACGTCTTTTTTTCGGGAGGCCGCTCCGTTTTCCAGCTTTTGGGTGATGCTTAGCAGAATTCCGTTAATGTCCTTTTTCAGGTTGGGCCCTGAAAGCTCATAGAAGTTGCCCCCGTGGTACAAAAAGGGGCCCAAGGGACCGGTAATCAGGACCGCGGCGTGGGGGGCCAGACGCCTGGCCTGCTGCAGGAACCCGGCACCGCCCATGCCGGAGGATTTCAAATCGGTGATAATGATTTGGACCTGCTTGGGTTGCTCCTTCAACACCTCCAGCCCCTGTTGTTCGCCCGCCACCCACACGGCGATAAAGTCTTGCGGTGAAATCAATCTGGATAACGCCCGCAGCACGCAGTACTCGTCGTCGACAATCAGAACGACGGGCTTGTTACTGCCTGTGCCAATTTCAAGCTTTGCGGCCGGAGAAGGCATGCATCACTCCGCAAGGATGGCTGCTAGCCACACGGCGTCTGCCCGCCGAGCGGCGTCTTCCCTAACAGCAAGCGATTCAGCCGGGCGCACACCCATGCTAAAAAGGAAGCTTCCCGGCGGCCATCAGCCAGAAACCCGGAATCCACAGCCCCACGACAACCCAGATGATCAGGCACCACGCCAGCGCCTTGGCCGAGAATTTCCCGAACGCGTTCAGCCAGACCATAAACGTCAGGGCCGCGTATCCCGCACACCCCAGGGCCAGGTAATTGCTTGGAGCCACCAGCTGCTTGCCGCCTTCCACTACCGGTCCCCCGGTTATAAAAAGGATCATGAAGATCGTAGAAACGAGAGCGGTGGCCAGGGAGACATTTCCGACGGACCGCAGATCTTGCTGGCCGGTCATGAGCGCCCAGGCGACACAACAATAGAAAGTGCCATGCATGAAAAGCAGCGTGGGGACCACCGGGTCCTTGAAGACCGCGGTGTGGATCATCGAACCGATCAGAACGAGCGCGCCGACAACTGCGGTGGCGAACCCCGTACCCTTGGCTTCTCCCTTTCCCAAGAAAAGAAGCGCCACGGGCAGCCACATCGCGCTGATGACGACTACGACTGGTATAAGCATCGTCCACCCCCTTTCCCGAAAAACCGATGGCGGCGAAGCCATCGACTTTGAGTTGCCAACTGCAGTCCATGCGTTTTAGAGAAAAGGAAGTGGAGGCTCGATTCCGGCGAAAATCGGCTGTTTGCTGCATCAGCCCGTAGAGGTCATCACCACTGGAGCTCATATGGAAATCGAATTCGGATTGATTGCAGTTGGATGCTCCTCCCTTTCATCGCGCCGTTGACCCGGCCGGCGTTTGGTTCATTCCGGCCTGTGCTGCTACGCACCTTTCGAATGCGGCCCCGATCATCGCCCGGTTCAGGTCCTTGCCGATTACAGAAACCTTGCTTTCCTTCAATTTGCCCATGGGCTGAAATGAAAATTCCCCCGAAGCCAGCTCCATCAGAATCCCGCGATCCCCGAGCCGAAAAATACCCTTGGCCCTTACGATTTCACCGAGTCCCGAATCGGCCGTGTTCAGTTTCCTGAAAAGCGCTTCAAGGGCATTCCGATCGAAAGAAAGCCCGCCGAAAATACATCCGTAGGATTCATAGCCGAGCCCGTCTTCTTCTTCGTGGAAATGGGGGAGGCCTTCGCCGACGGCTTCGGCCGTTATGTTTTTGGCTGCATCATGGGCCGGATGGTGATCGTCTCTAGTATTGTCTTTCTTGGAACGCGGGGCAGCGGACAGGGCGAGATGATAATCGCCCCAATCCACTGCCCCGAATTCAGCCGTCAATACCGTGATTTCCGGGTTGATCGCCGATATGGCACTGCGGGTCACCATGGCCTTGGTCTTGTCCACCTTGTCGCATTTGTTCAGCAACACGATGTCGGCGTTTTCAACCTGCGATTCCACAAAGTGGCGGTTGGCTTTGTACAAACCCATGAAGCCGGTCGCATCGGCAATCAGAATATCGTTGATTTGCCGAATGGTGTTCTCGAAAAGCTGGGCCGCAATGATGGATCGCACCTGGGCAATGGTGGCGACGCCGGTCGGCTCGATGATGACCCTTTCGGGCCGGATGGCGCGGCTGATCTCCAGCAGTTGCGCCCTGAAATCAGCCTGGAGCGTGCAGCAGATGCACCCGCTCGGCATCTCCACCACATTGCCGCCCTCTGCGGCCAGCAACTCGCCGTCGATGCCGACTTCTCCGAATTCATTCACCAGGACCACGGTTTTTTCTTTTGAGCCCCATCCCTCGAGGACCCGGGTGATGAACGTGGTCTTACCGGCGCCCAGAAACCCGAAAACGATATCAACGATCATGTTGTTTACTTGGTTTTGGCCCTAGCCATTCCATTTGGACCGCATCGACTCCCAGCTTTCGCCGGCCAGGGCGTCTTCGGCCATCCCGGGTGCCTGGCTGACCTCCTTGCCCCAGATTCCCAGATCATATTGCGTCACATACTCCTCGCAGACCGCGCCACCGCCGCAAACGAAGGGGATTTGAAGCCCGGACTGTTTCAATTGATGGGCGATCTTGGGAAAGGCCGTCATGGTGGTGGTCATCAATGCCGTGCCCGTGACCATGACGGGACGATGCTCTTTGCAGGCTGCAACCACTTTGTCCGTTGGGACGTCGGCACCGAGGTTGATGACCTCAAAGCCGTTGGCGTTGAGCAATGCATTCACGATCACCTGCCCGATGTCGTGGATATCGCCTTCGGCCGTGTGGGTCACGACCTTGCCTTTGCGGTCCATGGATTTGCCCATTTTTTTCTCGCACTCGGCAATGCCGGCATTCATGGCATCCGAGGAGAGAATGACCTGCGGCAGGAAGTAGACCCCCTCGTCCCACAAACGGCTCACCTCGTTCATGCCCGCGACCAAAGCGCCGTTGATGACATCAAGCGGGGATTTGTCTTTCAGGACCGCTTTGACAGCGGGGACGATCCCCTCTTCGTCTCCATCCACGACGAATTTGGCCACCTTTTGAAGCGCCGCGTCCTTGGAAACGGTCTTTGCCTCACCTTTTTTTTCGAGATCCAGATCATAGCGTTTGAAAATGTTGGAAAAATCGTTCAAAATCTTCATTTCCTTCCTCCTTTCGATCTATATGCGGCTGATGTTGCGTTACCTCCCCCGGGAACGATTTCTCGCCTCACTGCGAGGCGTTTTCCCCTTGTTAATGCGCCTTGGCAACTTCTATCATGGCCAGCAGGTTCTCCGTGGGGGTGCCCGGTGCGACCGCGCACCCCGGCGCGAGAATCTGGATTCCGTCGGCGATGGACTCCTCACACCCCTGCCTGACGGTATCGGGATCCTTCATGAACAACACGTTGGCGGTATCCACTCCTCCCATCAGGATGACATCCTTGCCGCATTTTTCGCGCGCGAGCTTGGCATTGGCTTTCGGCTCCAGGCTCAGGATCTCGGCTTTGGTCTGGCCCATCCACTCCACGATCGGGTCGACGTTGCCGCAGATGTGCAGAATCTTGGGAACCGGAATGGCCTCGCACTGCCTGCGCTGATATTCCATCTCGTAGTCCCGATACGTCTTGGGCGCGATCAATTCAGGCGAGGCGGTCATGTCTTCGATCGATATGATGTCTGCGCCGGCATCCACCAATGCCTTGGCCAATGCCGTGCCGGCCTTTTCCCCGACCTCGAGGAACGGGCGCATCTTTTCGGGTGTTTTGAAGGTCGCCTTGAGAAGGGGAACGCTGTCCAGAAGGGACCCGGCGATCGTGAAGGGCCCGATGATCCCGGCGACGATGGGGACCTCGTTGCCGATTTCCTTCTTCAGGATCTTGACCGCCCTGATCAGCTCCGGGATGAACCCCCTGGAAAGAAAATCATCCGGGAAGACCGGGGTGTCGTCGATCTTGTATGGGGGCGGATGCTCTATGCCCGGGATCCCTTCTATGTCTCTTATTTTTCCCGGCTTGCGTTTGCACCCCAGCGCGACCGCTTCGAAGGTTTGGCAGAAAGGAATCCGCACGGCGTCGAAACCCAGCACCGTATAGGCCGCCAGGGCCTGCTTGGCCATGACCTCCCCCTTCTCGTGGCCCTCGGGCCAAAAGGCGCCCACCTTCTCCATCTGTTCGTAGGTGACGGTGGAATTGGCCCCGAAGCACGGCATCCGGTCCGGTTTTTGGTGATTGAGAACCGCCATTACCCTTTCTTTCGCGTTCATCCGGTCTACCTCCTTTTTTAATTAAAATTAATATGTTAAACCCTATTAACCTGTTGGTCGAACAATCCGCTGCCAGTGCTCGATGTTTGCGATCGGTGCGCGCAAAGACGCGCGTGACACGCGCAGGCATGAGAAGGAGAAAGGAGATGCACTTTCCCGGGCAAACATGGCATTTGTTAAAGCGTGATCACAAATGCCCGCTTTACCCTCGAAAGCGAGGTGGGTTGGTAGGGGAAGGTATCCTGACTTGCGGCGTTGGTTACTCTCTGCGCCTTCCCGCCCCTTCGTTATTTTTTACTTGGGAGCAGTGGCTTTTAGCAGATTTCCCGCTTCAAAGGACATGCGCCATCGGCTTTTCCTTTGAAGCCTTTACCTTTTCGCGACCGAGAATAGCCGTTTAAACATGGTAAAGGTTTCCGCTTACAGTTGCGGGGCAGTAATGGCTTTACACCATTTTCCCTTCCGTAAAGCAAAAAGACGGACCAAACATGAAACTAATGCGTTATTTTCTTTGGGTTGCCGATATGGTAGGGAAACACTCAAGAGGATTTAGCAAATTACATACCAGCTTTTCAGGATGCGGTTTTTTCTATTTGATTATTATTGATTACAGATGGTTATTAAATCTGAAGGGGGTTACAATCAGTGACCCTGCCTGCGATAATGCAAATCATGGTTGCGGCGCAAGATCCCCTCTGAATGAATAAAAATTAACGATAACAACTTGTTGTCATAAAGACATATTTGTCGCACCGTGACAGGCGGCTACGTTTCATGCTGCTTGGGAGAACGGTCTAAATCGATTTCATACTCCTTCATCTTGCGCCAGATTGTCCGTGCATTGATCCCCGTCATCCGGGCTGTTTCGGATACATTGCCTCCAAACCGCCTGAGCGCTTCCTGCAGGTAGGCTTTCTCAAACCGTTTTTCAACCATGGCGCGGGCTACTTTAAATGGAATCTCCACATCAACGGGATGCGGGGCTGCTTCCCGGCTGGCGGCCTCCTTGATGTCGTGCGAGGTGATGATCGTGTCGATCAAATCCCCGTCGGTGGTGACAAAAGCCCTTTCCAGAACGTTTTCCAGCTCGCGAACATTCCCAGGCCAATTGTACTGTAAAATACGGCTCATCGCTCGTGTCGTTACGCCTGTTATTTTTTTTCCGAATTTGCGATTGAAGACGTCTATGAAATGATTGACAAGCAGGGGCAGGTCATCGATTCTTTCCCGCAGGGGCGGAATATGGATGGGGACCACATTGAGGCGAAAATAGAGCTCCAATCTGAACTCGCCCCGGCTGATTTTTTCTTTGATGGGCTGGTTGGTGGCCGAGATGATGCGGACGTCCACGTCGATTTCCTGGTTGCCCCCGACTCTCTCGATTTTTTTCTCCTGAGTCACGCGCAGCAATTTGACCTGCAAACCGGGGGAGATGTCCCCGACTTCATCCAAAAAAAGGGTTCCCCCTCGGGCGTATTCGAATTTACCTCTCTTGGTGCGTATGGCGCCGGTGAATGCACCCTTTTCATGACCGAACAGCTCCGTCTCCAGCAGGCTTTCGGCAAGCGCGCCGCAATTGATCCCCACAAAGGGTTTATTTTTACGGTTGCTGTTGAAATGTATGGCCTTGGCCACCAGTTCCTTGCCGACGCCGGTTTCACCGGTAATGAACACCCTCGTATCGGTGGGGGCGACCTTCTCTATCAAATCGTATATGGCCTGCATTTTGTGATTCTTGCCGATGATGCTGCCAAAGGCATAACGCTGATCGACTTCTTTCCTTAGATCTCGAATCTCCTCCAGCATCCGTCTTTCGCGCAGCGTTTTTTCGACGGCGATCAGCAGCGCCTCCGGCTCAAACGGCTTTTGCAGATAATCGGTGATGCCCTGTTTGATGGATTCCACTGCGGAAGCGATGGATCCGTAAGCCGTCATGATGATGCCGGAAATATCGCGGTCCGCCTTGCGTGCCATCTTAAAGAGCTCCAACCCGTCCACGCCCGGCATTTTCATATCCGTCAACAGGATGTCGAAGGTCTTGGAGGACAGAAGCTGCAGGGCCTGGTCGGCGCTGTTGGCGACAGCGACTTCATAGCCTTCCTGCTCCAATACGGCCTTGATATGGTGGCAGAAGGAGACCTGGTCGTCTACCAGAAGAATCTGTTTTTTCATCTTTTATCTCTGCTACGATCCTTTTAGGACAAACCGTCGGGACAGGGTAGAAGTATATGGAAGGTGACTCCTCGACCCGGTGAATGGCCTGCGGTGCTTTCGGAATCGTCTTTGAAAGTGTGAGGACATGGATTCTGACAGGCCCAGATCTTCCCGCCGTGGGCGTCGATGATTCGGTGCGCGAGGGCCAACCCCAGACCGGTGCCGGAATCCTTGGTCGTGTAAAAAGGGCGAAAAATTTTCTCGAGGCTGGAGGCCGGGATGCCGATGCCCGAGTCCCCGATCGAGATCATCGCATAGCCGGGCCTCTCGCGGTGCATGCCCGCAGCCACCTTCAGGGATCCTCCCGAAGGCATGGCCTGAATGGCATTGTGGACGATGTTCTGAAACGCCTGGCTGATCAGCACCGCATCCACCGCAAGCGGTGCAAGATCGGGATCGAATTGTTCCTGCAATTCGATTTTGTTGCGATCGATCAGATCTCTAAAAATTGCGATTGTTTCTGACAATATGGTCTCGATGCGCTGGAGAGATCGCCTGAGCTTCAAGGTCTTGGTGTATTCGACAAGCTCCGTTACGACCTGATTCAAATTATAAATTCCGTCGGAAAGGTTTTTAAAGATTCCTGACAAGGCCCCTTTATTTTCAGGAAAACCGGATCGCTCCCCCGTCGGCCGGTCCAGTTCGTCCGCGGGACCGTCGCCAATGCCTAAGGCTTTCTGCAAGAGTTTCGTGCCAATAAGGATATTGCCCAAAGGATTGCGGATCTGGTGGGCGATGGCGCTCGAAAATTCACCCAAAAGGGCCAGGTCCTTGGTCTTCTCTATTTCCGCTTCCAGGTTTTTCTTTTCCGTGATGTCGCGTCCCACACCTTCAATCCCCATAATCCGCCCGAGCTGATCCTGTTCGGGATAGATGGTAAGGGATACGAAATGATCTTCGCCGCGCCGGTTGACATGGCGATATTCCAGGTCTCTGATCAGGGGGTGCTCTCCGTTCAGCATTGCCCGGAAAGCATCCCGCACGCGCTTGCGATCTTTTTGGGCGACCACATCCAGTGCTTTGATCTCTTCCCGATAAAGCTCCTCCCGAAGGCAGCCGGTGAGGTCTTCCATGGCCTTGTTGACGAAAACGAATCGGCCGGTTTTATTGATCCGGAAAATAATGTCTTTACGGTTTTCGACTCGCAGTTTTTGCCTCTCCTGAATTTTTTCGATCTCAATTGTTTTTTCACCGATCTTTCGTTCCAGGAATTCGCTCATTTCGAGGCTGGCGCTGTAGGCGCGCGCGTTTTCGATGGCCACCGAAGCGGCGGCACCCAATGCCTCAGCGACCGAGAGGTCGTGCGCGCCGAATGCCCGGCCTCCGGCATCCCGACCCAGCAGCAACACTCCCAGCGGCTTGCCGGTGATGCGCAGCGGAACCGCCAGGGCGGTCCGAATCGCATGGCTCATGAGATAGGATTTGACGTCCGTCCCAATTATTTTTGAACGACCGACGTCGCGAATCAGGGACGGGCGCGCTTGAAGGACCATCCGTTCGTAGAAGGCCCTGACGCGCGGAGGCCGGATCGATTCGAAGGTCTTGAACTGTCCCGGCGGCCGGCTCTCCCTCCCCCCTTGGGTGTACTGGACCATCGGAATGGTCGTCTCCGAGAACAAAAACACAGAACAGCGGGGCCCTATGAATTCGGCGCCCTTCTGGGCCACCGAGATCAAGGTCTTTTCCAGGTCCAGTTTTTGATTGAATGTCGATATGGAGTTGATCAAGAAGGCCGTTTCTTTTTTCTTCTGCTGGCTCTGCCGGTAAAGGTTCATGTTGTCGATGGCCATCCCCATGATATTGGTGATTCCGGACAGCAACCGGAGGTCATCGGGGTGGAATTCGCAGTCCGCGGCCTGCAGAAGGATGAGGGCACCGATGGTTTTCTTTTTCGATTTAAGGGGGGTGCCGATGACGGCTTTGAATTTGCCGTGATCTATGCCTACTTTTTTAAAATGATCGGGCCCGGGGTGTTGCCTGCCTTCTTTCGGCGATCTCGGATCGATGAAATTCGGCAAGGCTGATTTTTCGATTTTCTCGAAAAGGATCGTATCGAGAGGGTCGTCGGATATGTGAAGGGCGGATAATTGGCGTTGAGCGCTCTTCGGATGCTTGAGGTACACGATGACCCCGGACGACCTGAAGACCTCCTTTATTTTCAGCATCGATTTCTGCAGGCACTTCTTTAAATCCATCGATTGGTTGATTCGGGTCGATATGGCGCTGACGGCATAGAGCTCCTTGCTCAGCGATGTGATCCGCAGCTGGCTTTCGCGGGCGTCGGCACTCACGTGATGAAGCTCGCTTTTCAAATCCCCAAGCTCGGCAGCCAGCATCAATTCTTTGATTTTTGATGCAGTCTGCATCCCGATGACATAAATCCGGCCCGGCAGGTTGCTATCGGATGTGGCTGCCTGATCGAGTTCGACGTTCAAGAACCCCAGCATTTTTCCCGCGTTGACGAGCGGAACATGATAAGTGAAGAAAATTTTCGGGAGGCTCACTCGCCGGGTGGAATGTCTGATTTTCGAATCGATGATCCAGCCTTGGGTACTGATCTTTTGGGTGGCACTGCCCCTGGGACCAATGTTTTTTGCATTGGCGACCGGCACCAATTTGTCCTGATTGTTGAAAAGAAAAATTTCGGCCTGGCGGACATGCGGGGTCCGAAGAAGGCGCGACAACATCACCTCGAAAAGGTCGTCTAAGCTGCAAACCGTGAGGTCGTCTTCGAGGCTTTTCAGGAAGGATACGTCTATTTTCTCAGCCGAATCGTCATGCACGCCATCATCCCCTGAATCGCATAATGATCCGTGACGCGACCGCTTTGTACCATAGCGGACGTTTCACAGGGTTACAAGAGCCAATATCCTATTGACACGGTTGCGCCGTTGGCCTATTAGACAAAGGCAGAGTCCGGCGAGGTGCACACGCTTAATAGGGAACCCCGTGCCAATCGGGGGCGGTCCCGCCGCTGTGACCCCATCCCGGCGTCCACCGCTCGGGAACTCGTTTGGCCCTGGAATGACCACTGTTTCGTTTTAGCGGGATGGGAAGGTCGCCAAACGGGTGGGGAAGCCAGAAGACCTGCCTTGCCGTCGAGGCCACGCCCCCTACGGCATAGGCGCGGCGGTCGCGCTTTAAAGGGCCAAGTAAACTGGGTGCAACCCTTCAGGCAATTTGCCTGAAGGGTTTTTCATTTTGTAGCGATCCCTAAGCCGCTCAAGGCCATGGACTCAATCCTTCGATCCGACGTTAAGCGCAGGCTCCGGAACGCCACGGCCATTCAGCTGGTCGTGCTGACCGTTTTCCTGATCGGCGCCCTTGTTCTCTCCACCGGCATGGGGTTCCTGAACATCCCCGCGGCGGCGGTGGTAAAGATCATCTGGAACAAACTCACGGGCAATCAGGCTCTGATAGCCGACATGAACGAGATTTTTCCGGTGGTCGTGATGGACGTGCGCCTGCCGCGGATCCTCACGGCGGCGCTGGTCGGCGGAGGATTGGCCATGTGCGGGGTCGTGTTCCAGGGGATCCTGCTCAACCCGCTGGCGGATCCCTACACGCTCGGAGTGTCGGCCGGCGCGGCCTTCGGGGCGTCTCTCGCGATTTTGCTGAACCTCGGCGCCTTCGGGCTCTACTCGATTCCGCTCTTCGCCTTTGTCGGTGCCGCCGCCACCCTCGGCGCCGTGATCTACCTGTCCTCGGGCAACGGCGGGGGGCTGTCCGCCGGCAACCTCATTCTCTCGGGCATCATCGTGGCGGCCATCCTGTCGGCCGGGATCAGCTTTCTCAAGTACGTCGCGGACGAGCAGGTCGCCGTGATCATCTTCTGGCTCATGGGCAGCTTCGCCTCCCGGACCTGGGCCGACGTCGCTTTGTCGGCGGCCTGCGTCGCGGCCGGGCTGGCGGTGTTCCTGTACTATGCCCGCGAGCTCAACTTGATGTCCCTCGGCAGCCAGATGGCCTCCTCGCTGGGGGTCGACACCCGCCGGGTCACGCTGGTCCTGCTCACGGCCGCTTCGCTCGTGGCCGCCGTGTGCGTTTCGGTTTCGGGAATCATCGGGTTCGTGGGGCTGCTGGTGCCCCACAGCATGCGCCTGCTGGCCGGGCCCGACAACCGGCGGTTGCTGCCGGTGAGCCTTCTGGCCGGCGCGGTGCTGCTGCTCGGAGCGGACACCCTCATCCGGGCCGTTCTGCCCGCGGAGATACCCATCGGCGTGCTGACGGCGCTGATCGGAGGGCCGTTTTTCTGCTACGTGTTCCGCCGGCAGCAGGCAGCGAGGAGGATCTGGTGAGCGCCGCCTTCGAGCTGGAGCACCTCGCCTTCTCCTTCGCGGATAAGCGCGTCATCGACGACGTGTCCCTGCCGCTCGAACGCGGGAAGTTCCACGGCGTGGTCGGCCCCAACGGCTGCGGCAAAACCACCCTGGTGGATCTGCTCTGCCGCTACCGCCTGCCGCACGGCGGGGATATCCGCTGCAACGGGATGGCGCTGGGCTCGTATTCGAAGAAGCGGCTCGCCCGGGAAATCGCGCTGGTGCCCCAGAATTTCTACATCAATTTCCCGTTCACGGTCCGCGATGTGGTCATGATGGGGCGCTATCCGTATCTGCCCCGGTTCAGCGGCGCTTCCCCCCGCGATGCCGAAATCGTCGCCGCGGTCATGGCGGAGGCCGACGTGGCCGGCATGGCCGACCGCTTCATTACAGAGCTCAGCAGCGGCGAGCGCCAGCGCGTGGTGTTCGCGCGCGCCCTGGCCCAGGACACGCCGGTGCTGATCCTGGACGAGGCTACCTCCAACCTCGACATCGGCCATGTCATGCGCCTGCTGGCCCTTGCCGCGCAGCGGGTTCGCCGGGACGGCAAAACCGTGGTGGGCGTCTTCCAGGACATCAACCAGGCCGCCGCCTGGTGCGACCACCTCATTTTCATGGCACGCGGCAGAATCGTCGCCCACGGCAGGGCCCGGGAGGTGCTCACCCCCGGCACCCTGCGGGCGGTCTTCGACGTGGACGCCAAAGTCTACCACGACGACTACGCCGACGCGCTGCAGGTGGTGTTCAAGAAATAAGGGGTCGAGGGGCAAAAGGGCCCGGGGTTCAAGGTTCGGTTGAAATGACAGTGAAAACAAAAACGACCGTCGCCGTCATCCTGAGCTTCTCCTTTGTGGCCCTGAGCGCAGCCGCCGGATACGCTGCGGATTTCTCGATCGTGGATGGGCAGACCGTCAGCGACCAGGCCGGCCGGCGCATCAGCGTTGCGAGGCCGTTTGAGCGCATCATTTCGCTCTACGGCGCGCACACGGAAAACCTGTTCGCTTTAAGGGCCGGGGATCTCCTCATCGGGGTTTCACCCCATGAGGACTACCCGGAAAAGGCCCGGGGAAAGCCGGCATTTTCATATCACGACGACCCGGAAAGGTTTCTCGCGGCCCGGCCGGACCTGGTCCTGGTGCGGCCGATGATCGACCGCGGCTACCCGCAGCTCGTCCAGCGTCTGGAGAAAAGCGGCATCGCCGTGGTTTCGCTGCAGCCCGGGACCGTGGAGGAGATGTACGCCTACTGGGAGATCCTCGGTCTGCTGACGGGCCGCCGCGACCGGGCCGCCGCGATGAAAGCGGAATTCACAGCGGCGGTCGATCGGCTGCGCGCGCTCACGACGGCGGTCGAACCCAAGCGGCGCGTCTATTTCGAGGCCATCCACAGCAAGATGAAGACCTTCTCTCCGGATGCGATGCCGGTCTTTGCCCTCGAAGCGGCCGGAGGGATCAACGTCGCCAGGGACGCCCAGCCGGTGCGGGACACCAACATCGCCGCCTACGGCAAGGAGCGCATTCTGGCCCGTGCCGCCGAAATCGATGTTTACCTCGCGCAGACCGGGACCATGAACCCGGTTAGCGTCGAGCTCATCAAAGCGGAGAGCGGCTTCCAGGCCATCCGCGCGGTCAAGACCGGCCAGGTCTACACCGTCGACGAGCGGCTTGTTTCGCGGCCGACCCTGAGGCTGCTCGACGGGATCTTCGAGATCGGGAAGGTTCTATACCCCGATGATTTCCCGGAAAAAGCCCGTGAAATCATAAATGAGGCTAAAGATTGAAAGCGATCGTCATAGCGGGCACCCACAGCGGGTGCGGCAAGACGACCGTGAGCCTGGGGCTGATGGCGGCCCTCGCGCGGCGCGGGCTGCGGGTCGCACCCTTCAAGGTCGGCCCGGACTTCATCGACCCCGGCCACCATGCGCGGGTCGCGGGCGCCGCCAGCCGCAACCTGGACGGGTGGATGCTGTCCCGGGAGTACAACCGGGGGACGTTCCGGCGCGCGGCGGCCGGCGCCGACGCCGCCGTCGTCGAGGGCGTCATGGGGCTTTTCGACGGCTACGACGGCCGGAGCGAAGCGGGCTCCACCGCCCAAATGGCGAAGTGGTTGGGGCTGCCGGTCCTGCTGGTGGTGGATGCCCGCAGCATGGCCCGCAGCGCATCCGCCCTGGTGCAGGGCTTCGAGAATTTCGACCCGCAGCTGACCTTTGCGGGCGCGGCGTTCAACCATCTTGGCAGCCCGCGCCACCTGGAATACCTGCAGGAAGCGCTGGAAGGCGCCGTGCGCATGCCCTGCCTGGGAGGGCTGCTGCGCGACGACGCGCTGGCCATGCCGGAGCGGCATCTGGGCCTGGTCACCCGCGAAGACCACCCGCTGGACGATGCCGCCATCGACCGGCTGGCCGACCGCATCGAGCGCGGCCTGGACCTGGACCGCCTGCTGGAGGCGCTGCCCGAGCGGGCCCTGCCGCCGGCCGACCGGCCGGACCTGGCCCCGCGACCGGACGCGCCGGTGCGCATCGGGGTGGCGCGCGACAATGCCTTCTGCTTTTACTATCCGGACAATCTCGAACGGCTCGAGGAATGCGGCGCGCAGCTCGCGTTTTTCTCGCCGGTGCGCGACGCCCTGCCGCCCGCGGAGCTCGACGGAATGTATCTCGGCGGCGGCTATCCGGAGCTGTGCGCCGCCGAGCTGGCCGCCAACGCGTCGATGCGCCGGCACATCCGGGAGCAAAGCGCGGCGGGCCTGCCCGTCTACGCCGAGTGCGGCGGGTTCATGTATCTCTGCAGCGAGCTGCAGGACCACCAGGGCCGGACCTTTCCGATGGCGGGCTGCTTTCCTTTCAGGACGCGCATGCTGCCGCGGCTCAAGGCCCTGGGCTACCGCGAAGTCCGTCTCGCCCGCCCGACGATCATCGGCGCGGAAGGTGCCGTCATCCGCGGCCACGAGTTCCATTATTCGGAGCTGTTTCCAACCCCGTCTGCGACCGGAACGGCCTATCGGGTCGCCGGCCGCGACGGAAAGCCCGTGGCGATGGAAGGCCATGAGGTTCACCGGACCCTCGGAAGCTACATCCACCTGCACTTTGGTAGCGCCCCGCAGGCGGCGGCGGCCTTTGTCGCCGCCTGCGGCGATTATCGTGCCGAAAGGAATCGAACGCATGCGACCCGCTGAAATAGAAACCGAGAGCTTCCGGATCATCGACCGGGAAGCCGGACCCCATTCCTTCACGCCCGAGCAATGGCAGATCGTGCGGCGCATGATCCACACCTCGGCCGATTTCGATTACCTGAAGACCGTTCGCTTCCACCCGCGGGCCGTCGCAGCCGGGATCGCGGCTCTTCAGGCGGGCAAACCCGTCATCACCGACACCAACATGGCCTGCACCGGCATCCGCAAACAGGACGCCGGGCGTCTGGGCGTCAAGGTGGACTGCCACATGGACGATCCCGCCGTGCATGCCGCGGCCGCCCGCTCGGGCACCACCCGGGCCGTGGCGGCGGTGGACGTGGCGGTTTCGGAGATGACGGGCGGCATCTATGTCGTCGGCAACGCCCCGACGGCGCTGCTGCGTCTGATCGAGCATGTTCATTCGGGCCGGGCCCGGCCGGCCCTCATCGTCGGGCTGCCGGTCGGCTTCGTGAACGCGGCCGAGTCCAAGGCCGCTCTGGCGGAGCTGGACCATCCTTACATCACCAACGAGGGCCGCAAGGGCGGATCCAATCTGGCGGCGGCCGTGGTCAATGCGCTGCTGCTGCTGGCGCAGGAAGCAAAGAGGATATAGGCCCCATAAGGCCTATAGGACCTGTCCAAAAACCCCTAATCACCGCACAGGTGAACGCCATGGAAAAGACATTCGGAACATTCTACGGCATCGGCGTCGGACCGGGCGACCCGGACCTGATCACCCTCAAGGCCGTCAAAGTCCTGGGCCAGGTCGACATCGTGTTTGCGGCGGCCTCCACCAAGAACTGCCACAGCCTGGCCATGGACATCGCCCGGCCGCATATCCCGCCGGCCACGGCGATTGAATTGATGCGCTTCCCCATGACGCGGAACAAGGCCGAGACCCATCGGGCCTGGTCCGCCAACGCCGAGCGGATCATCGCCGAACTGGAAGCCGGCCGGGATGCGGCGTTCCTCACCCTGGGGGATTCCCTCACCTATTCCACCTTCGGCTATCTGCTGAAGTATGTGAAGGCCAAGGCCCCCCGTTTAAAGGTCCTGCCGGTCCCGGGAATCACCTCGTATCAGGCCGCCGCCAGCCGGCTGAGCACCCCCCTGGTCGAAGGCGAAGGCACGCTGATGGTCGTCTCCGGCGTCACCGGAGGGGATCGCCTGCGGGCCCTTTCGCAAAAGCCCGACACGGTTGTGTTCCTGAAAGCCTACCGGAACCTCCCGGACATCTGCTCCGCATTGGAGACCTCCGGTGCCTACCCCTATTGTGTCGGGGTGAAAAACTGCGGTCAGGCGAGCGAGGAGATCTTTGACGACATGGAACAGCTATGCCGGCAGACGCCGGACTATTGGACCCTCGTGATCGCCAAGAAAAACGCATCCCATGAACCGGCGGCGGAATAACCCCTCGCTCATCCGACCGCTGGCGTCATTGGGAATTTCAGCGGCCATCCTGCTGGTTGGGCAGCTTATCAGCCCGGATATGGGCGGCCGCCGAATCATCGCGGGGCTGCTCTGGCCGCTTGCGCAGCTGATGCTCACCATCGCGACCGGCCTGCTGGTCGGCCAGGTGCTGGAAGCCACCGGCTGGACCCGCCGCTTTGCGGTCCTCGCGCGGCCGCTTTTCCGTTTCGGCAGGCTCGGGGATTACTGCGGAGCGGCCTTCACGGCCGCCTTCGCCTCCGGCGTGGCGGCGAACGCCATGCTGCAGGACTTCCACAGGGACAACAAAATCACCCGGAGCCAGCTCTATCTGACCAATTTCATCAACCAGCTCCCGGCGTTCTTCCTGCACCTGCCGACCACTTTTTTCACGGTCATCTCCATGACCGGGGTCGCCGGGGTGCTGTATTTCGCGCTGACCTTCCTGGCCGCACTGCTGCGGACCATGGCTTTTTTTGCCTACGGACGCTGGCGGCTGCCGCCGGTGCCGGCGGCCGAAACGAACGCTCCGGTTGCGGAACCGCCGGCGGCTGGCCCCCGGAAGATATGGACGGCTGTCCGGGAAAAGTTCCCGGAACGCATCCTGCGCATCGGCGTACTGGTGGTGCCGATCTACACGGCCGTTTTCGTCCTGTCTCGGATAGGCTTTTTCAGCATGGCCCGCGACTGGCTGGCGCAGGCGGTAGTGACCACCTTCGTCCCCATGGAGTCGCTCTCGATCGTGGTGCTGAGCTTTGTCGCCGAGTTCACCTCGGGCTTCGCCGCGGCCGGGGCGCTGCGGGACGCCGGCCTGCTCACGACGCGGCAGACGGTGCTGGCGCTCCTGGCCGGCAATGTCCTGGCCTTCCCCATCCGCGCCTTGCGCCACCAGCTGCCGCACTACATGGGGATCTATGCACCGCGGATGGGAGCGGAACTGCTCGTGCTGGGGCAAGCATTTCGGGTGGCAAGCCTTATCGGGGTGGGGGCGCTGTACTATGTGGTAGCTTAGTACTGGATTTCATAAATATGGTCACGCAAATATCCCCCCTACCCCCCAATAATAAAGAGGGAAATCTTCTCCTCCCTTTGGCAAAGGGAGGCCGGGAGGGATTTTACAGCAGGTTTCATACGCTGCCGTATTTATGAAGCGGCGTACTTAGAGGAGCAAGGATGCTGGATCAAGACAATATATCCCAGCTTCTGCCGGCAAGGCGGCTGTCCACAGCCAACGGGTGCAAGGGAAATGGAATGAAAAATGCGGATGGAGGATTATCGACGCTCTGTTTTTTTATCGAGCATCCGGTATCCAGCCTCGAGTATCGGCAACGCAACAAATTATTCACCCGAAGCAATTATCGAATCGTTGACAGCGTATGAAGAAACGCCTGCGAACGGGCTTCACCACCGGCACGGCCGCGGCCGCCGCCGCCAAGGGGGCTGCCATGCTCCTGCTGGAGGGACGGCCGCCGGAGGAAGTGTCCGTCGCCTTGCTGACGGGCGACCGCATGGCCATCCCGATTCATCGCTGCCGCCGGACCGGCGACGGCGCGGTATGCACTGTCATCAAGGACGCCGGCGATGACCCGGACGTCACCCATGGCGCGGAGATCGGCGCCGTGGTCCGGCTTGAAGCCCCGGCCGAGCCGGCAGGCGGCCCGCCGGTGGTGATCGTATCGGGCGGAGAGGGCGTGGGCCGGATCACCAAGCCGGGCCTGGAGCTGCCGCCGGGCGAGCCCGCCATCAACCCGGGGCCGCGCCGGATGATCGTTCAAGCCGTCGGCGAGGCGATCGCGGCCCACGGGCCGAAGTCCACCGTCAGGATCGAAATCTTCGTCCCGCGAGGCAAGGAGATCGCCCGCAAGACCTTGAATGAGCGGTTGGGCATCGTCGGCGGCATCTCCATTCTCGGCACCACCGGCATCGTGCGGCCGATGTCCCACGAGGCCTTCACGGCGACCATCGCCGCCGGGCTGTCGGTCGCACGGGCCGCCGGTCTGGACCGCGTGGTGCTGACCACCGGAAGGCGCAGCGAGCGTTTCGCGCAGCGGCGCTGGCCGCAATGGCCGGAGGAGGCCTTCGTGCAGGTCGGCGACTTCTTCCAGATGAGCCTGGAACTCGCCGCCCGCAAGGGCTTCACGCAGGTGATCCTGGCGGTCTTTTTCGGCAAGGCCCTTAAAATGGCCCGCGGCGCGCCGCACACGCATGCGGCCCGATCGGAATTGAGCCTGGACGCCCTGGCGCAATGGGCCCGGGAACTCTGCAGCGATGCAGCGCTGGCGCAAAAGATCCGTGCCTGTCACACGGCCCGCGAGGCATTCGGCCTGATCGCTCCGGCGCATCCGGCCCTTCTCGCCGAGGTGGGACGCCGGATCGTTGCAGCCGCCGGCCGCTTCGCCGGCCGGGAGGTCAACATCCGGAGCGTCATTTTCGATTTCGCGGGGAATGTAGCGTTCGATTCGGAAAAACAGGTTTAAGGTTTAAGGATTAAAGTTTAAAGTGTAACAGTCCATCAAACTTTATCCGTGTACCATCCTTTCCTACTTAAAACCTTAAACTTTAAACGGTTGAGCTCGACATCTTGCAGCCTGGAAAAAGATGCAAAAATCAAAGATGCCACCGGTTGGCGAAAAAAGAACCATCGACGTCCTCGGCATGGGCCTGGGCCCTGAAGACCTGACCCCGAGGCACCGCCGCATCATCGAGCGCGCCGAGATCCTGATCGGCGGCCGGCGCCTGCTCGCTTTTTTTCCGGCCGTGCCGGCCGAAAAGAAAATCATCGGGAAGGATCTGGAAGGCGTCATTGCCTACATCCGACGCCGGATGGAGCTCAAGTCCATCGTGGTCCTGGCCTCCGGCGATCCCCTGTTCTACGGGATCGGTGGAAGACTGGTGGAGGCCTTCGGCCCGGAACGGGTCACGATCCACCCGAACATCTCGTCGGTCGCTGCCGCCTTCGCCCGCGTCAAGGAGCCCTGGGGCGGCGCGCGGATCCTGAGCCTGCATGGCCGGGACGACACGGGCGAGCTGTTCAAGGCGCTGAAGGAGGCCGACCGGCTGGCCGTCCTGACCGATCCCGAACGCAACCCCGCGTGGCTGGCGCAGCGGATTATCGAAAAGCTCGGCGGCGGCTTCCGCATCGCGGTGATGGAGGCGCTCGGCAGCGCATCCGAGCGCCACGCCTGGTATTCCCTGGCGGATGCGGCGGCCAAGACGTTCCGCGAACCCAACATCGTGCTGCTGAAGCGCGAAACCGGTCCGGCGCCCGGCCGACGGCGGCTGTGCCTGGGCGCGCCCGATGAAGCGTTCGAGCACGACCGGGGAGTGATCACCAAGTCCGAGGTGCGCGCGGTGGCGCTGGCCAAGCTGCAGCTGGAAGCGGGCCAGGTTCTGTGGGACCTCGGCGCCGGCAGCGGGTCGGTCGGCATCGAAGCCGCGCTGTTCATCGGAAGCGGAAAGATCGTGGCGGTCGAAAAAAACCCCGGAAGGGTCGCACAGATAAGGGCCAACGCCGGGCGCTTCGGCCTCCGCAACCTGCGCGTCGCGCAGGCCGAGCTGCCGGACGGGCTCGCGCGGCTGCCCAAGCCGGACCGCATCTTCATCGGCGGCGGCGGCCGGGGGCTGCCTTCCATCGTTTCGGCGGCGGGTCGCCGGCTGAAGCCCGGCGGCATCGTGGTGATCAACGCCGTGCTCCTGCAGAACGTGCACGCCGCCGCCGCCGCCCTGCGGAAGCTGGGTTTCGCGACCGAAATCGTGCAGGTCCAGATCCACCGCAGCGAGCCCATGCCCTGGAGCGAGCGGCTGGAGGCGCTGAATCCGGTCTGGATCATAACTGGAAGTCGGAAGGCTGAAAGCGGAAGTGTGAAGTCGGAAGGCGGAAGGCGGAAGAAGAAATGAACACAGAAGATCAAGGCGCGAATTCAGCCTTCAGCCTTCAGCCTTCAGCCTTCCATCCCGTCCTTTTCGTCGGCGCCGGGCCGGGGGACCCGGAACTGATCACGATCAAGGGCCGCAAGGCGCTGGCGGCCGCGGACCTGGTGGTCTACGCCGGCTCCCTGGTGCCGGAAGCGCTGCTGGCTTGGACCCGGCCCGGCACGCCGACCGTCAACAGCGCGCCGTTGCCGCTCGAGGAGATCGTCGCCGCCATGGCCCGGGCCCAGCGCGAGGGAAAGCGGGTGGTGCGGCTGCACACCGGGGACCCGAGTCTTTACGGCGCGATTTTCGAGCAGATGGCCGAGCTTCAAAAACTGGGAATCCCCTACGGGGTCATCCCCGGCGTCACCGCCGCCTTCGCGGCCGCGGCCGCCCTGGGAATCGAGTACACCCTGCCGGAAGTCGCCCAGACCTTGATCCTGACCCGCGCAGCGGGCCGGACGCCGGTCCCGGCGGGCGAAAATCTGGCCGGCCTGGCCGCCCACCGGACCTCCATGGCCATCTACCTGAGCATGGGCCAGATCGAGGAGGTGGCCGCCACCCTGGCGGCGGAGTACGGAGAGACCGCCCCCTGCGCCGTGGTGTACCAGGCCAGCCAGCCGGGCGAAAAACTGATCCGGACGCGCCTGAACGAGCTCGTTGAACGGGTGCCGGCGGAGGGCATTGCGCGCCAGGCGCTGATCATCGTCGGCCGGGTGCTGGAAGTCGCCCCGCAGGAGCTTAAAGCCACTTCCAAACTGTACGACCGGGACTTTGAGCACGGATTCCGCAAATAGGATCGCCGTCTGGGCCATCACGCCCAACGGTGCCTCGCTGGCGGTACGGATCGCGGCGGCGTTCCCGGATTCCGGCCTGTTCGGGGCGGATGCGCTCGGCGGCCTGCCGGAGTCCGCCGTTCGCTTTGGCTCTCTGAAAGAGGCCGTTTCCGCGCACTTCACCCGGTTCGGCGGCCACGTGTTCGTCATGGCGACCGGGATCGTGGTAAGGATGGTGGCCGGGCTCCTTGCGCACAAGACCGAAGACCCGGCCGTCGTGGTGGTCGACGACCGCGGCCGATTCGCCGTGAGCCTGCTTTCCGGGCACATCGGCGGGGCGAACCGGCTGGCGGCCCGGGTGGCCGCCGCCATCGGCGCCCAGGCCGTCATCACCACGGCCACCGATGTCAACGAGGTGCCGGCCATCGACGTTCTGGCGGTGGAGCTGGGCTTGAAGATCGAAAACCCGCCGGCTATCAAGACCGTGAACATGGCCCTGCTGACCGGCGCGCCGATCGAGGTGCACGATCCCTACGGCGTCCTGGCCGGCCGAATCCCCAAAGCCGCGGCCGGAAGCGGCCGTGCGCTGGCGGGCACCGCCCGCGTCTGGGTGGATGACCGGGTCGCCGCGCCACCGCCCGGCGCGCTGGTGTTGAGGCCGCCGACGCTGGTGGCGGGGATCGGCTGCAACCGCAACACGGACGCGGAAGAAATCCGCGGGCTGCTGCTCGGCACGCTGCGCGAAGCCGGGCTGGCGGCGGCCAGCCTGAAAGGCCTTGCTTCCATCGACCTGAAAGGGGATGAGCCGGGCCTGATATCCCTTGCGCGGGAGCTCGGCCTTCAATTGGGACTCTTCGGCCGCGAGGAGCTCGGCGCCGTGCAGGACACGGTGCCGACGCCCTCCGCCGCCGTCCAAAAACACATCGGAGTGAAGAGCGTATGCGAAGCTGCAGCGATTCTGGCGGCGCGGGGCGGGGGACTGATCGTACCCAAGCAGTCCTCCCGCAACGCGACGGTCGCCATCGCCCGCACCAGCTTTACATCGTAGGCATCGGTCCGGGCGGCCTGGAGCACCTCACGCTGCGTGCGACCGAGGTGCTTCGATCCGTGGAGTGCGTGGCCGGCTACAGCCTCTATCTCGATCTCATCGAGCCCCTCATCGCGGGAAAGCAGACCCTGCGCTCGGGGATGATGAAGGAGGTGGATCGGGTCGGCGCGGCCATCGATACGGCCATGTCCGGCCGGTCCTGCGCCCTGGTCTCCAGCGGAGATCCCGGCATCTACGCCATGGCCGGGCTGGTGTTCGAAACCTGCCGGAGCAGAAAGATACCGCTCCTGCCGCTCGGGGAGAAGCCGAACGGCGGGCCGAGCGGGCCGGTGCTGGCGGTGGAGGTCGTGCCCGGCATCCCGGCCCTCTGCGCCGGCGCGGCCCTGCTGGGCGCCCCGCTCACCCACGACTTTGCGGTGATCAGCCTGAGCGACCTGCTGACCCCCTGGGCCGTGATCGCCGAGCGCCTGGATGCGGCCGCGCGGGCCGATTTCGTCGTCGTGCTCTATAATCCGAAAAGCCGGAAGCGGGACTGGCAGCTTGGCAAGGCGCAGGAGATCCTTCTCGCCCACCGCGATCCGGCGACCCCGGTCGGCGTGGTGGTCGGGGCCATGCGCGCCAACCAGGTGGTGCAGATCGTGGCGCTCCGCGATCTGCACCGCGCCCATGTGGACATGCAGACCATCCTCTTCGTGGGCAGCCGCTCGTCGAGCCGCTACCTGGACTTCATGTTCACGCCGCGAGGGTATGCGGCGAAGTACGATATGCGTGGACCCTCTGACAAACAGACAAACGATGGATAGTCAGAAGAAACGTGGCATAGCCCCCTGCATCGCCGTCCTGGGAACCGGATCGGACGTGGGCAAGAGCGTGGTCGCGGCCGCCTTGTGCCGGGCGATCGTCCGGCGAGGGTTCCGGGTGGCCCCCTTCAAGGCCCAGAACATGTCCAACAACTCCGGAGTGACCCCGGAGGGGCTCGAAATGGGGCGCGCGCAGATCGTCCAGGCCGAGGCGGCCAAATTGGCCCCCCATGTCGACATGAATCCGATCCTTCTCAAGCCGACCAGCGAAATCGGCTCCCAGGTGATTCTGCTGGGCCGCGTTTACGGCAACAGCACCGCCCGCGATTATCATGAACGCAAGGAGGGGCTGTTCCAGCAGGCGGTCGGCGCCCTGCATCGTCTGCGCTCGGCCTACGACCTGGTGGTCTTGGAGGGGGCCGGCTCCTGCGCCGAAGTCAACCTCATGGCCCAGGACATCGTCAACCTGCGCATGGCCGAAGCCGCCGAAGCCCCTGTGGTGCTGGTCGCCGACATCCACCGCGGGGGGGTCTTCGCCCAGATCGTGGGCACCCTGGAATGCCTGGAACAGCGGGAGCGCGGGATGATCCGCGGCGTCATCGTCAACCGTTTCCGCGGGGACCTCTCGCTGTTTGCGGACGGAGTGCGCTGGATCGAGCAGCGCACCGGCAGGCGCGTCTTCGGCGTTCTGCCCTGGTTCGACAACATCCGCATCGAGTCCGAGGACTCGGTCGTGATCGAAAACCCCCGCCGGACCTATCCGGGGGCCGGCGGGTCCGCGGCCGTCGCCGTGATCCGGCTGCCGCACATTTCCAATTTCACGGACTTCGAACCGCTCTCCGCCGTTCAAGGGCTGGACGTTCATTTCCTGGAGCGGGAACAGGACCTCGCCGGCTTTGCAGCCGTCATCCTGCCCGGGTCGAAGAACACCCGCTTCGATATGGAGTGGCTGAAGACCTCCGGCTGGGCGCAAGCCATCCTGAAATATTACGAGCACGGGGGCCGCGTTTTGGGCATCTGCGGCGGCTACCAGATGCTGGGCCGCTGGGTCCACGACCCGGAAGGCCATGAGGGCCGGCCGGGCTCGACGCCGGGGCTCGCGCTTCTGCCGGTCGAGACGGTGCTGCGGGCCCCCAAGACCACCACGCTGACGCGCTTTGCGTGGCAGGACGCCCTGGGCTCGGGATACGAAATCCACATGGGCCGGACCGAACGGCGCGGCGGCGAGCCTCTCTTCCAGGTGCAGGCCCGCAACGGCCGGCCGCTGGCGGACGACGACGGCTGCACCACCGCCGACCGCCGAGCCATGGGAACCTACGTGCACGGAATGTTCGACAACCCGCCGATCACGGCGCGCTGGCTCGACACGCTGGGCGTCAAAGGGGTTCGGCCCCCGGCGATCGGCGGGCTGGCCGCCCGCGATGTCGAATACGAGCGGCTGGCCGACCACCTCGAGAAGCATGTGGACGTCGATGCCATCATTGCTTTGGCAGAGGGCAAAGAGCATAGGGCTTAGGGCTTAGGGCTTAGGGTAAAAAGGGAAGGCGGAAGTCGGAATGTGGATGATGCCTTGTTTCCTCCGCCTTCCACCTTCCGAATTCCAGCTTTGCTGCGCCCCCTGTTTGCCCGGAGTAGCAAACAAATAGGGACGGCTGACTTCGAAAGTGAGGCTTATTTGGCAAAAGTAACATTCGTTCTGGGCGGCTGCCGCAGCGGCAAGAGCCGTTATGCCCTGGAGGCCGCCCTGGGCCTGGCAGCCGACCGCAGGATCTTCATCGCCACGGCGGTCGCCTTCGACGACGAGATGCGCGAGCGGGTGGCCCGGCACCGGGCCGAACGCGGCCGGGAGTGGACCACCATCGAGGCGCCCCTGGAGCTCCCGGAAGCCATCGCCGCGCAAAGCCGCCGGCCGGATAACCTAATCCTGGTGGATTGCCTCACCTTCTGGATCAACAACCTGCTGATGGAGTCCCCGGAGCCGGCGGCGGCGCAGTTGAAAGTCGCGCAGCTGGTCGAGGCCCTCGCGGGCGCCCGCTGCACGGTCTTTCTGGTCTCGAACGAGGTCGGGGCCGGCATCGTTCCGGAAAACCGCCTCGCGCGCAGCTTCCGCGACCTCGTGGGGAGCATGAACCAGGCCGTGGCCGCCTGCGCCGCGCAAGTGGTCTGGGTGGTGGCCGGCATCCCCGTTCCTTTGAAAAACGAGGCTGCGACCGGCGCATGAAGCATTTTCGATCCGCCATTCAGTTCATGACGACCCTTCCGGCAGGCAGCCGCGCGGAATTCGACGCCGCCGCCATGGTTCCGTGGTTCCCGCTGGTCGGACTGCTCCTGGGCGGGCTTCTCGCGATCTTCGATTCCCTGGCAGCGCGCTGGTGGGACCTTTCGACCGTGGCGGTCCTGGAGGTGGCCCTGCTGGTGCTGGTGACCGGTGCCTTTCATCTGGACGGTCTGGGAGATTCCGCCGACGGCCTGTTCAGCCACCGCCCCAGGGAACGGATGCTGGAGATCATGAAGGACAGCCGGATAGGTGCCATGGGGGTCGTGGCCATCTGCCTGGTCCTGGCGGTCAAGTGGGCCGGGCTCAGCGGCATCCGGGACCATCGCCCCCTGCTGCTGATCCTGGTGCCGGCTTACGCCCGCTGCGGCATCCTGCTGGCCATGCGGCTCCTGCCCTACGGCCGGCCCGATGGCGGCACCGGGCTGGCCTTTTTCAGCCGGCCGGTTGCGCGGCGCCGCTTCTGGGGGCTGGCCGTGGTAATGATTCTTTCCGCCGGGCTCGGGCTCAAGGCCGTATGGCTGAACGCCGCCTTTTTTCTGACGGCCGGGGCCGTCATCGCATATTACCGGCGACGCTTGAACTGTGTGACGGGCGACATGCTGGGAGCGCTGACCGAAGTCACCGAGGCCGGGCTGTTTCTTCTGGCTGCGATCGGAGGTGGCCAATGATCAAAGGACACGGCGGCAACATCTATGATCTGGCCCGCCGGATAGGCTGCAGCCCGGCGGACATCGTCGACCTGAGCAGCAACGTCAACCCGCTGGGCCCCCCGCCGGGGCTGTGCGATTACCTCTGCCGGCACGTGGATGCGATCGCTTCGCTGCCGGAGGTCGACAACCGCGGCATCATCCGGGACTACGCCGGAACGCTGGGCGTATCACCCGATCGGCTGATCGCCGGAAACGGCACCACCCAGTTCATCCACACCCTGCCCGCCGTGCTGAAGATGAAAAAAGTCCTTATCGTCGGCCCGACCTACTCCGATTACGCCGACGCCTGCCGGTTTCACGGCGTCCCCTTCGACTTCCATCTCTGCCGGGAGGAACAGGAGTTTCAGCCGGACATCGATACCCTGCAGGAAAACCTGGCCGGTGTCGATGCGGTTTTCATCTGCAATCCCAACAACCCCACCGGCGCGCTCGTCCCTGCGGAGCGGTTGAAGCAGCTCTGTCTCCGCAACCCGAACGTGCGCTTCATCGTGGACGAGTCCTACCTGCCGTTTGTCAGCAGGGGCGAAAAAGAAAGCCTGGCCGGCGGCGGAATGGAAAACCTGCTGGTGCTGCTGTCGATCTCGAAGATCTACCGCATCCCGGGCTTGCGGGTCGGTTTTCTGGTCGCATCCCCGGGCGTCATCGCCGCCTTTGCGGAATTCATCTGGCCCTGGAGCGTCAACAGCCTCGGCCAGGCGGCCGTGCGCTTCCTGTCCCGGGCGGGACCGGCGCTCGATGGGTTCGTGGCGGATACCCGCCGCCACCTGAGCCGGCAGCGGCAGGAGCTGAAGGAGCGCCTCCAGTCGATCCCCGGGCTGAAGCTCTATCCCAGCACCGCTTCGTTCATGCTGATCCGGCTGTCGGAGGGCCTGTCGGCCCCCCAGGTCTGGTCGCGCCTGGCCGAAGAAGGCATCCTCATCCGCGACTGCAGCAATTTCCAGGGACTTTCGGACCGCTTCATCCGGATTTGCCCGAAAACATCGGAGACCGGCCAGCGCCTGGCAGAGTGCCTGGCAGAGCTGGCGGCGCAATCCAGACTCAAGGGCCCGGCCCTGCCGCAGCGCTCATCGCGGCCGGAATGCGCCGTCCGCAACCAGGAATGAGGCGCATGGGATGATGAGCGCGCTTTCCTCCTGGATGGTTCTGCCGGCGGCGTTCGCCCTGGACATGCTCCTGGGCGACCCCCGCCGCCTGCCCCATCCGGTGCGATGGATGGGAGCCGCCATCGTCGCCGCCGAGCCCTGGTTCCGCAGAATCCCCGTCAGCCCGGTCCTCGCCGGCGGCCTGTTCGCCATGTTTCTCGCTGGAGGCGTTTGGGCGGGCGCCGCGGTCCTGATAGAGGTCTGCGGCCGTTGGCACCCATGGGTTCGGGCGGCTGCCGAGACGGTCATGGTGTATTACTGCCTGGCGGTGCGCTCACTGATCGATGCGGCCATGGAGATCTTCCGGCTGCTCGGAGAGGAGCGGGTGGCCGAAGCCCGCAGCCGGGTGGCCATGATCGTCGGACGGGATGTGGACCACTACCAGGGCCGGGATATCGCCCGGGCGACCGTCGAAACCGTGGCCGAGAATTTCGTCGACGGCGTCCTGTCGCCGCTTTTATTTGCCGCCGTGGGCGGCGCCCCCCTGGCGATGGCCTTCAAGATGGTGAGCACGCTGGATTCGATGGTGGGCTACAAGAACGAGGCCTACATCGAATTCGGCAAGGCCTCCGCCCGGCTGGACGATGTCTTCAACTTCATCCCGGCCCGCCTTTCCATGCCCGTGATCGCGCTGGCGGCCCAGTTCCTGTCCCGCTCCGGGGCTCGTGCTTTTAAAACCGCCTGGCGCGAAGGCCGCAACCACACCAGCCCCAACGCCGGACGGCCGGAGGCCGCTTTTGCCGGAGCGCTGGCCGTCAGGCTCAACGGGCCCAACACC
>Ga0114939_10000612_pt1 | contig 29803 bp, 18 predicted proteins | sample AshMeaCrysSpring_FD_87196 | JGI IMG/M metagenome (GOLD analysis project Ga0114939, IMG submission 87196) | Groundwater microbial communities from Big Spring, Nevada to study Microbial Dark Matter (Phase II) - Ash Meadows Crystal Spring | ecosystem: Environmental > Aquatic > Deep subsurface >...
GTAGAGATGGGCGCCAACCACCAAAAAGAAATTGAGTCTTACTGCCGGTATACCCTACCCACCCATGGCCTCATTACCAACTGCGGCAAAGCACACCTGGAAGGATTTGGCGGAGTGGATGGGGTGCGAAAAGGAAAAGGCGAGTTGTTTGATTTTCTGAAATTATTTGGTGGCAAAGCTTTTGTTTGTGAAGACTTTGACTATTTGAAGGAAATGTCAGCCAGTTTGGTTGATATTACGTGGTATGGCACAAGCCAGGGCGAAATGATAGGTCGGGCATTGGCAAGCAACCCCTTTTTGGAAGTTGAAATATATAAAGGCTTCAAAGAAACATTGAATATTAAGACTCAACTGGTTGGATCCTACAACATTTACAATGTACTTGCGGCCTGCGCTGTGGGCGAGTACTTTGGGGTACCGGCACAAAAACTTGTTTCAGCAATTGAAGGGTATATCCCTGGCAACAGCCGCAGCCAACTGGTGGAAAAAAACGGCAATCACATAATACTGGATGCTTACAATGCCAACCCAACCAGTATGACTGCTGCTATTGAAAACTTTGCTGCCCTGAAGGTCGATGACAAAATACTCTTTTTGGGAACTATGGCCGAACTTGGGGTAGAAAGCAAGCAAGAACACGAAGGCATTCTAAAACTAATAGACCAGCACCCGTGGAAACAGGTGGTGCTGGTGGGGTCCGAATTCGCAGCAATACCGCACACCTATCTGCAATTTAATACTTCGGAACAGGCCTCCAACTGGTGGCGGAATAATTTCAGTACAGGTAACCACTTACTGGTGAAAGGCAGTCGTGCCGCCCGCATGGAACTGGTTGCCGCTGTTTAAACAAGTGATTTTTATCACAGGCATCCACGGTGCTTATGGTAAATTTGCATGGTTATAGCAAATAGAGTCACCCATGCAGCATGCCAATAGCCATACTCAAAGCTCAAAAGATCACAAGCCCAATTATTTTTTGAGTTTGCTGGGCAATACATGTGCCCGCTGCCGCCGGGGAAAGTTGTTTGTTCATCCGCTTGGGTTGAGCCTTACCCGCAATATGGAAATGCCCAAAACATGCCCTGTGTGCGGTCAACCTACTGAGCTTGAAGTTGGATTTTATTATGGCACCGGCTACGTAAGCTATGCCCTTACTGTTGCTATCAGCGTTGCCAGTTTTGTTGCATTTTGGGTATTGTATGGCGTAAGCATCGACGACAATAGTTTATTTATTTGGCTCGGGCTCAATATCGCCCTTCTTACCCTGCTCATGCCTTGGCTCATGCGCATCAGCCGCACCATCTGGTTGTCGTTTTTTGTAAAATATGACCCTAATTGGCATAAAAAGCCGGCTCCCGAACCAGAGCGCATTGTAGAGGTGCACATGAACAACTGGTGAGATCGCTGATCTTGGATCGCTGATTTCTGATTTCTGATCTCTGCACTTCGACGACAACGTCCAACTTCCTTATTCCCTATTTTTTTGTTCCTTATTTCTTATTCCACCTTTCTCACTTCTCGCCTCTCACCTCTGATCACCTCTCCCACCCTAACCCCTACATTTGCCCAATGCAAATGGATTTGCGCAAACAAGAGGCTCTGGAGTACCATGCCAAAGGCCGGCCGGGAAAAATTGAGGTGTTACCTACCAAGGAGGCCAAAACGCAACGCGACCTTAGCCTTGCTTACAGCCCCGGGGTAGCCGAGCCCTGCCTGGAAATAAAACACGACAAAAGCCAGGTGTACAAATACACCGCCAAAGGCAACCTGGTAGCCGTTATAAGCAACGGCACTGCCGTACTTGGCTTGGGCGATATTGGCCCCGAAGCCAGTAAGCCGGTTATGGAGGGTAAAGGTGTGCTGTTTAAAATCTTTGCCGATATTGACGTTTTTGATATTGAAATTGACCAGAAAGATCCGGACAAATTCATAGAAATTGTAAAGGCTTTAGAGCCAACTTTTGGTGGTATTAATCTCGAAGACATTAAAGCGCCTGAGTGTTTCTACATTGAAAAACGCTTACGGGAAGAAATGAAGATTCCTGTAATGCACGATGACCAGCACGGAACAGCTATTATAAGCAGCGCAGCCCTGATGAATGCGTTGGAATTGCAGCGCAAAAAAATTGAAAAGGTAAAAATTGTGGTAAATGGCGCCGGAGCCGCAGCCATGGCCTGCGTGAAGCTGTATGCAGCGCTTGGAGCCCGGCCCGAAAACTTTACCATGTTTGATATAAACGGCGTGCTGCACCGTGGCCGCACTGACCTTGACGATGACCGTTTACTGTTTTCTGTACCTGAGAAATTAAAGCACCTTACCCTGGCCGATGCCATGAAAGACGCCGACATGTTTTTGGGCCTGAGCGTAGGAAATGTGGTAACGCCCGGAATGGTGAAGAGTATGGCCCGCAACCCCATTGTGTTTGCTTTGGCTAATCCCGAGCCCGAAATAGGATACGAGGCAGCCCACGACGCTCGCAAAGATGTAATAGTAGCTACAGGCCGCAGCGACAAGCCCAACCAGGTAAACAACGTGCTCGGCTTTCCGTACATCTTTCGCGGAGCACTGGATGTAAGGGCTACCCAAATAAACGAAGCTATGAAACTGGCAGCCGTAGAGGCCCTTGCCGAATTGTCGAAAACGCCTGTGCCCGATATTGTAAACCTGGCCTACAACGAAAAGAATATTTCATTTGGCCCCAACTATATTATTCCCAAGCCGCTAGACCCCCGGCTGCTGGCTGCCGTGGCGCCTGCCGTGGCCAAAGCAGCCATGGATAGCGGGGTGGCTCAGCAACCCATTGCCAACTGGGATACATATACCATAGAACTCAATCGCAGGCTGGGCCTCGACAACCAGCTATTCCGTGTAATAGGCCTCAAAGCCCGCAAAGACCCGCGCAACGTAATATTTGCCGAAGCCGACAACCTGAAGGTTCTGAAAGCTGCCCAAATTTGTTTTGAAGATAATATTTGCTATCCCATACTGATGGGTGAAGAACGTCGCATTCAAGAGATGGCAGCACAAAACGGAATAGACCTGGAAGGTATTACCATCATTGATCCTAAAGAGGATGCATACGAGGAAAAACGCAGGTTGTACGGCGAGCAGTTTTTTGCCATGCGCGGCCGCAAAGGCTACAACCGCTACGAAGCAATAAAGGCAATGAAAGACAGGGTACACTATGCCTGCATGATGCTGAAAAACGATGAGGCCGAAGCCCTGATTGCAGGACCAAGCCGCGATTACTCTTCGCTGATAAGACCCGCCTTGCAGACCATAGGCACCGAAGACAATGTGAATAAAATTGCCGGCATGTACATACTGCTCACCAAAAAAGGCCCCCTGTTTTTGGCCGATGCCACGGTGAACTTCAATCCAACTGCAGAAGAAATTGCTGACATTGCCCAGTTGGTAGCACGCGAGGTAAAGAGCTTTAATATTAAACCAAGGGTTGCACTGCTCAGCTATTCTAACTTTGGAAGCAGCCCCACATCCGAAGCCCGCATGATGGCCCAGGCACGCGAAATACTGAAACGGCGTGACCACAACCTGGTGGTAGATGGCGAAATACAAGGAATACTCGCGTTTAATAAAGAAATACTAAAAGAAAACTACCCCTTTAGCGAACTGGTGGATCAGGACGTGAATACCCTTATCTTTCCTAACCTGTCGGCGGGCAATATAGCCTACAACCTGCTGCGCGAAGTAGGTGGTGCAGATGCCATAGGGCCTGTGCTGCTGGGCATGAAAAAGCCCGTACATGTGTTGCAACTGGGCAGCAGTGTGCGCAGCATTGTAAATATGACCCTGATAGCCGTATTGGACGCACAAAGCAAATGCTCTATCACCCCCGAAGAAAAAGCAAAACGCAAGCTTCGCTGGTGGCAAAAAGTGAACCGCAAAAACAAAGAACACACCGAAAGCGACCAGGTACAACTGGCTTTTAACGCTGCTGATAAATAAATGAAATAGCTCTACAATATGAGGGTACTTACAGATCTTGGCACTTACATATTAACCATGAAGGGCATGTTTAGCAAGCCCGAAAACTGGAAAATGTACTGGAAGGAGTTCATGCACCAATGCATGGATATTGGCATTGGTTCGCTTCCTATTGTGCTTATCATATCGGTATTTTTAGGCGCGGTAATGACTGTGCAAACAGCCTACCAGCTGGTAAGCGCCATTATTCCCAAAACCACTATTGCAATTATAGTGCGCGACAGCCTGTTGCTGGAATTATCGCCAACCGTAATAAGTATTGTGCTGGCAGGTGTAGTGGGTAGTAAAATAGCCAGCGAACTGGGTAACATGCGCATCAGCGAACAGATTGATGCGCTGGAAATAATGGGCATAAACACTAAATCGTACCTCATTATGCCTAAAATAGTTGCTTCTATGTTTATGATGCCCTGCCTCATAGCGCTTTCCATACTGGTGGCTATTTGGGGCGGCCGATTTGTGGGCGAAATGGCCGGCATTATGGACCCCGACACCTACGACCGCGGACTGCTCATGGATTTTAAAGCATACAACGTAACCGTGGCCATGACAAAAGCCCTTACTTTTTCAGTACTCATATCCAGCATTTCATCCTACTTTGGATATAATGTAAAGGGAGGCGCTCTGGAAATAGGCCGTAGCAGCACCTTAGCTGTGGTGATAAGCTGCATCCTGATTTTGCTGGCCGATTATGTACTCACGCTTATAATGCTGAACGCATGATAGAGGTAAAACACATACGCAAAACATTTGATGAAAAAGTGGTGCTGGCCGATATATCGGCAAAGTTCTTCCCGGGCAAATGCAATCTCATCATTGGCACCAGCGGCAGCGGTAAAACCGTGCTTATTAAATGCATCATTGGCTTGTTTAAACCCGACCAGGGCGAAATACACTACGATCAGCAAGATATGCTGCAAATGAGCAACGAGGAGCGTAAAGTGCTGCGGCAGCAAATAGGCATGCTCTTTCAGGGCTCAGCATTGTTCGACAGTATGACGGTGGAGCAAAACGTGATGTTTCCGCTGGACATGTTTACCAAAGAATCGTATGAAAAAAAACTTAAACGCGTAAACGATGTGCTGGACCGGGTAAACCTTAAAGACACCAACCGCAAATACCCGGCCGAGCTGAGTGGTGGTATGAAAAAACGGGTAGGTATTGCCCGCGCTATTGTGCTCAACCCCCGGTACCTGTTTGTAGACGAACCAAACAGCGGGCTGGACCCCCAAACCAGTATTGTAATAGACAAACTCATTAAAGAACTTACTACCGAGTTTAAAACTACTACAGTAATTAATACCCACGACATGAACAGCGTGATGGAAATTGGTGACAACATCCTGTACCTGTACCAGGGCAACAAGCAGTGGGAAGGCACCAACAAAGACATCATATTCAGCAAAGACGAAAAACTCAACAACTTCATCTTTGCATCTGAGTTTTTGCAGGATGCCAAAGAACTGCGCATGATGGAAGCCACCCAGCATGGCGATTCACATTTACATCGGTAACAATACGCGCTGAGATTATTGATTGCGTTCAGAAGCGTATACCAGCCTGCCGCAGCAAATTAACCCCGAAAAAGCCGGGTACAGCTGCTTACAACACAGGCTAACGCCAGGCATATTCCATCCACAATTGCACCTGTACATGCCGGAACCTCAACCATTTGCCGTCTAAAAGCATTAATTCCGCAACCGAACAAGCACTAACACTTATGAAGCGTATTTCGAGCCTATTGCTGTTGTTTTTATTGGCCACAGCCGCGCATGCACAACCTACTCAAAAACCGGCGCTGCACGGCAAAAACTGGATGGCCATTACCGGAAAACCATTGGCTGCCACTGCCGGCGCCACCATTTTTCAGCAGGGTGGCAACGCAGTGGATGCAGCCTGCGCTATGCTGGCGGCTACCTGTACCATGTGGGATGTGCTGAGCTGGGGCGGCGAAACACAGGCCCTCATATACAACCCCAATACAAAAAAAGTAATCGCCATCAATGCAATGGGCGTGGCACCCACAGGAGCTACCCCAGAGCTCTTCAAAAGCAAGGGCTACGATTTTCCGCCCGAATACGGTCCGCTTGCAGCCACTACGCCTGGTACGCCCGGAGGCCTGTGTTTTATGCTGGCCAACTATGGTACCATGAGCCTTAAGCAGGTGCTGGCCCCTGCCATGCAACTGGCCGCGGGCTACCCCATTGATGCGCAAACGGCCAACAGCATGGAGCGCCAAAAGGCTCGCATTAAAGAATGGCCCTACAGCAAAGCAGTTTATTTGCCCCATGCCGGCGAAAAACGCGAAGCACCCGAGCCAGGTGAAATTTTTGTACAAAAAGATCTGCTGGAAACCCTGGGCAAAATGGTAGAAGCTGAACAAGTAGCCCTCAAAAACGGCAAGAGCCGTAAAGAAGCTATTATGGCCGCCTATGATCGGTTTTATACAGGTGATATTGCCACTGAGTTTGTACATGGCTGCCAGGAACAGGGTGGCCTGATAACCATGCAAGATCTGGCTAATTGGAAGCCGGTAGAAGAAGCGCCCACCATGAGCACTTATAAGGGCATTGAAGTGTACAAACTGCAGCCCTGGACCCAAGGGCCTAGTATGCTGCAGGCGTTGAACATACTCGAGAACTTTGATTTGAAAAGCATGGGCTACAACAGCCCCCGATACATCAACACGGTGTACCAGGCCTTGAGCCTCGCCTTTGCCGACCGCGACTTTTATTATGGTGATCCCCGTTTTTCGCCGGGGATGCCGCTGAAAGGCCTGCTCAGTAAAGAATATGCTAAAGCAAGGGCGGCAATGATAGATACCACCAGGAACCAATATTTTGCCCCCGGCGACCCTTACCCTTTTGAGAACAAGACCAACCCCTACTCTACATTGCTGGCCGAAAGGCAAAAGCGCTTTGACACCGGCACTAAAAACCCTGCCGGGGCCACTCCAGAGCACGACAGGCAGGGTAGTGTTAACCTCCACGGCAGTGGGTTTGACGTAGCACGAAACGGAAAGGAAGCCAACGCACTGTATGCCGACAGGCTGTGGCGTGGCACCACCAGTGTAGAGGCTGCCGATACCAGCGGGTGGATTGTGAGCATTGTACCCAGCGGCGGTTGGGTGCCTGCCTGCATAGCCGGCCGCACAGGCGTGGGCATGAGCCAGCGCATGCAAAGTTTTGTGCTCGACAGCATCATCAACCCTTTTAATGTAGTGGCCCCGGGCAAGCGCCCGCGGGTAACGCTAACCCCGGCTCTGGCGCTTAAAGAAGGTATGCCCTACCTGTCGTTTGGGGTGCAGGGCGGCGATACACAAGACCAGAACCTGCTGCAGTTTTTCCTGAACATGGTAGAATTTGGCATGACCGTGCAGCAGGCAACCGAGGCAGCCAACATCAATACCGACCAGCTATGGCTGAGCCTTGGCGGCAGCAAACTCACAGAGCGCAAACCCAAGCCGGGTAACATTTTGCTGCAAAGCCGTACCCCTGCCGCCACGCAGGAAGCCCTGAAGAAAATGGGCTACCGGGTGAGCTTGGGTGAACGAACCAGCGGACCTATCAATGCCATTTATTTCGACCAAAAACATGGCAGCCTGTGGGGCGGCAGCAGCAACCATGGCGAAGATTATGGCATTGGCTGGTAAAATACCTGCAACACTGCTATGCAAAGGCAATGAAAGGAGCTAAATAAGCGTTTCAACCATGATCTGTTGAGTTTGTCACGCACTTATAATACCACACACTTACCTCTCGTACGTGGCGCATTCACGCTATGTCTATGGTACATGTTCTGCCTGGCCGCTGCAGGGCAAAAATCATCGGCACCTTCCCGGCAAAGCCATATAGATTCCATTATGGCACAGCCCGTAGTGCGCCCAGGCGTTTATCATTTGCCCTCCGCCGGCAGTCAATACCTGGTATTTACCATGCCCTTTGGCAAAAGCACCTGGACCGACACCAGCGGGTATTACTTGATGCAAAACGCCGACATTATTGGCGTTGACCTTGTTTTTACCGACTACCCCGCCAACCTTGACCTGAAGCCCCTCAATCGCCGGCGTTTTGAAGCCCTGCACAAACTGCTGCCCGTCCTTTTTCAATTGTCTTCGCAGGTATTTGGCATTGTCCGACAAATGGATGGCGCCCAAAAAGAAACGGCAGAAAACATGCTGCACGGCTTTGTAGTACACTATCGTACCAAGCCGTCTGAAGAAGATGCTGAACGGGAAATAAACATCATAAAACGAAGCATCCCTCCACCATATTGGAAGCCTCCATCTGCCAAAGGCGATAGTGATTCCGGGACTGTTAATAATACAAAGACGCCTCCGAAAAGCGGCAGCACCGGAAAAATAAATTACTGGAATTACAAGTATCGTAAGCCCACGCTGGCCCCTACCCCTCCTGATTCTGAACTTGCAAAGCATCCACCTTACCCGTACAGCCCTCCTGTAATACGCGACAGCACTGTAATGAACGTACTGAAGCGCAACCCGTGGAAACGCATGCTGCTGGTGGCCGATGTAACCGGTAGCATGAGCAGTTGGAATGCTCAAGTGGTACAATGGATAACACAATGGGCCGAAGAGGACAGGATAGCCTGGATTGCTGCGTTTAACGATGGCGATGGTATGCCCGACAATAAAAAGCAACCTGGCAAAACGGGTGGCGTTTATGCGGAACCATTTAAGGATGTGTACCAGGCAGGCAGCCTGCTGCAACTGGCTATGCGCAAAGGCGGCGGGGGCGACCATGCCGAAAACAATTGTGAGGCGTTGATAACTGCAATTAATATGGCCACGGGCTTCGATAATGTGGTAATGATAGCCGACGGTTGGGCCCCTATGCGCGACATCAGTCTCCTAACCGCTATAAGCAAGCCAATACACATAGTGCTTTGCGGCGGCCCAGCCGGTGTGCTTACCGATTACATGGCAATTGCGATGCACACGGGGGGAAGTCTGCATTTTCGCCATACCGATGTCACCGACTTTTCTCCCCTGAGAAATGGTGAACCAATGACGATAAATGGCAGGATGTATCAGCTTATGGATGGTACGCTTCTAATGATTAGCACAAATAATGTTAAAGACAAACGGTAATGAGCACAAAACAGAAAACAGTACCTTTACCACACACAATTCTTGACAACATTAACTTTAATGGCACATATTAAGCAAATGAAAATAGATCATATAATACTTGGACTAGCGGCCTTTGTACTTTTTTCCGAAGCATCATGCCAAAAGAGTAAAAAAGCTCCGGCTTCCAAACCGGCAACTTATTCCTATACCTGGCAGCAATTTGTAATGGGTGCCGACCTGAGCTATGTAAATGCCATTGAAGATGCCGGCGGCGTATACAAGGAAAACAATAAGGCTGATGATCCTTACCTCATTTTTAGCCGCAATGGCTGCAACACTACGCGGGTGCGCCTATGGCACAACCCGACAAGCTGGCAGCAGGGCCTCAACGGGGGGCGCATTTACCACAACCTGCCCGATGTGGTGCACACCATCCGCCGCGCCAAACAAACCGGTATGGCCGTAAACCTTGACCTGCACTACAGCGACGACTGGGCCGACCCCGCCAAACAATCCACACCTGCTGCATGGGCAGCCCTGCCACTGAGTACGCTTGCCGACTCGGTATATCGCTACACGCTGCATGTACTGGACACCCTGCAAAGCCTGGGCCTTGCACCAGAAATGATACAGGTGGGCAACGAAAACAACGGCGGCATACTGTGGCCCGTTGGCAAAGTAGAAAATGGTAACTACGCCAGCTTTGCTACCCTGCTTAAAGCAGGCATTAATGCTGTACGCAAGTTTTCGCTTACATCTACCATCAAGCCGCAAATCATATTACACGTGGCGCAATTTCAAAATGCCGAAGCGTGGCTGGCCGGCACTATGGCACAGGGAGTAACAGATTTTGATATTGTGGGCGTATCGCACTATTACAAATGGAGCACCGTTAGCAGCATGGAGGCGGTAAGTACGGCTGTTGCAAAACTTAAGACAAGCAGCGGCAAGAAAGTGATGGTAGTGGAAACCGCGTTCCCGTTTACTAACAACAATGCCGACGGTTACAACAACATCTTTTATGAATCATCGGCCACGGCAGCAGGATATCCTTTTACCGTAACTGGCCAGGCAAACTATGTTACCGATCTTACCAAAGCGATTATTCAAGGAGGTGGCAGCGGCATAATGGTATGGGAACCTGCCTGGATTACCAGTACATTGCGCGACCGCTGGGGCACCGGCAGCAGTTGGGAAAACAACGCCTTCTTCGATTTTGGCGGCAACCTGCACAGTGGCATTAGCTTTTACACTAAGAAGTACACCTTTTAGCCATTGAGCCAATCGAGGTGCTCTTTTGCACCGGCCCAAAATGCATCAAACGCAATAAGCCGCGGTTTGAAAAATGCAATCATTAAAGGCCAATCTTCCTGCCGCATTACGTTTACCTGTGGCAGTACGGTATATATGCGGCTCAACGATTTTCCGTGTTCGTCCCAGGCTTCTGCCTCCCACATCCACTCCTCTTCCAATGTGCTGTGCAGCAAAGTTTTCAACGGCAAAAAGGCTTCAAATACTCCTTTGCGCCATTCAGCATCGCTATAAATGATTTCCAGCCCAATGAAAGCCATATTCCTGTCTGCATGCATACGCAGGAAAATTCCCTTAATGCCTGTATGGTAATTCAGCCAGTTTACTCTGGGGTTCCATTCCGAAGGAATTGGGCGCATGTACTGCCCAAGGCTGGTCCAGAATTGTTTGCGTATTTGCGCTGCGTCTTCTTTACTGTACATGGCCTTTAAGCAACCGGTTGGGTTACAGGTGCAGAAACCACTGTGCTTAGTTTTTGAACCTCTAGGATAGTGGTATTCTTATCGTCGCTTTCGCGGAACATGGATACAAACTTTTCACCCACCCTTATTTCGTTAAAGGTGTACGATGTACGCTGCTGCACGGTAGCGTTGTACACATCGTCAAAGGCCTGCACCAGTACAAACAGTTCTACATCGGCCTCTTCCAGGTCGGCTGCCGAGTAGCCCCAAAGCGGACTCTGCTCATTTATAGGATGCACCACGGTAAAGTTCATGGGCAGGCTGTCTACATGGTTGCGCTCCAGCAGTAGGTCGTAAAATCGGTACACCGGGCTACCGTTTTCGTTTACCTGAAGACCCAAGCCAACAGTTACCTGCACATTGGTAAGCGTATGCGACTCTTTGGTGCTTACAAACCGAAGCATGAGGCCTGTAATACCCCGGTAGGGAGCCACCACCGCAATTTCGGAAAAGCGAAGATGCGGCCGTGGCCGGGCAAAACGTCCATAAATGAGACCGGTGAACAAGGCAAAAGTGAGCCAACCGTTCATGGCCTCTATGGATGCTACAATATTGGTGAAGTCGCTCACAGGGTGCATATCGCCGTAGCCTACGGTAGTAAACGTTTGACAACTGAAATAAAACACCTCGCGCATATTTGCCCAGGTACCCTGCATGTTGTAACCGGTAAGGCCATCAAAGCCCCCCAGCAGGTAAATGCCGGTATACAGAAGATTTATCGTAAACAGGTAAGCAAAGGTGATAAGCAAAAACGTAGAACGGCTGGCCTTAAGCAGGTAGTTGTACACACTAATACGTTCGGAAAAAGAAACCCCTTCGCGCCGAATATTGAAAGTGCCGTTGCGGTTGAGGAAGCGCCCTCCATAGCCGGTGGTGGTGGTGCCAAAACCAGTATCGTTGTTGGGCCTGGTAAAAGGATTGAAGCGAAGTGCCATAAATTGATCCTGCGATTATGCTGCCAAAATACAGAAAAGATATTCGCGGCCTACCTTTGAAGGGCTGTACTTCCGCTCGACAATTACTATTGAAGCCAGCTTAAACATCCGCCCAATCATGAAACAAATTATTGCTGCCATGGTGCTTGCCATCTCCATTCAGGCCGCTGGCCAAATGCCAAAACTCATTCCTCAGCCTGTAAAAATGAGCACCTCTGCCGGGTTTTATAAGTTGAGCCAACCCGTAACCGTACAAGTGCCTGCTGCCAACCAGGAAATGACCCGCCTGGGCACACAGCTTGCCGAAAGAATTGCCGCGGCCAAAGGCGCATCGTTTCGTATTGTGGGCGACAATGCCGGTGCCACTGCCGATGTACACCTCGTGCTCAACGCATCCAACAATGCCACGCTTGGCAACGAAGGCTATATGCTAAGCTGCAAAACAAATGGCATCGTGTTATCTGCCAACCAACCGGCAGGCATCTTCTACGGAATGCAAACGCTGCTGCAACTGCTGCCCCCCGAAGTGGAAAGCAAGCAGGCTGTAACCGGTGCAACATGGCAGGTGCCTTATGTGGAAATTACCGACTATCCCCGGTTTGGTTATCGCGGCCTGATGCTTGATGTAGCACGCCACTATTTTACCAAACAGCAGGTGAAGGATTTTATTGACAACATGGTGAAATACAAATTCAACATGCTGCACCTGCACCTGACCGACGACCAGGGATGGCGTATTGAAATCAAGAGCCTGCCCAAACTAACTGAAGTGGGTGCGTGGCGTGCGCCAAGGCAGGGCCGTTGGGGCGATTGGAGCAAACCCACACCTGATGAACCTAAAACCTATGGTGGCTACTATACGCAGGACGACATGAAGGAGATTATTGCCTACGCCGCATCACGCTTTGTGCAAATACTGCCCGAAATAGACGTGCCCGGCCACAGCATGGCCCTGGTAGCCGCCTACCCCGAGCTGAGCGCCACACCCGGCACCTATGCCGTAAATGCCGGCGACCGTTTTATGATTTGGCCCGGCAACGGCACTTTTTACGGAACCATTGATAACAACGTGAACCCCGCCAATGAAAAGACCTACGAAATACTCGATAAGATTTTTGGCGAGTTGGCGCAGCTATTCCCCTACCCCTACATACATATGGGCGGCGATGAATGCTATAAAGGCTTTTGGGAAAAAAGCGATGCCATTAAGCAACTGATGAAGCGCGAAGGCCTGAAAGACATGCACGAGGTACAAAGCTACTTTGTGAAGCGGATAGGCAAGATTATTGAAAGTAAGGGTAAGCAAATGATAGGCTGGGACGAGATTATGGAAGGCGGCCTGGCCCCCGGCGCGGCCGTAATGAGCTGGCAGGGAGAGAAAGGCGGCATAGCGGCTGCCAAAATGAAACACCCCGTGGTAATGAGCCCCAACACGTACACCTACGTAGACTTGTACCAGGGCGACCCAGTGGCGGAACCGCCAACCTATAGCATGCTACGCCTAAGCCAATCGTACAAGTTTGACCCGCTGCCTGCAGGCGTTGATCCACAATACATTCTTGGCGGGCAGGCCAACCTGTGGAGCGAGCGGCTGAGTACCGTACGCCACGCCGAATACTTGCTGTGGCCCCGCGGCTGGGCAATAGCAGAAAGTGTGTGGAGCCCCAAAGAGCGCAAGAACTGGAACGATTTTGTAAGCCGGACCGAGCACCACTTTGTGAGGAGCGATTTTGCGCAAACCAAGTACAGCCGCAGCATGTATGACCCCATTTTTAAATTTGTAAAGCAGCCCGGACCCGATAGTATACGCATAGAACTGAGCACTGAATTGGAAGGCCTGAGCATTCATTATGCTTTCGATGAAACCTTCCCCGATGAGTTTTACCCGGTGTATAGGCAGCCGCTCACTGTACCCAAAGACGCGGTAAACCTGCGGGTGATCACTTCGCGCAACGGCAAACTTGTGGGCAAAATGATAACCATGCCGGTGGCGGAAATGAAGAAGCGGGCGAAGTAATTATGGTGTTCCTTTCTGGCTCCTGATCATTTCGGCATAGCCCAGCCCGCGCGATAAGGCATTTACCGCCATGGTAATGCGCTTTACCCGCGTAGGTTCGGTTTTGGCGCTCTCAATCCATTTACTGAAATACCGCTGATGCGAGCCCGGCAAAGTTTTGAAAAAAACCATAGCCGCGGGCTCGTCTTCCAGGCAGGCCACCAGGTCTTCGGCCAGTTGGTAAGGCTGCTTATCCACGGCAAGGGCCACCGCTATGGAGTCACCTTTCATTTTGCGCAGCTTACGCCGCATATCGGCATTCAGGGGTAAAATAAATTTTCCATCGCCCATGGGCATCACGCTCACTTTGGTAATTTCAAGGTCGTCCAACTTTCCTTTTACCTGGAAAATTTGCTTTGTGCCCGGATCCAGCTTTAGTACCACGGCTTCGCTCAGTTCAATGTACGTCCAGCCGGTTTTCTCACCCTGCTTGCCAAAATTGCGGATTGTCGCTTCAAATCTCACCATACTAACCTGCTGCGCATTACATTCGTAACTCAACCACGATCAAAGAAACCATGAAGTTAATTCCTGTGCTGCTAATGGCAGCATGCATATTTGCCGGCACATCTGCCTTTGCCAAAAAGAGCCAGGTACTGGTGTTCTGTAAAACAAAGGGCTTTTACCACACAAGTATACCCGACGGGTTGAAAGCCATCCAGAAGTTGGGCGCGGAAAATAAATTTGCTGTAGATACCACCAACAATTCCGACTTGTTTACTAACGACAACCTGAAGCATTATAAAGTAGTCGTTTTTTTGAGCACCACGCAAGATGTGCTGAACGATGCTCAGCAGGAAGCATTCAAGCAATATATCAACCGCGGGGGCGGCTTTGTGGGCATTCATGCCGCCAGCGATACCGAATACAATTGGCCCTGGTATGGCGCCCTGGTAGGCGGATATTTCATGAGCCACCCACCCGGCGTGCACAAGGCCACGCTGCAGGTAAAAGACAATAACCATCCGGCAACAGCACACCTGACTGCCGATTGGATACGCACCGATGAGTGGTACAACTTTAAGAACCTGAACCCCGATACCAAAACCTTGCTCACCATAGACGAAACGACCTACCAGGGTGGCAAAAACGGCAACCCCCACCCCATGAGCTGGTATCACCAATACGATGGCGGCCGCGCATTTTATACTGCCCTGGGCCACACCAGCGAATCGTTTTACGAAGAGGCGTTTCTAAAGCATATACTGGGCGGCATTAAATGGGCCATGGGTAAATGATTATAATGCCACCTGCTATGTTTGTCGTACGATTAACACCGCCTGATCATTTAATAAACTTGCTAAAGTAATAAAAAAGCGCTGCAGATTTACCTGCAACGCTCCTTACAATTTCAACTAAGATTAAGGGTACATCAGTTGTGCTACTTCTTCCAATCGGGGTTGTATCGTAGGGAAGTTGTGTAGTTATACAAATAGATCCTCGCCTGGGTGCTCATATCAATAGCATCCACTGCACCTTTATAATACCGTAAACCACCTGCACAACTTCCCCCCAAAACAGCTTGTGAAAAGCGGGAAACAGCTATACGGGTATCGTCGGGCGACCAGGAACAATCCTCCACATCATTAAAGATTATTGCCGGTGCAGCATTTGAGGCGCCCAAGTCAATCGTGTACAAAGCCGCGGTAGCTGCAGTAGAAACTTTGCATGGATCGGGACGGGCAGAAAAAGCCAGCACATTGGCTTGCGTGTTGCTCCAATCGATACCCAAAAATGAATAATACGCCAGGGGCAAAGCAACATCCTGTGCTATTGCTTTGGAGGCAACATCGAGCACTCTAAGGCGGCTGGCGCCGGTAGCCACTTCCTGTTCAATAAAGGCAAGTTTCGAACCATCGCCATTAAAAGTAAGATGCGCCTCGGAAGCACCTCCAAATGCCCTGCTGATCAACGTATAACCTGTAGGGGATTTGTACAGGGTGGTTTGTGTACCACCGCTTGAGGGTATAAGCCTGATGGTGGGTGCATCCACACCATTACTGAACACGGAGGCTATCTGAATATCACCAGGTTGCCAGGCAGGTTTAAAAAACCGGCCACCCCGCGAAACACCATTGGCAATCTTGAGTGCATTGGTACCCGTGGGTACACCGTTTACTACCGAAACATTGATGGTGTACAGATCGGTATCGTTGAGTACGAAGCAGATTTTTTGCCCATTGTTGGACCAGGTTGGATGATCGGGCCTGTTAAGGGTGGTAACGCCGTTTTTCTTTTTATAGTTTAAATACACAACCGCCGGGTTGGTACCATCGGCATTGGCTACATAAATTGCGGGCACCGGCAGGCTGCTGGTAACATAATGATCCTGATGCCTGAAAGTGAGAGCAGGGTTTGAACCCATGGTAACAAAGGAAGCATCACCTGCCTCAAGGGGCTTATCTTTCAGTATTTCCTTTTGGCAGGAAGCCAGCAGTACAGCTGCCAGTGGCAGGCTAAAGAATAAGTTTTTCATACTCTTTGTTTTTAGGGAGCCTTAAGTGTAAAGCAACAAATTACCAGACCAAACATAATATCCCGCTTCTATGGCTGCAATAGCCAATTAATAACCGCCCTTTCCGGCCCGATAAATGCAGAATACAGGCTATAGCTGCAATGTGGCGCCCAAAAGGCCTAAGACTTACTCCGGCCAAACAAAGGCAAAAACCTGGGTGCACTTATGACCAATAGCCTGCAATTATTGCCCGGTAGCACGCAGTTAGAAAAGCCCTGAACCACCGGGATTCAGGCAGCTGTACTTTCAACCCTTAAAATCATATTACTTATTTTAGTACCAGCCAATGATTAACTTTAGCCTTGCGAGCCACCCGGATGGCGATGTTACCCAATCAACCAGGTATTATACCGACACAAAGTATTTGGCAGGCACAGAACTATAGAAGGCAATTGAAGCCATGTACAACCGGTGCAACATAATAGCAATTCATGTAATCAGACTGCTGCTGATTACCGTATGGCTTGGGGGTGGAAAGGTGCAGGCTCAGCAAGCGGGTAAAACAAAATCTAAATCCCAAAGGGGCATCATAAGTAAGCCACTTCCTGATACGCTGCAGGTTAAAAACCTGCTGGCAATGGCCGAAGAATACCATACGGCGAAACAATACGACCGTGCCCGTTCTCTCAGTAACGCTGCCATTCTTTTGGCGCAGAAAAACTCATATGCATGGGGAGTAGCGGCAGGCAAGCAACAAATGGGAGCCATATGGTATGCGCAGAAGGAATGCAATTTTGCGGAATCATATACGAATGAGGCCATCAAAGAATGGCAATCCATGGATAGCGTACAGCGGGTAGCTCAAAGTTTGAATATGCTTGGCCTCATTTACGAAGTGGCCAAAAAAAACCTTAAAGCCGTAGAAGCGCATGAGGCAGCTATAAAGATGGAGCAACAAGTTGGTATCACAAATTTATCCGCGCAATCCCAAACTGCACTTGGCAATCTTAAATACCAATTAAAACAATATGAAGAATCCAGGGCTCATTTTAAGCAGGCCCTGGCCATTGCAGAAGAAAAAGGTGACAAGGGGGAAATTGCTCTCGTGCTATATAACATGGGCAAATTTTATGGCAGATTCGAAGCGGATCGGGAGGATGCTGTAAAACACCTTTTTAAGAGTGCTGCCTTATATAGCGAGAAAGGCGATAAGGTGCAACAGGCTGCTTCCCTGTTGGCCGCAGGGCAATGGCAAATTGACTTGGGGCGACCCAACGAAGGTTTTGTAAATATGAAGCAGGCATTGAGCATAGTACAATCAACAGGAGCTAAAAATTTGATAGCAGAATATAACCGCCTCCTGGCAGAAAAATACTACCGGATGCCGGAGTATGCAGAAGGACTTAAATATGGCCATGAAGCGGTGAGAATTTACCGCAGTCTTTCTGACACGTGTAATGTAACTTCCAGCTACCTGACCATTGCAACCATTTTAATGTTCCACGAAAAATATGACGAGGCATTACCCTACTATCAGCAGGTAGTGGCGCCGGGTATTGGATGCAGCTTTGAACGTTATATAATAGCTTATTCAAATATTGGGGGAACAACGCTAAGGCTTGGGCATTACGAAGAAGCCGTTAAGATTTACACTTCGGTCATAACGCAGTTGAAACAGCGTGGAATCTTTAATGCCAATATACTTAATCACAAAAGGATGATAGCCAATATCCGAGGCATTCAGGGCAGATTCAGGGAACAAGAAAACATATTGTTTGATATTTTGAAGGAACCCAGGCTGCAAAACAACATACAGTTCATAAGACAGTCCTATAACGAAATATGTGATTTGTATGTCACTAAAAGACAATACGATTCGGCCCTGTTGGCATTGGATAGTTCGCTAATAATATTTCAGAGACATTTTTCAAAAACTTATCCCCCTGATTACTATTTGAAAAAAGGGGCCATCTATTATGCAAAAGGCTTTCATAAAGAAGCATTAGGCTATTTGGATAGTAGTGCATTATTGGCCAGAAAATCTTCTGACAAAATATTTCTTGCGGGTCACCTTATGCGCCTGGGAGAATTATTCGTTGCATTTGGCGATTATGCTAATGCACAGAAATACCTGCTGGAAACCATAGCCATAAGCTCAGAAGGATTTACAAGACGTGAAACCACCGGGCAGGCACAGGAGGCCCTGGGTGAAATTTACAGGATCAGGAAGGATTTTGACGAAGCGCTGAAACATTACATGGCAGCATTAGGTATCAGTAAAGAAATCGGAGATAAATCTAAGCTTTGTAAAACATACGGTATTTTTGCCGATGTATATGCCGAAATGGGAAATGATCAGGAGAGCCTCAACTATCGGAAACTTGAACTTGAGCAAGCTGAACTGCTCGACAACAAACAATACGCCCAACAGGCGAAAATTGGCTTGGCAAGTCTGATAGCCAAACAAGGAAGGTTAGATGAAGCCTACCAAATGGTGACCGAAGCCCTGCGTTATTTTGAAACATCGGGCAACTACCTGGCCATAACCAGCCCGCTTATAGAACAGGGCAGCTTGCTTGCCTATGATGCATCGATCAACAAAGGCCCCAATAGTCAAAGCAAGCTGCAAAAAGCGATTGACTCCTACAAGCGCGTTTTTGACCTATACGATGACGATTATCCCATGGCTCCCAAACTCAGTAAATCCCTAAACCAAAAACTCTCCGAAGCTTATGAATTGCTGGGCGATCATAAAACCGCGCTTCATTACTACAAACGATACGTAGCTATAAGCGACTCGCTTATGAACGACGAAACAATTCGCAAACTTGCACAACAACGCATGAACTACGAGGTGGAGAAAGCTGCCCGTGATGAAAAAATTAAACAGGAACAACTGCTGGCCACACAAAAAGCCCGGCAAGAAGAGATGCTACTGGAGCAGAAGGCGAAGCAGGACCTGGAACTTGCCAGCGAGCGCTTGCGCCGCGAAAAAATGATTGCACTGGAAAAAATCCGGTACGAGCATGCCCTTGCCATGGAACGGATAAGCAGGCAAAAAATGCTGGAACTGAAAAAGCTGGAAAGCGAAGGGGCGCTTGCTGATGCGGTGATACGGAACAATCAGGCCCTGCAACAAGAACGATCGAAGCAGGCGCTTAAGCAGGCCGAAATGACCGCACAGCTTCAGAAAGAAAAGGCTGCAAGGCGCAGCAAAACAGAAGCATCGTTTGCCGGCCTTGTCATATTGGCCATGGTTACCGGCCTTTCGCTTTTTGCCATTAAAAAATATAACGAACAACAGCGGGCAATGGAAAAAGCCATAACGGCCCATGAGATGGCAGAAATGGAATTGCAGAGCCTGCGGGCGCAGCTGAACCCACACTTCATGTTTAACTCCCTTAATGCCATCCAGGACCTGATTCTGCACGAGGAAAATGAAAAATCGCAACTGTACCTCAAGCGATTCAGCAGCCTGCTACGCATACTGCTCGATAATGCGAGCCAGCCATTTGTATCGCTGCGCCAGGAGTTGGAACTACAAAAGCTTTACCTGTCGCTGGAGCAACTGCGCATACCCAACCTGCAATACAACATTGAAATAGATCCTGCACTTAACCTGGATGAACGCATGACGCCCAACATGATCCTGCAACCCTATTTAGAAAATGCTGTTTGGCACGGATTATCGAATAAAAAGGGCGATCGGAAACTCACCCTGCGCATTATGAACCGCAATGGCGGCACGCTTCTTCAAATAGAAGACAACGGCATAGGACGTAAACAAGCGGCAGAAATAAAGAGCCGTTACAAGCTCGGCCACAAATCGAAAGGCATGCAATTGCTTTCCAAGCGATTTGAACTGCTTTCGCAGGAATATGGCGCCCAAATCAAATCTACCATTACCGACCTTGAGCAGGATGGTATTGCATCAGGTACCCTGGTAACGATAGAATTACCTGTTTCGCTTTCTGAAGGAGTTATTGACGCAAGTATTAACCCAAAAAATGCTGACACCTACGCAAGAATAGCCGTTGGATAACCTTGCCAATCCATCACACATATGGAATCTTATTATAAAAAATGACTTGATAATTAATTCTGAAACAATACATGAAGCCTTTCCTGAATAATTAAGCGGAAGGGCAACCCATGAAGCGCTTTTGGCCCATAATAATTGTCAGTTTTTGGTGCACATACCTGGCGCCAATCAATTCCTATGCCCAAGGCTATTCAAAAAAATGGTTCGACAGTTTATTTCAGAACTTTCAAATCCTGCTGGCCCCCCCGCCGGCATCTCCCGCAAAAGGCAACCGCGACGAAGTAAGGAAGCAACTGGGAAACCCCACCCTGGTCAGGCAATACGCGCTGCAGGCCATAGAACTTGCCGATCAAATGAACATGCCACCCCTGAAGGCCATGGCACACAAATACCTGGGCACTTCGTATTATTTCGAAAGAAAATATACCGAAGCCGCCAATCACCTCAACCTTGCCTTGGATCTATTTAGGTCCATGGGCGACACGCTTGAAATAGCTATCATACACACGTCGCTGGGCTTAACTGCCTTCAACGCCCTTCAACCCCAAAAAGCCCTTGATGAATATAAAGCTTCGTTGTATTGGCATGAGCAGTCGGGCGATTCCACGGCCATTGCAAGCGCTCTTATGAATGTTGCGGCCGGCCATGCCGCAATCCGGCAGTATGACGAAGCAAAACGTGTTGGCAGGCAGGGCTACAACCTGGCCTGCCGACTAAAGGATACTGCGCGGATGGCCGATGCCTGCTTTGTAATGCATAATTTATCTATGGGTAATCAGGAATATTCAGCTGCCATTACCTGGCTCAATAAATCACTGGTCTTTTACGAAGCGGCAGGCATGACCAACCGGGTAACAGATGTGTACCTTGCGCTGGGCACCGCCCACAAAAGCCTGGGCAACTATTCGCTGGCCGCTAAAAACTATATGCAGGCACTAAAGCTAAGCGAAGCAACCGGCAACAGGAACACAATGGCTATAGCACAGGGCAACCTGGGAAGTATTTATGCTCTGCTTCAAAACTTTGATGCTGCCCTTGACATGTACAAAGCAAGCATAGGCGGAAGATCGGAAGATTTGGCGCCCATAAATAGCGCCCTCTCTTTTGAGGGCATTGGGGTGCTTTATCAAACACAGGGCAATTATGAAAAAGCCATGGATGCCTTTACGCAATCGCTTAAGCTTTTTAACAAGTTGGCGTAAAGTATAATGCAGCCTTGCTACTGGGCCGTATGGGCCACCTGAGCAGGCAGCAAAAAAATTATGCAAAAGCCGTTGAGTATTACACAAAGGCGCTTGCTATCACCAAGGTAGTTGGTTTTCAGCCTATCGATTTGTTTTCGGGCATGGGATGGGCACTGGCAGAGCAGGCGAAATCCGCCGACAATAAAGCAAGAGAGACTTTAGTTCAACAAGCTATCCGGTATTACGATTCAAGCCTTGTACCGGCAACCGGAAGAGGCTATAATATAGCAGTAATAAAAGATACCTACCTGGGCCTTTCGGAACTATACGAAAGCCTGAACAACTACAGAAAGGCCTATGATTTTTATAAGCTTTATGCCAGCCTGAAAGATTCGCTGCTTAACGAAGACAGCGTGCGTAAACTGGAATTGCTCCGTACAGAGTTTGAAATTGATAAGGCCACGCGGGAAGAGCAGTCGCGGTATGAAACCAAACTTGCTGAAGAGAAAACAGCAAGCAGAAAGTTGCTTGCCCAAAAAGAAGCAGAACACCGGCTGGCACTGGCCGAAGATTCTATTCAAAAACTACGCACCCTTGAATCGCAGCAGCTCATGCACCATTTTGCTTTGCTGGAAAGCCGCGCCGAAAAAGAACGAGCCCTGGAAATGCAGCGACTTGAAGCAGAAAGGCAAATGACGAATGAAACAGCACGCCACTGGGATGCCCTGGAACGCGAAAGAACCCAACAATTGATCAATGAATTAAAGGCCAAAACTTTGTTGCAACAAGAGCAAGCCCTACAACGCAGGAGAACAAGGGCCTTCATCCTGGGTGTGGCCTTATTGGCAGTTCTTTCTGTAGGCGCTTACGGTTTTATACGTTGGCAATACCGGCAAAAGCGCAAACTGCAACAAACAGAGGATGCGCATAAAATGGCTGAACTGGAACTGCAAAGCCTGCGTGCACAGCTAAACCCGCATTTCATGTTCAACTCCATAAATGCTATACAAGACCTGATTATAAATAAACAAAACGACCACTCGCAGCTTTACCTGGCGCGATTCAGCAAACTGCTGCGCATGCTGCTCGATAGCGCAAGTCAACCCTTTGTACCCCTGCAACAGGAACTGCAGGTGCTGGACCTGTACCTGTCGCTGGAAAAATTGCGTATGCCCAACCTGGAATACACATTGAACACTGAAGACACGGTAAGCCCTTCAGAAACGATGATACCCAACATGTCGCTGCAGCCCTTTATAGAAAACGCCTTATGGCAGGGCCTGGCTAGCAAAACAGGGAGCAGAAAACTCTTGGTTCGCGTTTACCAAACACCTGGCTTCCTAAACTTTGACATTGAAGACAATGGCATTGGCAGAAAAAAGGCCGCTGAATTGAAAAACGAAGACCAAAACAACAACTACGAAAAAGGTATGCAACTGCTGAAGAAGCGCTTTGAACTGCTTTCGAAAGAATATGGCGCCAGTATAAACAGCACTATAACAGACCTGGAAGAAAACCATGTACCCACGGGCACCCTGGTTACCATAGCAATGCCCTTAACCCTATGTGAACAAGCAAAAAAAGCATGGCATGATACGAACGATAATAGTGGATGACGAGCCCTCGGCCGTAAGTGTGCTGAGTACCCTGCTACGCAGGCATTGCAAAGACGATGTGGAAATTGTAGCCACCTGCAATACGCCCGAAGAAGGCAGGCAACAGATTGAGCAGTTGGACCCCGACCTGGTGTTTATGGACGTGGAGATGCCCGGCATGACCGGTATTGAGTTGGTAAAGAGCTTTCCTTCACCCCGGTTCAGGCTGGTGTTTGTAACGGCTTACGATGCATACGCACTTCAGGCATTTAAAGTAAGCGCTGTAGATTACCTGCTAAAACCCATTGATTCAGAAGACGTGGTAAAAGTGGTACAAAAGATCAAAGCCGACATCCGCAACGAACTGGGCAGGCTTTCGCAGCAATTGCAACACCTGGATAAAATGCTGAACACCCATTCGGCCCAAACAGACCGTAAGATAGGCATTGGCATGGCCGACAAAATTGTGTTTATCAACTATAGCAGCATCCTGTACTGCGAAGCAAGCGGACCTTATACCAATGTGTACCTCAACGACGGGCAAAAACTGGTAGCCTCCAAAGCCCTGGGCGAATTTGAAGCACAACTGCCTGCCCAAAAATTCTTTCGGATACACCACCATCACCTCATCAACCTCGACCTGGTAAAAGAATTCCAACGCAACGATGGGGGGTATGTAATCATGGAAAACAGCAAGAAACTGGAGGTATCGCAGCGCCGCCGCAAAGAATTTCTTGACGCCTTGCAGGACAGGATTGTGTAATTGCAGCAAGCGCACCTCATATCATGCTTACCATCGCTATCTCCGGGCTCCCACCCTACCCTCGGCCCACCTGGCATGTTTTGCCATGCTGCTGATGGCATCTGCCCTTGTGGCAAAATTGCCTGCCGAAACCAAATAAGACGATCGAGCGCCTGCCTGCCCATACTGTTACCCTTCAAAATAAGCCTGCTGCAACCAATCACTTATTAGCCATTTGCTGCACTTATTGAGTAAAGCGCCCGGTTGTTAAGGGGCTATTGTGCAAGAAGATGCTGGAAACTTATTTTGAACAATCATTAACATACTTGCTTTCCGGAAGCCTTTATTGGAAAATAATAACTACACAACCAACAAGCTGATTTTCATATTCAATTCAATCAATAAAAAATCAAAGACCATGAAAAGGTACCTTTCCCTTGCAACCATGCTATTGGTAGCAGCAGCAGCCCAGGCTGGCATTTTGCGCGTAAACAACAACCCCGGTGTTACCGGTGTATACACATCGGCGCAGGCCGCGCACAACGCCGCAAACCCGGGTGACATTATTCACCTGGAACCATCAAATAATCACTATGGTGATGTAACCTGCACCAAGCCGCTTACCTGGGTGAGCGTCGGTTATTTTCTTCCACAAAATCCCGGCTTACAGTTTGCACCTGTTTCCGGTAGATTAAGAAATGTAAATGCAAACAGTGGTTCGGGAGGGTCAGTATTTACGGTAGCGTGTGAAAATTTTTCGGTTAATACTTCCAATATAACCCTTGAAAGATGTTTCTTGTCCGGTGGTTTTGGCACTAATAACCCAAGCTACGCGAACGTAGTCATCAAACAATCATACATATATTACCAGGCAACCCTGAATGGAAACCAGGTAGTCTTTTCCAACAATGTATGTGCCTATGCGGAAGTGACGGATGGAAATGCAAGCGCTGTTATTACCAATAATGTATTAACGCAAAATAACGGAGCAACGAATGTTTGGAACTCCATATTTCAGAATAATATTATCAGAGGCACCGGATTTACATATTCTTTCTTCAGTCCTGTAGAAGTAAGCTATAATATGACAGCTGGGCCAGGGGGTATACCGGCAGGCAACAACAACCAATTTAGTGTAAACATGAGTAATGTTTTTGTTAATCCAGGCGAAGCCCCCCAAAGATCCGACAAAGATTTCGTACTCAAGGCTGGCAGCCCTGCTATTGGGGCAGGCATAGGCGGCATAGATATGGGCGGTTTTGGCGGCAGCAACCCGCTTGTACTCGGTATGCAACCGGCCATTCCTGCTATTACAGCACTCAGCGTACCGGGCGCCAACAACACCAGCACCATACAAGCCACATTTAGCGCAAAGAGCAACCAGTAAAGTACTGCTGCTTCATGTAAATTTTAACAGGTGGGGTGATTGCCGGCACGAATGCACCCGGCAATCAGCCCCACATATACCCTTATTGCCTTTTCCCAATAAAGATTGTACCATGTCAGTGTATAAATACTCCATAGCCATCTGCAACAGGCGAATATTCTCAATTCGTTGTGTACGCACTGTATTATTCAGCATGGTAATGTTGTTTGCCCTGCATGCAGGCGCGCAGCCCAATCTGCAAAAGGCTGAATATTTCTTTAATACAGACCCCGGCTTTGGAGCCGGCACTGAAATCTCCATCCCATCTCCATCCGGCACGGTTATATCTAACCATCCGTTTGTATTAGATGTGAGCGGTCTGCCCACTGGCATCAATCAGTTGTTTGTTCGCGTACTGGATGCCAACGGCAAATGGAGCATCACCAACCGCAGTTTCCTCTACAAGCATGTGCCCCTTGCCCCCATGACCAATATTGATAAGGCAGAATACTTTTTTGATACCGACCCTGGTTTTGGCTTGGCAAACGATATAGGTATACCATCGGGTACTACCATTTCAAACCAAATATTCGCCATTGATGTAAGTACCCTTTCGGCGGGTATACATCAACTCTTCATTCGCACCCGCGATACAAACGGAAAATGGAGCATTACCAACCGCAGCTTTTTGTACAAGCATGCACCTGCAGCACCCTTGACCAATCTTGAAAAAGCAGAATACTTTTTCGATACCGACCCCGGCTTTGGCCTGGCAAACGATATAGGTATACCATCGGGCACTACCATTTCAAACCAAATATTCAATATTGATGTAAGTACGCTTTCGGCCGGCATACATCAACTCTTTATACGCACCCGCGATACAAACGGAAAATGGAGCATTACCAACCGCAGCTTTTTGTACAAGCATGCACCTGCAGCACCCTTGACCAATCTTGAAAAAGCAGAATACTTTTTCGATACGGACCCGGGCTTTGGCGCGGCTAACATTATAGACATCCCATCGAGCACAAGTATTTCAACCCAAATATTCAACATAGATGTAAATACGCTTTCGGCTGGCATACATCAACTCTTTGTACGCACCCGCGATGCAAACGGAAAATGGAGCATCACGAACCGCAGCTTCCTGTACAAGCATGCGCCGGCAAAACAGGCTTCAGAATCTGCCATTGTTAAAGCCGAATATTTTATTGACACCGATCCCGGCATTGACCAGGCCATACCTGTGCCGGTTACGCCCGCAAACCTGCTCACCGCAATTCCCATAGAAGTTGCTGTAAACGGCCTTGCAAATGGCACGCATTATTTTTACCTGCGTACAAAATCGGCATTGGGAGCATGGAGCATAACCAACGTAACAAGCTTTGACGTAACAGGTGCACCCAACGCCCCTTACCTTACCGCCACCGGGGTAAATGCGCAAAACCTGTGTGCAGGCGAAACCATTGAAGTTGGTTACCAGGCAGCAGGCGCTTTCAACAGTGGCAACCAGTTTAAGGCACAGCTTAGTAATGCTACCGGCGACTTTTCGACACCTATTGAAATAGGCAGCCTCACTTCCATAAGCAGCGGCACCATATTGTGTACAGTGCCGGCAGGTTTGGCCGCTGGTTCGGGTTACCGCATTCGCGTGGTAAGCACCAATCCGGCTATTACAAGCAATATCCTTGCCAACGAGTTGTATAAGGGTTGCCTGGGCCTTGCCCCGCTTGAAATAACCCTTGTAAGCAAGCAAGACGCCAGTTGCTTTGAATTAAATGATGGCGCAATCGACATTACCATCAGCGGCGGCCGTACACCCTTCAGTGTAACCTGGCAAAAAATTGGAGACGATCAATTTAATGCAGCCAGCGAAGACATCAGCAACCTGTTTGAAGGCACTTATCGTGTTACGGTAGTTGATGATGCTTTCAACAGCGCTACTATTGATGTAACCCTTACCGCCCCAAGACCCATATGGTATTATGATACCGATGCAGATGGTTATGGAACGGGGCAATCAGTAACCAGTTGCACACAACCAGCCGGCGCTTATGCGGCCAGTGCGTTGATTGCTACTTCGGGCGATTGCAACGATCAGAATGGCGCTATCCATCCGGGCGCCACCGAAGTGTGCGATGGCGTGGATAACAACTGCAACGGCCAGACCGATGAAGGATTCAACCCTGTACTGTACTATGCCGACAACGACAATGATGGGTACGGTACCGGCAACGCACAATTGTATTGCACCAACCCGGGTACCGGCTGGGCCACCCTGACGGGCGATTGCAACGATGGAGACAACACCATCTACCCTGGCGCACCTGAAATATGCGACAGTAAGGATAACGATTGCGATGGTGAAACCGACGAAGGCCTTGCAACGACCTGGTACCGCGATAGCGATGGTGATAGCTTTGGAGATAACGCTTCAACCACGCAGGCATGCAGCAAACCCGAAGGCTATGTAGCTACCGGTGGCGATTGCGATGATGCCAACAATACCATTTACCCCGGCGCTACTGAAATATGCGATGGTAAAGACAACGACTGCGATGGCAGCGTGGATGATGGGCTCATTTTTACCACCTGGTACACCGATGTGGATGGTGACGGCTATGGCACTGGTATAGGCCAATCGTTCTGCACCAATCCTGGTACAGGCTGGGCGCAACAGGCAGGCGATTGCAACGACAATAATGCAAGCATTAACCCCGCCACCGTATGGTATAAGGATACTGATAACGACGGATTCAGCGATGGCAGTACACTGGTTCAATGCGAGCAGCCCACCGGATACAAACTGCAAAACCTGCTTACCGGCGCGGCCATTGACTGCAACGATGCCGACAATACCATTTACCCAGGCGCCACCGAAATATGCGATAGCAAAGACAACGACTGCGATGGCATTACAGATGAAGGTGTAGTATTCACTACCTGGTACACAGATGTTGATGGTGATGGCTATGGAACAGGAAATGGCCAATCTTTCTGCAACAATCCTGGCACCGGTTGGACACTGCAGGCAGGAGATTGCAACGATAGCGACAATTCCATTTACCCCGGCGCCACAGAAGTATGTGATAACAAAGACAATGACTGTGATGGGCAAACCGACGAAAACGTGGGCGCCACCTGGTACCGCGACAGCGATGGTGACGGCTTTGGCGATAATGCGTTTACAACACAAGCATGTAGCAAGCCAGAAGGTTATGCAGCCAATGGTGGAGACTGCAACGATGCCAACAATACCATTTACCCCGGCGCTACTGAAATTTGCGATGGCAAAGACAATGACTGCAATGGCAGCGTAGATGATGGCCTCCTGTTTACCACCTGGTACACCGATGTGGATGGTGACGGCTATGGCACAGGCAACGGCCAATCTTTCTGCAGCAACCCTGGTACTGGCTGGGCACAGCAGGAAGGCGACTGCAACGACAATAATGCAAGCATTAACCCCGCCGCCGTATGGTATAAGGATATTGATAATGACGGTTTCAGCGATGGCAGTACGCAGGTTCAATGCGAGCAGCCCACCGGCTACAAACTGCAGGGCCTGCTTACCGGCACTGCTCTTGACTGCAACGATGCCGACAACAGCATCTACCCCGGAGCTCCGGAACTGTGCGATGGTAAGGACAACGACTGCGATGGCAGCACAGATGAAGGTATAGTGTTCATAACCTGGTACACCGATGCCGATGGTGATGGCTTTGGAACAGGCAGTAGTCAATCATTCTGCAACAATCCTGGCACAGGTTGGTCACAACAGGCAGGCGATTGCAACGATGCAGACAATACCATCTACCCCGGCGCCACTGAAGTATGCGACAACAAAGACAACGACTGCGATGTCCAAACCGATGAAGGCGCAGGCACCACCTGGTACCGCGACAGTGATGCTGACGGCTTTGGCGATAATGCGTTTACAACACAAGCATGTAGCAAGCCAGAAGGTTATGTAGCCAATGGTGGAGACTGCAACGATAGCGACAACACCATTTACCCCGGCGCTACAGAAGTGTGCGACGGCAAAGACAATGACTGCGATGGCAGCGTAGATGATGGCCTCATATTCACCACTTGGTACACCGATGTGGATGGTGACGGCTATGGCACAGGAATCGGCCAATCTCTCTGCAGCAATCCCGGTACCGGCTGGGCACAGCAGGCCGGCGATTGCAACGATGCTGACCCACAGGTTTATCCCGGCGCACAATACCTGGATTACAGCACCAGCAGTTCATTTGGCAACAAGGTGATTGACGTGGTGGAAGGCACACCTTTTACAACCTTCCGATTTGAAGTGGTGTACACTGATGTACAAAACAAAATGCCGCCTGCCACTTATCCCCGGGTAGTGCTCGATTACGAAGGCAACGGCATATATACCGACGTAAATGACAGGGTGTTGTACATGTTTGCTGCCGATGAAAGCGACCTGAATACGCAAGATGGAAAACTCTATTATGTTACGTTTACCGCGCTACCGTATGGAACCAACTATCAAACCCGGGTAATAGTAAGAGAAGGCAACAACTGCTTCA
>Ga0114939_10000614_pt1 | contig 29769 bp, 27 predicted proteins | sample AshMeaCrysSpring_FD_87196 | JGI IMG/M metagenome (GOLD analysis project Ga0114939, IMG submission 87196) | Groundwater microbial communities from Big Spring, Nevada to study Microbial Dark Matter (Phase II) - Ash Meadows Crystal Spring | ecosystem: Environmental > Aquatic > Deep subsurface >...
CGCGCGCGCGATGCTCGAGGAGCAGAGCTTCGAGAACAAGATGCTCAAGGCGTACATCAAGGACTGGCCGCAGTGAGCGGCTCCCGCCTCGGACATCCGCGCATACCGGCGTGGAGCTGGAGAGGCGCGGCGTGAGCGCCGCGATCGCCGTGCGCGGTCGGTTCATCCACAAGCCCTGAAGGTCGGGAACCCGGACTCCGCGGAAGCCGGAGCTTCGGCCGTCCGGGCGATGCCCTTGCGGCGCGCCGAGCATTGGGACACGGAGCATCCTGCCGGCCGCGGCTAAACTCCCGCCGCCTCCCACCCGCGGCCCACGCACGACATGTCCGACCGCAGCCAGTTCCGCCTGCTCGGCGAGCGGCGCTTCGCACCGTTCTTCCTGACGCAGTTCCTCGGCGCGTTCAACGACAACGTCTTCAAGAACGCGATCGTCATCCTCGTCACCTACGAGGCGGTGCGGCTCTCCGGGATGGCGCCCGCTGTCGTGGTCAACCTGGCCGCGGGGCTCTTCATCCTGCCCTTCTTCCTCTTCTCGGCTACGGCCGGCCAGCTCGCCGACAAGTACGACAAGGCGGCGCTGATCCGCTGGATCAAGGTCCTCGAGATCCTGATCATGGTCGTCGCCGCGTTCGGCTTCGTCCGCCGCGACGCGCACGTGCTGCTCGGCACGCTGTTCCTCATGGGCCTGCACTCGACCTTTTTCGGCCCGGTGAAGTATTCGATCCTGCCGCAGGTACTGAAGGAGGACGAGCTCGTCGGCGGCAACGCGCTGGTGGAGTCGGGGACCTTCCTGGCGATCCTGCTTGGCACCATCCTCGGCGGCCTCCTTGCCGCGCATGCGAGCGGTCCCGGTACCTGGGTGCCGACGGTGACCATCGGCATCGCGGTGCTCGGGTGGCTGGTGAGCCGCGCCATCCGGCGCGTGCCGGCGCCCGACCCGAAGCTCGTCGTGCGCTGGAACCCGATCGGGGAGACCTGGCGGAACCTGCGGTTTGCCGCGGCGAACCGCACCGTCTTCAACTCGATCTTCGGCATCTCCTGGTTCTGGTTCGCCGGCTCGATGTTCCTGTCGCAGGTGCCGACCTACGTCCACGAGACGCTCGGCGGCAACGCCGGCGTGGTCACGCTGTTCCTCGCCGTGTTTTCCGTCGGCATCGCGGTCGGCTCCCTCCTTTGCGAGCGCATGTCGGGGCACAAGGTCGAGATCGGGCTCGTCCCGTTCGGCGCCATCGGCCTGACGGTGTTCGCGTTCGACCTCTGGCTCGCCAGCCCGACGGCGAACATCGGCGGCGAGGCCGGCGTGCGCGAGTTCCTCGGCCGCGACGGAAGCTTTCGCATTCTCTTCGACCTGGCGATGCTCGCGCTGTTCGGCGGCTTCTACATCGTGCCTCTCTACGCCCTGATCCAGACTCGAGCTGAGAAGAGCCACCAGTCGCGGATCATCGCCGCGAACAACATCCTCAACGCGCTCTTCATGGTGATCGCCGCTGGACTGGCGGCCACCTACCTGCACATCGGTCTCAAGGTGCCGCAGCTCTTTCTCGTCACCGCAGTGCTGAATGCGGTGGTGGCGATCTACATCTTCTCGCTCGTTCCCGAATTCCTGATGCGGTTCCTCGCGTGGCTCCTGATCCACACGGTGTACCGTCTCGACAAGGAGGGCCTTGCGAACATCCCCGAGGAGGGGCCGGCGCTCATCGTCTGCAACCACGTGAGTTTCGTCGATCCCATCGTCATCATGGGTGCGTCGCCGCGGCCGATCCGATTCATCATGGATCACAACATCTTCCGCGTACCGGTGCTGAACTTCGTCTTCCGCACCAGCAAGGCGATTCCGATCGCCGGCCGCAAGGAAGATCCGGCGCTGATGGACAAGGCGTTCCACGAGGCGGCGCAGGCGCTGCGCGAAGGGGGGCTCGTCGGCATCTTCCCGGAGGGTCGCATTACCGACACCGGCGACCTTTATCCCTTCCGGCCGGGGATCACGCGCATCCTCGAGGAGACGCCGGTGCCGGTCATCCCGATGGCGCTCCGCGGTCTGTGGGGCTCGTTCTTCTCGCGCAAGGGCGGGCCGGCGATGACGAAGCCGTTCCGCCGTGGCGCATTCAACCGCATTGCGCTCGTGGTCGATCATCCCTGGCCGCCGGAGCGCGCGACCCCGGACGCGCTCGAGGCGCGGGTAGCGGAGCTGCGCGGCGACTGGCGCTGACTACTGGCGCGACGGCGCGCGTGGCGAGGCCACCGGCTCAGCGGCGCCCGCTTCGCCCCCATGCGTAGCGCGCCGGGCGCTGCCAGCGCGACTGCGGCCGGGTCGCCTCCGCGCGCGATCTCCCCGCCGCAGCGCGGTTGCGCTCGGCGCTCCGCTTCACCTGGTCGTGGATCTCGCGCAACGTAAGGCCGCCGGGCCCACGGAGCCGGTCGGGGTCGTTGTCGTCGGTCATCGGGAAAGGAGACAAGAACAGACTGTGCCCGCAATCGTACTGCGACCGGCGGGAGGAGGCGCGCGCGTCCGACCGGCGCTGAGGAGACGCGCGCTTCGCGAACGGCTGTGCGAGGCGGAGACTTACCCTGTGCCGCATGGTCGGGGCGAGATCGCCCGGACGCCCCTGCTAGACTTCGGCATCCTCATGGCGCTGCGGCCCGGATGTCCGGCAACACCTTCGGCAAGCTCTTCACCGTGACCTCGTTCGGCGAGTCCCACGGCGCCGCGTACGGCGGTATCGTCGACGGCTGCCCGCCGGGGCTCGAGCTCGCCGAAGCCGACCTGCAGCGCGAGCTCGACCGCCGCAAGCCGGGCACGTCGCGCCACGTCACGCAGCGGCAGGAGTCCGACCGCGTCGAGATCCTCTCGGGCGTCTACGAGGGCCGCACCAGCGGCACCCCGATCGGCTTCCTGGTGCGCAACGAGGACCAGCGCAGCAAGGACTACGCCAAGATCGCCGACGCGTTCCGCCCGGGGCACGCCGACTACACCTACTGGCAGAAGTACGGCGTGCGCGATCCGCGCGGCGGCGGCCGCGCATCGGCGCGCGAGACACTGGTGCGCGTCGGCGCCGGCGCGATCGCAAAGAAGTGGCTCGCCGAGCGCCACGGCGTGCGCGTGCGCGGCTATCTCTCACAGCTCGGGCCGATCTCGGTGCCTTTCGCGAGCTGGGAGGCAGTCGACGCCAACCCGTTCTTCGCCGCCGACGCCGGCATGGTGCCTTCGCTCGAGGCCTTCATGGACGAGCTGCGCCGCGAGGGCGACTCGGTCGGTGCGCGCATCACTGTCGTCGCCGAGGGCATGCCCGTCGGCTGGGGCGAGCCCGTCTACGACCGGCTCGACGCGGACATCGCGCACGCGATGATGGGCATCAACGCCGTAAAGGGCGTGGAGATCGGCGCCGGCTTCGCCTGCGTGGCGCAGCGCGGCAGCGCGCACGGCGACGAGATGACGCCGCAGGGCTTCCTCTCGAACCATGCCGGCGGCGTGCTCGGAGGCATCTCCACCGGTCAAGACGTCGTCGTGCATATCGCCCTCAAGCCCACGTCCTCGATCCGCATCCCGCGCCGGTCCGTCGACAAGGCCGGGCAGCCGGTCGAGGTCGCCACCACCGGCCGCCACGATCCGTGCGTCGGCATCCGCGCGACGCCGATCGCCGAGGCCATGCTCGCGTTGGTGCTCATCGACCACGCCCTGCGGCACCGGGCGCAGTGCAGCGACGTCACGAGCACGACGCCGCGTATCCCCGGGCGAGCGCCATAGGGGACGTGCGCGGCCTGCCGCCCGAGAGCGCGGGCGCACGACGGAATCGCGAACGATCGCGCGAGCAGCTGGGCCCTTCCCGAGCGCCCGCGGCTCGAGCGGCATGCTCTCCGGCGCGCACTGCGTCACTGCGCGCCAGGCGCGAACGCTTCACGCTAGCCGCATGATCGCCCTCGCGCAGGAACGGCTGCAGGAAATCCTCGACGAGCCCTGGGCCCCCGTTTCGGGTGCCGCGCTAGCGGGCGTACTCGTCTTCGCCGCGCTCGTGCTCTGGCTTGCGAACACCGGCGACCGGTGGGTGTGGATTCTCGACAGCGCCAATCTCGCCTTCCACGAGGCGGGCCATCCGCTCGCCGGACTCTTCTCGGCGCGACTCATGGTGTATGGCGGGACGATCGGGCAGCTCGTGTTCCCGTGCCTCGCCGCAGCCGCCTTCTGGACACGCCGCCATCCGGCGAGCTTCGCCTCCGCGCTGGTATGGCTCGCCGACAACCTCTTCAACATCGCCACCTATCTCGGCGACGCGCGCGCCTTGCAGCTTCCACTGGTCGGCGGCCTGGACCCGCAGGACGCGCACGACTGGCACGAAATCCTCTCGCGATGGGGGCTGCTCCGCTGGGACACGACGCTCGCCCTCGCGCTCCGGCTCGCGACCGGCCTGCTCGTGCTCGCGACATGCGCCTGGCTCGCCTGGCGCCGGGCGAGCCGCGAGGACACCCGATGAGCGCAGCGTCCGCGTGTCACGCGCGGGCACCGGGGCACGCCAGAGCTCGTGAAGGAATCGTCGCAGTGGACTGGCTCACAAGCATTCAGTCGGTGTCGGACTCGGTGAGGAGCGGCACGCCGAGGCCCGCCCAGCGGCGCAGCAGCGTGTAGCCCACGGCGAGCAGCACCGGCCCGATGAACAGACCTACGAAGCCGAACGCGAGCAGCCCGCCGAACACCCCGAGCAGGACCAGCAGCAGCGGCATAGACGAGCCGCGGCTGATGAGCAGCGGCCGCACCACGTTGTCGATGCCGCTGATCACCACCAGGCCCCAGATTGCCATGAAGATCGTCCACCCGATGCGGCCTTCGCTGAAGAGCCAGATCGTCGCGCCGATCCAGACGATCGGCGGACCGCCGGGGATCAGCGAGACGAGCGCAACCAGGCCACCGAGCGCGACCGGCGCGGGTACGGATGCGATGGCGAAGCCGATCGCCGCCACGAGCCCTTGCGCGAACGCCGTGCCGAGGATGCCGAAGATGACGCCGCGCACCGTGCCCTCGATGATGTCGAGCACCTCGCCGGAGAGGGCGCCGGCGACGCGGTCGAGCGTGCGGCGCAGGGCGTCGACGAGTCGGTCGCCGTCGCGGTAGAAGAAGAACGCGATGAACACCGCGACGATCATCTGCAGCAGCCCCTGCCCGACCGCCTTGCCCGCGCCCACGAGAAGCACCCGCGTCGGCTCCAGGGCCCGCTGCAGCAGCTTGACGAGCTCGTCGCGACTCGCCACGACCTGATGCCAGTAGTCGTCGAGCCACGGTCCGAACCATGGGATCGTCTTCAGCCACTGTGGCGGTTCCGGTGGACCGCGCTCGAACCACGTGCTCACAAGCTCGGCGAGCTTCGGGAAGTTCTCGATCAGGCTCACCGCCAGCATGGCGATCGGCACCACGAAGAGCAGAATCAGGAGCAGAGTCATGATCCCCGCGGCGCCGTTGCGGTTGCCGCGAAGCGCGGCCCGCAGATAGCCGTACAGCGGCCAGGTCGACAGGCAGATCACCATCGCCAGCAGGGCGGCAGTGAAAAACGGGAGCAGGACCGCGACGCACCCCATGGCGAGCAACGCGATCGCCGCCACGCGGATGAGCTGGTCTGTCTTCATTGTGGCGTGGCCGAGTCTAGCAGGGTGTCCGCGCGTACCTTCCGTGTCGGGACCGCGCCGCGAGGCGACGCCTTGCTCGCGTTCGGGCACGGGTCTCGGACCTGCGGAGCGCGCAGCCTGATGCCCGCGCTGCCCCACTGGCGGCTGAGCACCGTGTATCTCGCGTACTTCGCGTCCGTGGGCGTGCTGCAGCCCTATCTCGGCCTCTATCTCCAGTCGTTGGGCCAGGGTGCTGCCGAGCTCGGCGCGCTGGTCGCGGTGATGCAGCTCGCGCGCATCGTCTCGACCAACGGCTGGGCCTGGCTGGCGGATCGCGCGCGCCAACGGGAGCGGGTGCTGCGGGCCGCCGCGGTGGCGAGCCTCGTTGCATGGCTGCCGATGTTCGTCGCGCGCGACTTCCTCGCGCTCGGCTTAGTGCTCGCTGCAGCGTCCTTCGCGATGGGCGGCGTCGTGCCGCTCACCGAAGCCATCGTGCTGGCGCGCCTTCGCGACCAGGTGAGCCGTTACGGACGGCTGCGCATATGGGGCTCGCTCGGGTTCATCGTCGCGGTGCTGTGCGCCGGCTCCGCCTTCGATCGCGTGCCGATCAGCGTCCTGCCCTTGCTCACCTGCATCGCGCTCGTCGCGGTGGTCGCTGCCGCCTACGTCGTGCCCCCCGCGCCGCAGCTCCGCGCTTCACGGCACGAGCGAGTGCTGCCGATGCTGCGTCGGCCGGAAATCGCCGCGTTCCTGGTGTCCGCCTTCCTCCTCCAGGTCGCGCACGGGCCGCTGTACACCTTGCTCTCGATCTATCTCGCGGACTTCGGCTATTCGCCGAGCTTCATCGGCGCGATGTGGTCGCTCGGAGTCGCCGCGGAGATCGTGGCGTTCCTGCTCATGCCGCGGCTGCTGACGCGCTTCGGCACCGGCCCGGTGTTGCTCGCGAGCTTTGCCCTGGCCGCGATCCGGTTCGCGCTCATCGGCTGGGGCGTTGCAAGCGCGCCTCTGGTGGTCGTCGCGCAGCTCCTCCACGGCGCCACCTTCGGCGCGCACCACGCGGCGGCAGTGGCCGTCACCGCACGCTGGTTCGCCGGCGCGCGTCAGGCGCGCGGGCAGGCCGCCTACCTGTCGGTCTCGTTCGGGGCCGGCGGCATGGTCGGCGGCCTGGCGAGCGGATTGCTCTGGGACTCCGTCGGGGCAGCGTGGACCTTCGGGTTCGGCAGCGCGGCGGCCTTGCTCGGCCTGGCCGTGCTGGCCGCCAACCGCGCTGCCCGAGGTTCGGCGCAGCCGTCCCCGATCGGGACTGGCGCGGGAGGGTAGGGCGCGGTTCGGGGCGTGATCCGACATTTCGGCGCCGTCGTCGATTGCGCTATCTTCGCACCCTGCCTGTCTCTTCCATCGCCGTCGTATGCGGACCTCCTGCCTGACCCTCCTTCTTGCGGCCGCGCTCGGCGCGCTGCTGCTCCCCGGCTGCTCCTCGACGACGAGCGCCGGCGCCGTCGGCGCCGACCGTCGCCAGCTGCTGCTCGTCTCGTCCGAACAACTCAACCAGACCGCAGCACGGCAGTACAGCCAGCTCACCGCGAAGGCGGCGCAGCAGGGTGTGCTGGATCAGGATCCGGCGCAGACGGCGCGCGTGAAACGCATCGCCGCACGACTCATCCCGCAGACCACGGTGTTCCGGCCCGACGCCAGGAACTGGAACTGGCAGGTGCATACGCTCTCCTCGAAGGAGGTCAACGCCTGGTGCATGCCGGGCGGCAAGATCGCCGTCTACACGGGGCTCATCCAGAAGATCAACCCCACCGACGACGAGCTCGCGGCGGTGATGGGCCACGAGATCGCCCACGCGCTCCGTGAGCACTCGCGCGAGCGCGTGTCGCAGCAGGTCGCTAGCTCCGCCGTGGTGGGGATCGGCGCGGCGGCGCTCGGCCTCGGCCGCGCCGGTGCCGACCTCGGCAGTGCGCTCGCCACGGTCACGTACGGACTGCCCAATTCTCGCGAGCACGAGCGCGAGGCCGACCGCATCGGCGTCGAGCTCGCCGCGCGCGCCGGCTACGATCCCCGCGCCGCGATCAGCCTCTGGCAGAAGATGGCGGCTGCGGGCGGCAGCGGCACTCCCGAGCTGCTCTCCACCCACCCGGCGCCCGCGAGTCGCATCGAAGATCTGAAGGTGTACGCGACGAAGGTGATGCCGCTTTACGAGCAGGCGAATAAAGGCGCGGCTCCGGGCAATTGAGCCGCTGCGGGGACGAGCGCGGGAGGCATCGACGCGCCGAAGCGTTGCGTATAATCGCGGGCTTTACTTTCCGCTGCCATGACCCTGCACGGCCCGCAGACCCTCTACGACAAGCTCTGGTCGAGCCATGTCGTGCGCGCCGAGGAAGACGGGACGGCGCTGCTCTATATCGACCGCCATCTCGTGCACGAGGTGACGAGCCCCCAGGCCTACGAGGGCCTGCGCCTCGCCGGGCGCAAGGTGTGGCGTCCCGAATCGGTGGTCGCGACCGCCGACCACAACACGCCCACGCGCGACTGGGACCAGGGCATCGCCGACCCGATCTCGCGCACCCAGGTCGAGACGCTCGACGCCAACATCCGCGCGCACGGCGCAAAGGTCTACTTTCCTTTCCGCCATGGTCGGCAGGGCATCGTGCACGTCATCGGTCCGGAGAACGGCGCGACGCTGCCCGGGATGACGGTGGTTTGCGGCGACTCGCACACGAGCACGCACGGCGCGTTCGCCTGCCTAGCCTTCGGCATCGGCACCTCGGAAGTCGAGCACGTGCTCGCGACGCAGTGCCTGCTGCAGAAGAAGTCGCGCAACATGCTCGTGCAGGTCGACGGCCGGCTCGCGCGCGGGTGCACGGCGAAGGACCTGATCCTGCACATCATCGGCCGCATCGGCACTGCCGGCGGCACGGGCTACGCAATCGAGTTCGCGGGGCCGGCGATTCGCGCGCTGTCGATGGAAGGACGCATGACCATCTGCAACATGACGATCGAGGCCGGCGCACGCGCCGGCATGGTCGCCGTGGACGACGTGACGATCGAGTACCTTAAGGACCGGCTCTATGCCCCGAAGGGCGAGCAGTGGGACGCCGCGGTGGCTTACTGGCGCACGCTCGTGTCCGACGCGCAGGCGAAGTTCGACCGCGTGGTGCAGATCGACGCGCGCGAGATCAAGCCGCAGGTGAGCTGGGGCACCTCGCCGGAGATGGTCGTGCCCGTGGACGCCCGGGTACCCGATCCCGAGCAGGAGCGCGACCCTGTGAAGCGCGAGGCCATGGAGCGGGCGCTCGAGTACATGGGCCTTGCGCCGAACACGCCAATGACGGCGATCGCCGTGGACAAGGTGTTCGTCGGCTCGTGCACGAACTCGCGCATCGAGGACCTGCGCGCGGCAGCGGCCGTCGTGAAGGGACGCCGCGTGGCCAGGAACATCCGCCTCGCGATGGTGGTCCCCGGATCGGGTCTGGTGAAGGCGCAGGCCGAGCGGGAAGGCCTCGACGGCATATTCCGCGACGCGGGCTTCGAGTGGCGCGAGCCCGGCTGCTCGATGTGCCTCGCGATGAACGCCGACCGGCTGGAGCCGGGCGAGCGCTGCGCCTCGACGTCGAACCGCAACTTCGAGGGTCGGCAGGGCGCCGGCGGCCGGACGCATCTCGTAAGTCCGGAGATGGCGGCGGCAGCGGCGGTCGCCGGCCACTTCGTGGACGTCCGTGGCTGGGCGTGACGCGAACCGTGGGACAGCGTCGATGAGGACCTTGCTCGCCGCGGCGCTGCTCGCGCTCGCGCTCGCCGGCTGCAACACGTTCGCCGGTCTCGGCCGCGACATCTCGGCCGTTGGCGACGCGATCAGCGGGATGGGGCAGGGCAACAAGAAGTGACGCGCCGCATCTTCGCCCGACGATGCACCAGAGGTACGCCGCAACCCCAATCCGGCCCGCGTTCACCGACGGGCCGACCCGACCCCGAGAAAGGGAAAGCACGATGAAACGACTCCTCCCCGTGATGCTCGTCCTTCTTTCGCTGCTCGGCTGCAGCACGTGGGAAGGTGTCGGCAAGGACATCTCCGCCGTCGGCGACGCGGTGCAGAACACCGGCAAGAAGTAGCGCGGCAGCCGTTCGCCGGGCGCGCAGGCCGCTGGCCGGTCCGCGCGCGGGCGGTGTGTCCGGTCGCGACAAGCAGAGGTCTCCATGGAGGCATTCACGGTTCACGAAGGGCTGGTGGCGCCGCTCGACCGCGCCAACGTCGACACCGACGCCATCATCCCGAAGCAGTTCCTGAAGTCGATCAAGCGCTCGGGGTTCGGCCCGGCGCTGTTCGACGCGTGGCGCTATCTCGACGCCGGCGAGCCGGGGATGGATCACTCGAAGCGACCGCTCAACCCGGACTTCGTGCTCAACCAGCCGCGCTACAAGGGTGCCTCGATCCTGCTCGCGCGCAAGAACTTCGGCTGTGGCTCGAGCCGCGAGCACGCACCCTGGGCGCTCGAGGACTACGGCTTCCGTGCCATCGTCGCGCCGTCTTTCGCCGACATCTTCTTCTCCAACTGCTACAAGAACGGGCTGCTGCCGATCGTCCTCCCGGAGGCCGACGTCGATCGCCTGTTCCGCGACGTCGCGGCGTTCCCCGGCTTCCGGCTCGTGATCGACCTGCCTGCGCAGCAGGTCCGCCACGTCGACGGCAGCAAGGCGATGTCCTTCGACATCGACCCGTTCCGCAAGTACTGCCTGGTGAACGGCCTCGACGAAATCGGCCTTACGCTTCGGCACGCCGACGCGATCCGCGCGTTCGAGGCGCGCCGGCGCGCCGAGCAGCCCTGGCTGTTCTAGCGCCCCGGCGCTTCGCGCGCGTCGCCCTGCTCTACGCCACTCCCTCGCCCGCGGCGGCCGCCCGGCCGGCGCGGGCGCGAAAGGTTCGCCAGCATGAAGATCGCAGTGCTCCCAGGCGACGGCATCGGCGCCGAGATCGTCGCCCAAGCGGTGAAGGTACTGAAGCGGCTCTCTCGCGACGGCCTCGCGTTCGAGCTCGCCGAAGCGCCCGTCGGCGGGGCCGGCTACGACGCCTTCGGCGACCCGCTTCCGGAGAAGACCCTCGCACTCGCCAAGGAGGCAGATGCGATCCTCTTCGGAGCGGTCGGCGGGCCGCAGTACGACCGCCTGCCGCGCGCGAAGCGCCCTGAGCAGGCGATCCTCGGCCTGCGCAAGTCGCTCGGCCTCTTCGCCAATCTGCGTCCGGCGACCATCTACCCGGAGCTCGCCGACGCCTCGACGCTGAAGCCCGAGGTGGTGAGCGGCCTCGACCTGCTCATCCTGCGCGAGCTCACCGGTGACATCTATTTCGGCGAGCCGCGCGGCGTGCGCACGCTCGATTCGGGCGAGCGCGAGGGCTTCGACACCATGCGCTACACGCAGAGCGAGATCGGCCGCATCGCGCACGCCGGCTTTCGCGCCGCGCGCAAGCGGCAGAAGCGCCTGTGCTCGGTGGACAAGGCGAACGTGCTCGAGACCTCGCAGCTCTGGCGCGAGGTGGTCACGGAGGTCGGCAAGCAGTACCCGGACGTCGCGCTCTCGCACATGTACGTCGACAACGCCGCGATGCAGCTCCTGCGCAACCCGAAGCAGTTCGACGTGATCGTCACCGGCAACATGTTCGGCGACATCCTCTCCGACGAGGCGTCGATGCTCACCGGCTCGATCGGCATGCTGCCCTCGGCCTCGCTCGACGAGCGCGGCAAGGGGCTTTACGAGCCGATCCACGGCTCGGCGCCGGACATCGCGGGGAAGGGCGTCGCGAACCCGCTCGCGACCATCCTTTCCGTCGCGATGATGCTGCGCTACAGTCTCGAACGGGATGCCGCGGCAGACCGCGTCGAGGCGGCGGTGCGCAAGGTGCTCGCGCAGGGGCTGCGGACGGCCGACATCGTCGCGCCGGGCGGACGCGCGATCGGTACCGAGGCGATGGGCGACGCGGTGGTCGCGGCGCTCGACTGACACGGGCCAAGCGGCGAGGCGCGAAGCGTCCGCGGCGCCGAAGAATCGAGGAAGGAAACGCAACGATGCGCACGGGATTCGTCGGCTGGCGCGGCATGGTGGGCTCGGTGCTGATGCAGCGCATGCTCGCAGAGCGCGACTTCGACCACGTCGAGCCGCACTTCTTCACCACGTCGAACGTCGGCGGCGCCGGGCCCGCGATCGGCCGCGACGTCGCCCCGCTTGCGCATGCGAAGTCGATCGACGCCCTGAAGGCGATGGACGTGATCGTCACCTGCCAGGGGGGCGACTACACGAACGACATCCATCCGAAGCTGCGTGCCGCGGGCTGGAAGGGCTACTGGATCGACGCAGCCTCCGCGCTGCGCATGAACCAGGACGCGGTCATCGTCCTCGACCCGGTGAACATGCACGTCATTCGCGACGCGCTCGGGAAGGGCGCGCGCGACTACATCGGCGGCAACTGCACCGTGAGCCTCATGCTCATGGCATTGGACGGCCTGTTCAAGGCCGACCTCGTCGAGTGGATGACGGCGATGACCTACCAGGCCGCTTCGGGCGCCGGCGCGCAGAACATGCGGGAGCTGCTCGCGCAGATGGGCCACGCCCACGGTGTCGCGAAGTCGCTGCTCGAGGATCCGGCTTCGGCAATCCTCGAGATCGACCGCAACGTGGCCGCGGCGCTGCGCTCCGACGCGATGCCGAAGGAGCACTTCGGCGTGCCGCTTGCCGGGTCGCTCATCCCGTGGATCGACAAGGATCTCGGCAGCGGCCAGTCGAAGGAGGAGTGGAAGGGCCAGGCGGAGGGCAACAAGATCCTCGGCCGCGAAGCGAATCCGATCCCGATCGACGGTCTGTGCGTGCGCATCGGCGCGATGCGCTGCCACAGTCAGGCGCTTACGATCAAGCTGAAGCGCGACGTGCCGATCGGCGACGTGCAGGCCCTGCTCGCCGACGCGAACCCGTGGGCGAAGGTCGTGCCGAACGAGCGCGAGGCGACCGTGCGCGAGCTCACGCCGGCGGCGGTGACGGGCACGCTCGACGTGCCGGTAGGTCGGCTGCGCAAGATGTCGATGGGGCCGCAGTACCTCGCGGCGTTCACCGTGGGCGACCAGCTGCTATGGGGCGCGGCCGAGCCGCTGCGGCGGATGCTGCGCATCGTCCTCGAAGAGGCGCCCTCGGCGCGTGCCAAGGGTCGGGTCACCGCTGCGGCCTGACGGCGACGCGCAAACCGCGGACGTGAGAAACGCGCGGGGCGATCCGCAACTCCGCAAGCTTTCGTCCGCAGCTTCGAGGCCGGTCCGCGTCGTGCGGTTTCGCACGCTATTGACGGCACTGTAACCGGCCGTCATGCCTTCGACGTCGGGTCGTGAACTAGTCCCCGCCCCCCCTCGGCACTAGTTCATATTCCGACAGTAACTTAGAGGGGCACTCAGCTTGCGGCGCTAAAGGCCTGATGTTAGCTTCGTCTCTCGCACAAAACGCGCTCAGGGGTCGCTCGGTGGCAAAGCCGATCACTACGAAAATTTCGCGCTACGTGGCGCTCGCGTTGTTCGCGCCGACACTCGCGTTCGGCGCCGGGCTCGGCAAGCTGACGGTGTTGTCGGGACTCGGACAGCCCCTCAACGCCGAGATCGAGGTCGTATCGCTGCAGCCGGGCGAGCGCGAGTCGCTCAAGGCGCGGCTCGCAGCGCTCGAGGCGTTCCGTCAGGCGAACATCGAATTCTCTCCGGCGCTCGCTGGCGTGCAGACCGTCGTCGAGCGTCGTCCCAACGGCCGCACGTTCATCCGGCTCACCTCCGGTCAACCGGTCAACGAGCCCTTCCTCGACCTTCTCGTCGAGCTCTCCTGGGCGAGCGGCAAGCTCGTGCGCGAGTACACCTTCCTTCTCGACCCGGTCGAGTACAAGGGCCCGCAGGCAATCACCGCGCCGGCGGTGGTTGCCGCGGCGCCGATGGCGCAAGTCGCTCCTCTGCCGGAGACGGCGTCCGCACCGGAGACCGCTTCCGCCTCGCAGGTGAACCTGCCGACCAACCGCGAAGGCGCGCCGACTACGCCGTCCATGCCAGCGCAGCCCGCGCTTGCCGACGCGCCTGCACCCACGCCTGCGCCGCTGGTCACCCAGAACGTGGCCGCACCGATGCCCGCGCCGCTGACGCCGGACACGCCAGCCGCCAAGCCCATCACGCAGGCTCAGCCGATCGCGCCTGCGCTTGCCGCGTCGGTACCGGCGCGCGCGCCACGCGCCGCGACGTCCGCGGCGAGCGGAACATACGAGGTGAAGCGTGGCGACACGCTCGGCAAGATCGCGGCGGCGAACCTTCCCGCAGGCGTGACGCTCGAGCAGATGCTCACGGCGTTGTATCGCGCGAACGAGAGCGCGTTCATCAACCGCAACATGAACCTGCTCCGTGCCGGGCGTACGCTGACGATCCCCGACGCCGAATCGGTGCAGGGCCTCGCTTCGGCCGCCGAGGCGCGCCAGGTCGTGACCGCCCATACGCGAGAGTGGAACGAGTACAAGGCCCGGCTCGCCGGCGCCGTGGTTGCCGCGCCCGCTCAGGCGCAAGCCGAAGCGGGACCGCAGGCCGCCGGACGCATCACGCCGAAGGTCGAGGACCGGCCGGCGGCCGGCGGCGGGGACGAGCTGCGGCTCTCGCGCGCCGACGACAAGAGTTCCGCCGCTGCCGCTGCGCGCGCGTCGCGCCAGGACGACCTGGCCGCGCGCGACAAGGCGATCCGCGAGGCCAGCGAGCGCGTCGCCGATCTCGAGAAGAACGTGCGCGACCTGCAGAAGCTGATCGAGATGAAGAACGACCAGCTGGCGACGCTGCAGCAGCAGGCGCAGGGCACGAAGCCCGGTGAATCGACGCCGGTCACCAAGCCCGCCGACGCCGCGGTCGCCAAGGCCGCAGAGCCGGCCAAAGCCGAGGCGAAGCCGGTCGAGTCGCCGAAGCCGGTCGAAGCCCCGAAGGCCGAAACGCCCAAGGCTCCCGAACCCGTCGCGGCGCCCGTCCCGACGCCCGTCGAAGCGGCGAAGCCGGCCGAGCCGGAGAAGGCCGCGGAGCCTGCACCGGCTGCTGCTCCTGCGGCGCCCGCGCCGGCGGCGGAGAGCAAGCCGGCGGAGAGCCCCGCCGCTGCCGCGCCCGCCGCAGCGCCCGCCAAACCCGTGGAAGCGGAGAAGCCGGCGCCGGCGATGCCCGCGAAGAAGCCCGCGGCGCCTGTCGAGGAGTCCTCCTTCCTCGATGTGCTCGCCGAGAACCCGGCCATTCCCGCCGGCGCGCTCGCGCTGCTCGCCGCGCTCGGCGGTGTGTTCTGGTGGCGTCGCAAGAAGGGCGCCACGGTCGAGTCGAGCCTGCTCTCGCCCGTCACGACCGATTCGAGCTCGGTCTTCGGGTCGAGCGGCGGCCGCAGCATCGACACCGGCAGCGCGCTGCAGACGGACTTCAGCCAGAGCGGCATCGGCGCGATCGACACCGACGAGGTCGACCCGGTCGCCGAGGCCGACGTCTACATGGCGTACGGCCGCGATGCGCAGGCCGAGGAGATTCTCAAGGAGGCGCTGCAGAAGGATCCGACGCGCCAGGCGGTACGACTCAAGCTGCTCGAGATCTACGCGGCGCGCAAGGACCTTAAGGCGTTCGAGACTACCTCCGCCGAGCTGTTCGCGGCAACCGGCGGCCAGGGCGCCGACTGGGAGAAGGCGGCAGCGCTGGGGCGGCAGCTCGATCCGGCCAACACCATGTTCAGCGGCCAGAGCCTGGACGTGAGCGCCGCGGCAGCGATCGGCACTGCAGCCGCGGCTGCAGCCACTGCGTCGGGCCCGGACACCCGCCCCGCGGCCGATGCAGTCGCGAGGGTGACGCAGCCGGCGCCGAGCATCGACTTCGATCTCGATGCCGCGGCACCGGCGGTCAAGCCCGATCTGGAGCTCGAGACGACCGCGCAGGCCGCCGGAAATCCGCTCGACCTCGGGCTTGATCTCGACCTCGGGGCGAAAGCCGAGGTAGAGGCCGCCACCGACTTCACCGCCAAGGGCACCCTGATCATGGATCCGGCGACGAAGCACGCGCTCGCGGAGGCGGAGCGCACCGCCGCGCCCTCGGACCTCGGCCTGTCGATCGACTTCGAACTGCCGAATGCGGCGCATGCGCCGGCGGTGTCTTCCGCGAGCGCGCCGGCCTTCGATCTCGATCTCGGCGAGCCGACGCGTCCCGCGTCCGATGAGAAGTCGGTCGACCTCTCGGCCATCAGTTTCGACCTCGGCGCACCTGCACCCGGGGCCGCGCCGGCGTCCACCGATGCGCGTTGGCAGGAGGTCGCGACCAAGCTCGACCTGGCCAAGGCCTACGAGGAGATGGGCGACAAGGATGGCGCCCGCGAGCTGCTCGCAGAAGTGCTCAAGGAGGGCGACGCCGCGCAGCAGCAGCAGGCCAAGGCGATGCTCGACGCGCTCAAGTAACTCGCGCGGCCGCGCGCGGGCGTGTGACGGGGAGCTGCGGCTCCCCGTTGTCGTTCAGGCCGCCTGCCTTCTTCGAGGTGCAGGCGTCCCGCATCGCCCACGATCGGGTATCTTCGTTCCGTGCGCATCGCGATCGGCGTGACCTACGACGGCAGTTCGTTCGACGGCTGGCAGTCGCAGTCGTCGGGCAACACGGTGCAGGATCATCTCGAAGCGGCGCTCGCGGCAATCGCGGGTACTTTCGTGCGCGTGGCTGCGGCGGGCCGCACCGACGCGGGCGTGCACGCGACCGGGCAGGTGGCGCATTTCGATGCCGAGGTCGAGCGCCCCTTGTCTGCCTGGGTGCGCGGCACGAACGCGCACCTCCCGGAAGCGATCGCAGTGCAGTGGGCGCATCCCGTAGCCCAGCCTTTCACGCGCGGTTCTCCGCCTCGGCGCGCACCTACCGCTACGTGCTCTACAACGACGCGGTGCGCCCGTCGCTGCTCGCAAGACACGTCGGCTGGTTTCACCTGCCGCTCGACGAGCGCGTCATGCGGGAGGCCGCGCAGGCGCTGCTCGGCACGCACGATTTCAGCGCCTTTCGCGCTGCCGAGTGCCAGGCGCGGACGCCGGTGCGCACCGTGCACGAGATCGGCGTCAGCCGGCGTGGACGTTACGTCCTGTTCGACATTGCCGCCGACGCCTTTCTGCACCACATGGTGCGCAACGTCGTCGGTGCGCTGGTGCACGTGGGCAAGGGCAAGGCGGCACCGCAGTGGATCGCTGAATTGCTCGCGACCCGCGATCGCGCTCGCGCGGCTCCGACCTTCTCGCCGCGCGGCCTCTATCTCTCGGCGGTCGAGTACCCGCCCTCGTGGCAGCTGCCCGCATTCCCGGACACCGACGTGCTCGCGCACCTGGAAGGGCTCGCAGCGTGAGGACGCGCGTCAAGATTTGCGGCATCACCTCTCCCGAGGACGCGCGCATGTCCGCCCAGGCCGGGGCAGACGCGATCGGCCTCGTGTTCTATCCGCCGAGCCCGCGCGCCGTGGACGTCGAGCGCGCCGCCGAGATCGTCGCCGCGCTGCCGCCGTTCGTGACGCCGGTGGCGCTCTTCGTCGATCCGCAGCCGCGCGCGGTCGAGCACGTGCTTGCCGCGTGCTCCGTCGGCCTGCTGCAGTTCCACGGCGACGAGCCGCCCTCGCTCTGCCGGGCGTTCGGACTGCCCTACCTCAAGGCGATCCGGGTGAGGCCGGAAGTCGATTTGCTACAATCGCTCGCGCCTTACGACGATGCGGCCGGCTGGCTGCTCGACGCGTTCCACGATGGCCTCTACGGCGGCACCGGCCGCGCGTTCGACTGGGACCTCGTGCCGCGTGCCTCCGCCCGGCCGCTCGTGCTCTCGGGCGGGCTCGCGCCGGACAACGTCGAGGAGGCGGTGCGGAGAGTCAGGCCCTGGGCGGTCGACGTGTCGAGCGGCGTCGAGGCGGCGAAGGGCGTCAAGGATGCGGCCCGGGTGGCCCGCTTCATCGCAGGAGTGCGCAATGCAGATCGTTGACCTCCCCGACGCCCGGGGCCACTTCGGGCCGTACGGTGGCGTGTTCGTCGCCGAGACCCTGGTGCACGCGCTCGAGGAGCTGAAGGCCGCCTACGCCCGCTACCGCGACGATCCCGAGTTCCTCGCCGAGTTCCGCTACGAGCTCGAGCACTTCGTCGGCCGGCCGAGCCCGATCTTCCATGCGAAGCGGTGGTCGGACCTGCTCGGCGGCGCGCAGATCTACTTCAAGCGCGAGGACCTGAACCACACCGGCGCGCACAAGGTGAACAACACCATCGGCCAGGCGATGCTCGCGCGCCGCATGGGCAAGCCGCGCGTCATTGCCGAGACCGGCGCCGGCCAGCACGGGGTCGCGACCGCGACCGTCGCCGCGCGCTACGGCATGGAGTGCGTCGTCTACATGGGCTCGGAGGACGTGAAGCGGCAGGCCGCGAACGTCTACCGCATGAAGCTCCTCGGCGCGCGCGTCGTGCCGGTGGAGTCGGGGTCGAAGACGCTCAAGGACGCGCTCAACGAGGCGATGCGCGACTGGGTCACGAACGTCGGCGACACGTTCTACATCATCGGCACCGTCGCCGGCCCGCATCCCTACCCGATGATGGTGCGCGATTTCCAGTGCGTCATCGGCGAGGAGTGCATCGAGCAGATGCCGAAGATGTGCGGCCGGCAGCCCGACATGGTGATCGCCTGTGTGGGCGGCGGCTCCAATGCCATGGGCATCTTCCACCCGTACATGCCGCACGAGGGCGTGCAGCTGGTCGGCGTCGAAGCGGGCGGAGAGGGCGTCGCGACGGGAAAGCATGCGGCATCGCTCACCTCCGGCAAGCCCGGTGTGCTCCACGGCAACCGCACGTACCTCCTTCAGGACGCGGACGGCCAGATCATCGAGACGCATTCCATCTCGGCCGGGCTCGACTATCCCGGTGTGGGTCCCGAGCACGCGTGGCTCAAGGACTCCGGGCGCGCGCACTACGTCACCATCGATGACGGCGAGGCGCTGCAAGCGTTCCACGACTGCTGCCGCTTCGAGGGCATCATCCCGGCGCTGGAGTCGGCGCACGCGCTCGCCTATGCGGCGAAGATCGCGCCGACCCTGCGGAAGGACAAGGTCCTGCTCGTGAACCTCTCCGGGCGCGGCGACAAGGACATGCACACGGTCGCGGAGAAGTCCGGACTGAAGTTCTGAGCGGCCGGCGCACCCGCCCGCCGTCCGCGTCGCCGCTCCGCTCCATCGACCCGCTTCCGCCAGTGTCCCGCATCTCCACCACCTTCGAGAAGCTCGCGCGCGAGGGCCGCAAGGCGCTCATCCCCTACGTCACCGCGGGTGACCCGTCGCCTGCGCACACGGTGCCGCTGATGCACGCGCTGGCGGCAGCGGGCGCGGATGTCATCGAGCTCGGCGTGCCGTTCTCCGATCCGATGGCCGATGGTCCGGTCATCCAGCGCGCGAGCGAGCGCGCGCTCGCGCAGCACATGGGCCTCGACCGGGTGCTCGCCTGCGTCGCCGAGTTCCGCCGCAGGGATTCGAGCACGCCCGTCGTGCTCATGGGCTACGCGAACCCGATCGAGGCGATGGGCGCGCAGGTGTTCGCCGAGCGCGCTCGGGCGGCGGGCGTCGACGGCGTGCTCGTCGTCGACTATCCGCCCGAAGAGAGCGCGGACTTCGCGGCGCTCGCGCAGGCGCACGGCATGGACATGATCTTCCTGCTCGCGCCGACCTCGACGGAAGCCCGCATCGCGGAGGTCGTACGGCTCGCGAGCGGCTACATCTACTACGTCTCGCTCAAGGGCGTGACCGGGGCCGCGACGCTCGACGTCGCCCAGGTCGCCGGGCGCATCGCGGACATCCGCAGGCACACGCGACTCCCGCTCGGCGTGGGCTTCGGCATCCGCGACGCGGCGAGCGCGCGCGCCGTGGCCGAGGTCGCCGATGCCGTGGTCATCGGCTCCAAGATCATCTCGGAGATGGAGGAGGCGGGGCCGGAGCGTGCCGTCGAGCGCGCGCGGCAGTTCCTCGCCGGCATCCGCGACGCCCTCGACAGCCTGCCGCGCAACGCTGCGGGGAAGGTCGCGTGAGCTGGATCACCAAGCTCCTGCCGCCGAAGATCAAGCGGAGCGACGGCGGCGCGCGCAAGACCGTCCCCGAGGGGCTCTGGACCAAGTGCTCGGCGTGCGACGCGGTCCTCTACACGACCGACCTCGCCCGCAACGCGCACGTCTGCCCGAAGTGCGGCCAGCATCACCGCATCGGCGCCCGCGCGCGGCTCGATATGCTGCTCGACCCCGAGGGCCGCTTCGAGATCGGGAGCGAGGTGACCCCCGTCGATGCACTCAAGTTCAAGGACTCGAAGCGCTACCCGGACCGGCTCGAGGACGCGGAGAAGGCGACCGGCGAGACGGACGCACTCGTCGTGATGCAGGGTGCGGTCAAGACGCTCCCGCTCGTCGTTGCTGCGTTCGAGTTCGAATTCATGGGCGGCTCGATGGGGTCGGTCGTGGGCGAACGCTTCGTGCGCGGCGTGCAGACCTGCGTCGAAGGGCGGATGCCCTTCGTGTGCTTCGCCGCGACCGGTGGCGCGCGCATGCAGGAGGGCGTGCTCTCGCTCATGCAGATGGCGAAGACCACCGCGGCGCTGACGCAGCTCTCCGCGCGGCGGCTGCCGTTCGTCTCCGTGCTCACCGATCCGACGATGGGCGGCGTGTCCGCGAGCTTCGCCTTCCTCGGCGACGTCGTCATCGCCGAGCCGCGCGCACTGGTGGGCTTCGCCGGACCGCGCGTCATCGAGCAGACGGTGCGCGAGAAGCTGCCCGAAGGGTTCCAACGCTCGGAGTTCCTGCTCGAGAAGGGTGCCGTCGACATGATCGTCGACCGGCGCCAGATGCGTGACAAGATCGCCGCCCTGATCGCACTGATGATGCGGCTGCCCGCGCCCGCGGCGGCCTGAAGCCCGAGCGCGACGGCGAAGGCTCATCGCGCGCCGCGTCCACGACTTTGGAAAAGCTGCCCGACGATCTCGCCACCTGGCTCGACTACATCGAGCGCCAGCACCCGAAGCAGATCGCGCTCGGACTGGACCGTGTGGTGCGCGTGCGCGACGCGCTCGCGATCGAAACGCGCTGCCCGACGTTCATCGTCGCCGGCACGAACGGCAAGGGATCGACGTGCGCGTTGCTCGAATCGATCCTGCTCGCGGCCGGTTATCGCGTCGGCCTCTACACCTCGCCGCACCTCGTGCGCTACAACGAGCGCGTGCGTGTCGATGGCCGTGCGGCGGACGACGCGACGCTCGTCGCGGCCTTTCGCCGCGTCGAGGGGGCCCGCGAGGGGACACCGCTCACCTACTTCGAATTCGGCACGCTCGCTGCCTGGGTAATCTTCGCCGCCGCGCCGCTCGACGCACTGGTGCTCGAGATCGGCATGGGCGGGCGGCTCGATGCGGTGAACGCGTTCGAGCCCGACTGCGCGATCCTCACCAGCGTCGACCTCGACCACACGGAATACCTGGGCGACACGCGCGAAAAGATCGGCTGGGAAAAGGCGCACGTCTTCCGTACCGGCAAGCCGGCGATCTGCGGCGATCCGCAGCCGCCCGCGACAGTGATCGACTACGCGACCGCGATCGGCGCCGACCTGCGCCTTGCCGGTCGCGACTTCGCCTTCGAGGGCGACAGCCAGCAGTGGCTGTTCCGCGGCACGCGCGGCCGCCGATCGGGGCTGCCGTATCCCGCGCTCCGCGGCGCGAACCAGCTCCTCAACGCGGCCGCGGCGCTCGCCGCCCTCGAGAGCCTGCACGAGCGCCTGCCGGTGAGCGCGCAGGACATCCGCAACGGCCTGCTGCAGGTCGAGCTGCCGGGGCGGTTCCAGATGCTGCCCGGGCGGCCCGCCGTCATCCTCGACGTCGCGCACAACCCGCACGCGGCCGCGGTGCTCGCCGAGAACCTCGATCGAATGGGCGACGCCGAGCTCGAGTTCAAGCGCACGCGCGCAGTGTTCGGCATGCTGCGCGACAAGGACGTGGCCGCGGTGGTGCGCCACCTGAAGGGCAGCATCGACGCGTGGCACGTGACCGATCTGCCGGGCCCTCGGGGCGCTACCGCCGGTGCGCTGGCAACGATCATCACGACCGAGCAGCCGTGGGCGGAGGTGCGCGAGCACGCATCGCCGCGCGCGGCGTTCGCCGCAGCGCAAGAGGCCTCCGGGCCCGATGATAGAATCGTGGTCTTCGGCTCATTCCTCACCGTCGCAGATGTGATGGCGGCGCGGGGAACGAAGGCCTAATCACCCAGGCAGGCGAGCGTCGGCGCTCGTGCAGGAAGCGGGCGTGGCGGACAGGGACGAGGCGCAGGACTTCAAGCGGCGGGCACGCCGGCGGCTCATCGGCGCCATCGCACTGGTGCTGTTCCTGGTGATCGTTCCGCCGTGGATCATGGAGCGTGAGCCGAAGCCGTCGCTGTCCGGCCTCTCGGTCGAGATTCCGAGCCAGGATGCGAAGCGCCCGCCGCTCAGGGTCAGTCCGCCGGTCGCGAAGCCCGAGGAGAAGCCAGCGGCGCCGCCCGAGAAGCTGGTGAAGTCCGAGGATCGCGCTGGAGACGCCGGCACCCCCGAGCCGCGTCGCACGCCGCCGGAGCCGGCGGAGCCCGAGCCGGCGAAGCCGCACCTCGAGGCCCCTGTCAGGACCGAAAAGCCCGCCGAGAAGCCGGTGAAGCCACCCGAGGCGGGCGCTGCAACCACCGCGAAGCCCGCCGCCCGGGACAGCGTAAGGAAGTCCGACGCCGAACGCGCCGAAGCGCTGCTCGCGGGCGCGCCGTCCGCCACGTACGTCGTCCCGGTCGGCACCTACGCGAGCGCCGAGGGCGTGAAACAGGTGCAGGCCAGGCTCTCCGGGATCGGCATCAAGTCCTACACCGAGGCCGCGGGCAACGGCCGGACGCGTGTGCGCGCCGGTCCGTTTACGTCGCGCGAGGCGGCGGACAGGGCGCGCGACAAGCTTGCTGGCGCGGGCTTCAAGCCCGGCGCAGTGGTGGCCCGCAAGTAGGGGATGACCGGCTTCGACTATGGCGTCCTCGCCGTGCTCGGCATCTCCGTCCTCCTCGGCGCATGGCGCGGTTTCGTGCGCGAGGCGATCGCCCTCGTCGGCTGGGTTGCTGCGTTCGTCCTCGCCGTCACCTTCGCCAAGCCGTTCGCGCAGCAGGTGTTCGGTTTCGTCGAGCCTCCGGAGCTGCGGCCGGTGCTCGCCTTCGGCGCGATCGCGCTCGGCACGCTGCTCGTCTCCGGTCTCCTCGGCCTCCTGCTCGCGAGGCTGCTGCAGGCGGCCGGGCTCGGCTTCTCGGACCGCGCGCTCGGCACCGTCTTCGGCCTCGCGCGCGGGCTGCTCGTGGTGCTCGCCTTCGTGCTCGTCGGCGGCCTGACCGCGATGCCGCGCGAGCCGTTCTGGCGCGATGCGCAGCTCGCGCCGCCGCTCGAAACGGCGGTCATCGCCGCAAAGCCGTACCTGCCGACCGCACTCGCGGAGAAGATACGGTACCGTTAGCATCTGCCAGCGTTACGGCGACGCTTGAAGCGCGCGGCGCCGGCCGTCATCTAATGGGGTCTCGCTGAGGGGTTTCGATCCATGTGCGGAATCGTCGGGATGGTGGCGCAGACGCCCGTCAACCAGCTCCTCTACGACGGGCTGCTCGTCCTGCAGCACCGTGGCCAGGATGCCGCCGGCATCGTCACCACCACCGGCAAGACGTTCCACATGCACAAGGGCCGCGGCCTGGTGCGCGACGTCTTCCGCACGCGCGACATGCGTGCGCTCCAAGGGAACATCGGCATCGGCCACTGCCGCTACCCGACCGCGGGCTCGGCGTGGAGCGCCGGCGAGGCGCAGCCGTTCTACGTCAACTCGCCATTCGGCATCGTCCTCGCCCACAACGGCAACCTGACGAACGCAGAGGAGCTGAAGCAGGACATGTTCCGCAGCGACCTGCGGCACATCAACACCAACTCCGACTCGGAAGTCCTGCTCAACGTCTTCGCGCACGAGCTCGAGATCGCCGCGCGCAGCCCGCGCATCGATCCCGACTCGGTGTTCACCGCGGTGGCGAACGTGCATCGCCGCTGCAAAGGCGCCTACGCGGTAGTGGCGATGATCGCGGGGCTCGGGCTGGTCGCGTTCCGCGATCCGTACGGCATCCGCCCGCTCGTCATCGGCCGCAACGACACGCCCACCGGGCCGGAATGGCTGGTCGCCTCGGAGAGCGTCGCGCTCGACGCGCTCGGCCTGCGCCTCTTCCGCGACGTCGGCCCGGGCGAGGCCGTCCTCGTCGAGGAGGATGGCACCTTCCACTCGCGCCAGTGCGCCACGAACGCGATGCTCACGCCGTGCATCTTCGAGTACGTGTACCTCGCGCGGCCGGACTCGGTGATGGACGGGGTCTCGGTGTACGAGGCGCGGCTGCGCATGGGCCAGCATCTGGCCGCGCGCGTCGAGCGCGACTTCCCGCGCCTCGAAATCGACGTCGTCATCCCGGTGCCCGACACCAGCCGGCCGAGCGCGCTCGAGCTCGCAAGCCGACTCGGCGTGAGCTACCGCGAGGGCTTCGTCAAGAACCGCTATATCGGCCGCACGTTCATCATGCCGGGCCAGACGATGCGCAGGAAGTCGGTCCGGCAAAAGCTGAACGCGATCGAGATCGAGTTCCGCGGCAAGAACGTGCTCATCGTCGATGACTCGATCGTGCGCGGCACGACGAGTCGCGAGATCGTGCAAATGGCGCGTGAGGCAGGGGCCAAGAAGGTGTTCTTCGCCTCCGCGGCGCCGCCGGTGCGCTATCCGAACGTGTACGGCATCGACATGCCGACGCGCCACGAGCTGATCGCGACCGATCGTGACGACGAGGATGTCGCGTATGAGATCGGCGCCGATGCCGTGATCTACCAGGAGCTCGACGCGCTCCGCGCCTCGGTGCGCGAGGTCAACGGCAAGCTGGGGCCGTTCGAGACCTCCTGCTTCGACGGCTGCTACATCACCGGCGACGTGACGAGCGAGTACCTCCACGAGGTCGAGGTGCGTCGCGATCCCGAGCGCGGGGACGACGAGGACGAGCGGGTGCCGCAGCTCGACCTCAACCTCGCCTCGGCCTGACCGTCGGCGCGCACTCGGCGCGGGCGCATCGCCCGCTGATGCACTCCTGTTTGACACCCCCGGGCGGAGCGGTTACCTTCCCGTCATCGCGCCGATTTGAAGCACAGCTTGCGGGCGCCGCCGTTCGGGGAGTTGCCGGACGGTCGACAAACAAATGCGGCTAAAGCGTGGCGAGACCCGCCGCGACGACGCATGGCGGGTCTTTTCGTTTCTGGCCCCGCGAGCACCGCCCGACCGCAAGCACTACGAGCTTCCGCGCGCAGGGGAAGCCATGACCGCACCGTTGGATTTCGACACGCTCGCCGTCCGTGCGGGCATCCACCGCTCGCAGTTCAACGAGCATTCCGAGGCGCTCTACCTCACGTCGAGCTTCGTGTTCGAGAACGCCGCGCAGGCCGCGGCGCGCTTCGCGCAGGCGGAGCCCGGGAACATCTACTCGCGCTTCACCAACCCGACCGTCACCGCATTCCAGGAGCGTCTCGCTGCGCTCGAAGGCGGGGAGGCGTGCGTGGCTACCTCCTCGGGGATGTCGGCAATACTCGCCACCTGCATGGCACATCTGAAGAGCGGCGACCACATCGTCTCGTCGTCGGCGATCTTCGGCGCTACCGTGCAGCTCTTCACCAACATACTCGCGAAGTTCGGCCTCGAGACGACCTTCGTCGACGGCATGGCCCCGCAGGACTGGCGCGATGCGATGCAGCCGAACACCAGGCTGCTCTACCTCGAGACGCCGTCGAATCCGCTCACGGAGATCGCCGATATCGCGGCGCTCGCTTCGGTCGCGCACGAGCGCGAAGCGCTGCTGGTGGTCGACAACTGCTTCTGCACGCCGGCACTGCAGCTCCCGCTCGCGCTCGGCGCCGACCTCGTCATCCACTCGGCGACCAAGTACCTCGACGGACAGGGCAGGGTCCTCGGCGGCGCGGTCGTCGGGCCGCAGACGCTCACCGAGCCGGTGCTCGCGTTCCTGCGCACTGCGGGGCCGACGCTCTCGCCCTTCAATGCGTGGGTGCTGCTCAAGGGGCTGGAGACGCTTCGCATCCGCATGCAGGCGCAGTCCGCGAGTGCCGCCGAGCTGGCTCGGTGGCTCGAGGCGGAACCCGCGGTGAGCCGCGTGTACTACCCGGGCCTGCCGTCCCATCCGCAGCACGCGCTCGCGCAGCGGCAGCAGACCGGGTTCGGCGCGATCGTTGCGTTCGAGGTGCGGGGCGGTCGCGAGGCGGCGTGGCGGGTCGTCGATGCGACGCGCCTCATCTCCATCACCGCCAACCTCGGGGACACGAAGACCACCATCACGCACCCTGCCACGACGACCCACGGCCGCATCAGCGCCGAGGCGCGCGCGCGTGCCGGGATCGGCGAGAACCTGCTGCGCGTCGCCGTCGGACTCGAGAGCGTCGCGGACATCGAGGCCGATCTCGCGCGTGGCCTTGCGGTGTGACTGCCGAGAGGCAGTTGCCGCACTGCGCGCGCGGCTCGCGCTCAGCCCTGCCGGACGAAGACGAGCGCCACGTTGAGCAGGTACGTTGTGACGAGGCCGACGCCGATCCAGCTCGCGGTTCTCAGCACACGACCGCCGGGGCGCACGAGCAGCCCGATCGTCACCAGCCCGGTCATCAGCACACCGGTAAGGGCGGTGCCGACGTGGACAGACGCGGCATCGGCGAGCAGCGGACCGCGCAGGTAGAACAGGTCGTCGATCGCGAGAATGGTCACGTTGAAGAGGTTGCTGCCGAGCAGGTTGCCGACGGCCATGTCGAGCGCACCCAGGCGCAGCGCCGAAAGCGTCACGGCCATCTCCGGCAGCGTGGTCACGAGTGCCATGAAGAGCGTGCCGACGAAGCTCCGGCTCCATCCCATGGACTCCGCCAGTCGGTCTGCGAGGCTCGGCAGCCAGCTCCCGGCTGCGAGGACGACCGCGGCCGCGATGCCGAAACGCGTCCACTCGCGGCGCAGCGACACGCCCTCGGCGGGCGTCGCCTCGCCGTCGTCCGCGCTCCGCCGTTTCTCGTGCGCGAACACGCTGCGCAGCGCGACGAGATACAGCAACATCAGCAGCGGGCTGTAGACGCCGACGTGGAGCAGCGCGGGCGCCTGTTCCGCGAGCAGCAAGCTCATTGCGACGGCGGCGAGCGCGACGATGCCGAACGCTGCGGACAGCAGGTGCACGTCGCTCGCGTGCCGATACAGCGGGCGCTTGCGCTGCAGCGCCTCGACGACCGCGAGGAAGGCGAGGTTGAAGACGCAGGCGCCGAGAACGTTCCCGACGGCGAGATTGGGCGCGTCGACGACCGTGACCGCGCTGATCCCCGAAGCCAGTTCGGGCAGCGACGTGACGGTCGCGAGCAGCGCGAGGCCGATCCAGCCTCCCGTGAGGCCGGTGGCGGAAGCGATGCGGTCGCCGCTTTCGCTCAGGATGTAGCCGGCGCGTGCGATCATCACGGCGCAGACCGCGAACTGCAGAATCAGCAAGGCGACCGTCACCGTGTGTCCTTCGCTGCGCGATCCAGCATCGCGATGGGTACGATCGGCGCGCGGGGCTTAATGTCGCCCGTGACACCCGCCACGGTCAATGCGTACCGCGCGCCGTCGAAGGCCGCAGCCACCTGGTTCGGAGAGCTGGGCGCCGCGGTCTCGCCAACCTGGAGCACCGCCGCGCCGCTGCGTCCGTCAGTCGAGCGCGACGCTTTCGATGCCGCCCCGCGTGACCCTGAGGTAGCTGCCGCGCGTGTACCAGTCGGCGAGCACCCAGCGCTCGCACAGCCGGCCGTCGACCAGGTGCTCATGCCGGGCCGGACGATGCGTGTGGCCGTGGATCAGGCGCGGGTAGCCATGCGCTCGGAGCGCCCCGGCCACTGCGTCGGGATTCGCGTCCATGATCTCCGGGCGCGTCACCCGCTTCGCCCGCTCGCTCTTGCGCCGCAGACCGCGCCCGATGCCGACGCGCACGGCTCGCGGCAGGGTGCGGAAGGCCGACATGATCCAAGGCCTCCGGTAGCGGGCACGCAATTCGATGTAGCGCCGGTCGTCGGTGCAGAGCAGGTCGCCGTGCATGAGGAGGGTCGGCACGCCGAACAGCTCCACGCGCGTCGGGTCGTCGATAAGCGAGACATGGGCGCGCCGCGCACCGTCGCGCCCGAAGAGGAAATCGCGATTGCCGTGCATGAGATGCACCTGCACGCCGCGACGGCCGAGCGCGCCGATGGCGTCCATCGCGCCGGTGTTCACCGGGTCGGGGTCGTCGTCGCCGACCCAGAGGTCGAAGAGGTCGCCGAGGATGTAGAGCGCCTGCGCCTCGGCCGCATCGCGCTCGAGGAAGCGATGGAACGCTGCGACCATCTCCGGCCGCGACGCGCTCAGGTGGATGTCGGACACGAGCAGGACCGGCCGCGCGTCGATTGCGGGCGTGGCGGTGGCGCTTGTCATGCGCCGCTAGGGCGGCGCATGCGCCCGACGCGTGTCGTCACGCTCAGCCGACGACCTCGACCCGCTCGATCACCACGTCCTCGAGCGGCACGTCGCCGTGGAAGCCGCGCTTGCCGGTCTTCACGCCCTCGATGGCGTCGACGACCTCCTGGCCCTCGACCACCTTGCCGAACACGGCGTAGCCCCAGCCCTGCGGGGTCGGGGCGGTGTGGTCGAGGAAGTCGTTGTCCTTGACGTTGATGAAGAACTGCGCGGTGGCCGAGTGCGGATCGTTGGTCCGCGCCATCGCCACCGTGTACTTCTCGTTCTTGAGGCCGTTCGCCGCCTCGTTCTTGATCGCCGCCTGAGTTGCCTTCTGCTTCATCCCGGGCTCGAAGCCGCCGCCCTGGATCATGAAGCCGTCGATGACGCGATGGAACACCGTGCCGTCGTAGTGCCCGCTCTTCGCATAGGCGAGGAAGTTGGCGACCGTCTCCGGAGCACGCGCGGCGTCCAGAGCGAGGGTGATGGTGCCCTTGTTGGTGTGCAGCTTGACCATTGGGTGAGGTTCCTGGGTTGCGTGGGGTGGATCACTTGGCTTCGGGAAGCAGGCGGGCCGACTCGATCACGACCGGGTCCCGCGGCACGTTCTGATAGGGGCCGACGGTCGTGGTCGTCACCTTGGCGATCTCGCTCACCACGTTCATCCCCGAGACCACCTTGCCGAACACCGTGTAGCCGTAGCCCTGCATGGTCGGCTCGCGGTAGTTGAGGAAGTCGTTGTCCTTCACGTTGATGAAGAACTGCGCAGTGGCCGAGTTGGGGTCACTGGTGCGCGCCATCGCCACCGTGCCGACGTCGTTCTTGAGGCCGTTCGCCGCTTCGTTCGCGACCGGCGGGCGGGTGGGCTTCTGCGTCATGTTCCGGTCGAATCCGCCGCCCTGGATCATGAAGCCGTCGATGACGCGATGGAACACCGTGCCGTCGTACTGGCCGTCCTTCACGTACTGCAGGAAGTTCGCGACAGTCTTCGGCGCCTTGTCCGGGTACAGCTCGAGCACGATGGGCCCGCGGTTGGTCTTCAGCTCGACGCGGGGGTCCGCGGCGTGGGCAAGGACGGCGAACGCGAGCAGGGCGGTAGCGACGGCAGCGCGGGACATGGCGGTGTGCGTTCCTAGTTCGGGATGAATGGCGGGACGGCCGGGTCGCGCGCGAGCTCTCGAAAACGCTCGTCAGCGCGACCGGGTCGAGGTCGTCGGCTTGGACGGGGCCGGCGGACGCGTCGGGGCGCGCACCGGGATGTTCGCGATCTTGCGCGCCGCCTCTGCCTTCGCGAGCAGGCCGGCATTCTTCAGGTCGAGCTGGTAGGCCTTGCCGAACGCCTCCGCGGCGAGCGCGGCGTAGACGTCGCCCAGATTCTCGTACGCCGTCGTGTACCCGGGGTTGGCGCGCACGGCGGTCTCGAGGAGGACGCGCGCGCGGTTGTAGTCGCCGCGCGCGGCGCTGATGACCGCCAGGTTGTTGTACGGCTCGGGCATTTCCGGGAAGTCCTGGGTGAGCTCGACGAACGCCACCTCCGCCTCTGGCACACGCTTCTGCTCGGTGAGGATGACGCCGCGCAGGAAGCGCGCGTCGGC